>UMJM01046397.1_pt1 | contig 52550 bp, 37 predicted proteins | sample 1966031 | NCBI WGS metagenome assembly UMJM01 (sample SAMEA4836150, study PRJEB28245) | human gut metagenome | biome: gut microbiome; material: fecal sample | place: Denmark | collected 2008
TTGGTTGGCGATAAGGGGTGCGGAAAAACAACAGCACTGAAACTCTTGCTTAATGAGGCTTTAAGTATTCCAGTGGAAATCGTAAAGGTTCCACAGACAGATGGTGGACATGGCCTTACAGGGGATTGTGGTTCATATAAGTCTGCAGATGCGGGCATACTTGCAAAAGCACGTATAAATAATGATTCTCTTATTGTGGCATATATTTTTGATGAGATAGATAAGGTAACACATGATAGAAATCGTGCAAATATTGACGATGAGCTTCTCTCCATTACGGACAGTTCAAGGTCAGATATATTTGACGATTATCTTGAATGTAGGCTTGTTGGTTTGGAGTACTGTCCGATATTTTTTACTGCAAATAACCTGAATGACATCAATCCTATTCTTGTAGATCGTTGTACTGTTATAAAATTCCCAAATGCAAGTGATTCAAGAATAAAGTCTATTGCAAGAAAATATGTAGAAGAGAGGCTCAAGTCAAATCTTTATAAAAATATCATGTTTAATTATACCCTCATGGACAAATCAATAGAAAAAATGGTGGCACATGATGTTACTTCGTTAAGAAAACATGAGCAGCTTATTGAAAATGTCCTACAGAGTGCTCTTAACGTATTGCTAGTTCAGAAGGCGGGATCCGTTGTAGAAGTTACCGAAGATATGTTTAAGACTGCTGAAAATGACATAATGGGAATTGAAAAAAAACATATTGGATTTACATAGAATACCAAGTAATATAATATTAAAAATTAAATGGATAGAGGGAGAGAATTTATATGATAAAGGTCTTTGTGTCCAGTACTTTTAGAGATATGGACTATGAAAGAGATCTATTACATGATGAAATAATTCCTGAAATAAACGAATATTGCAGACCATATGGAGAACAGATACAGTTATGTGATCTTCGGTGGGGAATTGATACTTCAGGATTTAATGAAATAGATAGTTCAAAGAAGGTATTGTCGGTTTGTCAGGACGAAATAGATAGATGTAAACCTTATATCATATCGTTTCTTGGAGAAAGATATGGCTGGGTACTAAACATTGATGATCTATTAGATGATTCAGAATATTATATATCCCAGAACATGATAGGTAAAAGTGTTACCGAATTGGAAATACAATATGGGGCATTGACATGTAATAATCCAAATGCTTTTTTTTATTTTCGTAAATTAGATGGTGATCCTCCAAGAGATTATATGTCGGAGAGTGAAGATAGTAATAAAAAACTTACAGCGTTGAAAAGGGAAATAAGGAATAAAGCAGATGAACGTGTAAGGACATATAATGTTATTTGGAAGGATAATGTTATGGTTGGACTGGAGCAGTTAAAAGCTATTGTTATTAGCGATTTGAAGAGAATTGTTGATAAAGAGCTGAGTATATATAAACATCTTTCAGATTTCGAAAAAGATCAGAGACAAAATTGGAGTTTGGCGGAAGTAAAAAATATACAATATAGTTACAGACCAGATATAGAAAATAATATTCAGCGGTTTATAAATGAAGGGGTAAAGATTATTGGAATAAAAGGAAAAAGTGGTTCGGGGAAAAGTTCATTAGCAAGTCATTTTACATATGAATTTGGAAATCAGGGAATGTACGTTCTACCAGTGTTTTGCGGAAATACAAAAAGCAGCTTGTCGTTGATAGGGATAACGCAGTATATCTGCAGCTTCTTTCAGGAAAATTTTGGATACATGATACTGGGTGAGAATAGTAGATCTAATATTGATATTGTTGAGAAAATGAACTATTTCTTATCAAGATATTCACGAGAACAGCAACGACATTTGGTCATAATACTGGACGCAATAGATCAGATGGCTGTGGGGGCCAGCAGTATATTAGGAATATTTAGATATATTCCGGATAAGATTACTGTTCTTTTGACGTATACAGATAAGTATATTCCTGAAAAACCGATAAAATATATAGAATTAAGGGATATGGATACAGAGGATAGACGAAAAATATTACAAGGAATACTACATTCGAATGTAAACAAGATAAGTAAAACGGTATTTACTAAAATTGTAGAAATGACAAGTATATCTACACCTTTACAACTTGGTATTATTTACAATATTTTGTTAATGTTTGATCGTGAAGACTTCGGAAAGATGAGAAAAGGTAACGATGGGCTTAGTGAGATAGAAAAAATCAACCTGTATCAGATAGAATTGATCAGACAGATTCAGAATGATATAGGAAAATATTATTTGGATAGATTGTCATTAAAAATAAATAAGAACCTTATAGATGTAGTGATATGTTATATAGCTTTTTCAAGACAGGGATTGAGAGAAAAAGATTTGGAGGGGTTAGTCAGCCGTAACTGTCCAAATTTGAATTGGAATTATTTGGATTTTTGCAGATTCGTTAAACTAGCAGGACAATATTTGATAGAGAGAGCAGATGGAAGGTATGATTTTGCCCATCTGTATTTTCGTGATGTTGCAGCAAGTCAATATGATGATTTTCAAAAACAAAAAATTATGGTTGATTTGATAACTTATATGAACGAACTTCCATATGATGATTCTTTAAGGATAAACGACGAAATTCCTCTTTGCCTTAGTCTTGATGAGAAAAAAATAGATATAGTTACAGATTATATTGAGCAGGTGCTCATGATGGAATATAGTGAATCTGAGAACATTGAGCATGTAAAAATGGTAGAGAGTCAGCTTATGCGTCATATATACAATACGATCACTATTGATAGCGGAGAAACATTGCGTCTGGTGACTTTGAGTGTAATACAGAAATTTGATGAAAATTTGGACGATTATCTAAATTTATTCTGCAATGAACTCTTAGTTAATAATATGCAGGGAGATTGTGATATAAACATACTTTTGAAAAATGTAAATGTGTTAATTGCTTATGTTTTTTATAAGTATAATATAGATAATGAAACAAGTTTTTTTAGACGACATTTGATAATACCGGATTTATTTGGACAAAATTCGCCAGAAAATATAATGAAGGAGTTTGGCAGAAGTTCGATAATAAAGGGATTTATCAGACTGGCTGGGGTTTGTGAGCAAAGAAAAGACGATATAGAAAATCTGTGGCAGGGAATATATTATGGTGAAATAGCATTGGCATTATTAGAAAAATATAATAATAATTGGATGATGATAGACAGTTCTTCCGGTGAAGTTTATTGGATGCTCGCCAGTATGTATACTAGTATGGGAGAATTAGAATATTCGCAAAAAAATATTATTAGAAGTATAGAATGTAGTTTTAGGTGCCTTAGGGAGAATATAGGAGATAAGGAAGAAATATGCCATCAGTTATATCTCGAGTATATTTTGCTGGCTAAAATCAGGAGTGGTATTGGCTATAGCTCAGATTATGTTGAAAAATTATTACAAAGAGCTATTTTTGTTCATGATAAGTATCTTGAAAAATATTATGACGCTGATGAAGCATATATGGCTTTAGCAGCAATTTGTTTTCAAAAAGGTCGTTATAGTGATGCTAGGATTTATGCTCTTAAAGCAGTATATATTCTAGAAAAATATGCTTCAATGCGGCCTGGATATCATATGAATAGAAAACTTTTTGATGCATATGTGGTATTGGTATATATAGATAAGAACATTGATGAAGATACTTGGCATGAAGAGATGGAAATTCTTAAGGATAAGATGGCAGAGTTATTAGAGTGGTCAGAAGAGGAGGGGGATAATGGAAGAGAAAGTAATTGGTTATGAACAGGGTGTAATGGATATTCTTTGGAATAAGAGGAAAAGAGATAGGTTTACCAAGATATTTAAATGTATTATGTATTTGGGACTAATAGCTTGTGCTTTGGAGTTGATATTAGTTTTTTCATTGAATTTATATTATATACAACTAGAAAAGAAAGCGATGATTTTTGATAGAAATATAACAGATGAAATGGTAAATCTTTCGCTGGCATGCAGATCAAAGTTGTTGTATGTAGTAATAATAGATGTAGGTATTTTTATAATAGGTGTGGCAGGGTGGTATATTATTGAGAAAAAGTTTTATAATCATCTTGATGAAATCATATATATGTCAAGTACGTATAACTGGGAAGATGCGCATGCAAAAAGTATGCTTGATGAAGTTTTAGAACAATATTATGGAGGGAAAAAGAGTGATATATAGATGTCCATATTGTGCAGGGGTTCAAACGTTATACGATTCAGAAAGATGCGTTATATGTGGCAGGAGTATTGCGCATTTGGATAAAAAAGATATGCAGTCAGAAAAACATGGGTGGACAAATTATGTAAAAGAAGACCGGCACGATATGAAATCAGGTATCCCTGTTGATGATTGCGATTTTATTATTAGAGATAGTTATAAAACAAAGTATAGCATTATGACAGTGATAGAAATTTTATTATCAGTGGCCTTTTTTATATCTACTTGTATTCCATTTGTCGTGGTAGAAGATATGAAAACTGGTGAAATAAAATCAATTAAGCTTGTATCGAAGTCAATGGGCATGGCTGATTTGATAATGTTGCTTATATTTTTGTTCTTGCCAACATTTGTTTATATATACATAGTGTTAAAGAAAAACATAAAAGGAATTTTGATAACAGGAATAATCTCGTTTATATATACTGTATTATTTATATTCCTATATGCCGCAAGCTTTCTGATTGGGCACGAAAATATAGATGTGTTTAAGGGTGTGGGATATTATGTAATAGCTGTTTTGCAATTATTGATAATGTTATGCTCGGTGATTCATTATGTATATGAAGGAAAAAGACAGGAGAGTTACAATAATTGTCCAGTGAACAGGTTCATATAAGAGTTGTTTAAATATCCCGATGTGATTGATAACTAGTCGATTATATCGGGATATTTTTGTTTCCCCCTATAAGAATGCTCATTTATACTGTGTTATCATTTAATCATAAGATAATGAAAGTAGAAAATATAGAAGAGTAAATACCGAAATGGGGGGTAATTTATGGACAAATGGTTTGATTTCACAGATTTAGAATTAGAGAATACAAATGAGTATATTGAGAAAATACAGTTAGAAGAAACCGATGACACGGAAGTGATAGTTGGTGTTCAGTCAAAGCAGAAAAGAGAAAATTCCTGGATTAGAAAAAACAAATATCGTAAGAAACTTAAAAAGAAATTTCTTTCAGAAAAACCGGGTATGACTCAGGAGGAATGTTATCCTCTTGAGAGAACAGTGCATACGGTTTATTTGAATCAGAGGGCTGCTATGGATGGTGGTTGTTATTGTTTGAACCATGTAAATCATTTATACATGACAAAAAGGGGGCATGTTGAACAGTTTACAGGGAGAGTTGAGTGGTGGCTTGGGGGAGTGCTTTTTGGAGTAGGCGAAAAGGAACATGATATTGGGAAGATAACCAATAGGCGTATTCGGCATGAGAAAATAAGTGAAGAAGAATGTGAGGTGATGAGATACTCCGATTATAAGAAGAAATATGCTCCAAAAGTTATTGATGTCATTTAGAAATATAATAAAATAACACTTGAGGCGGCGGTTTCTAATTCAACAAGGTATTGATTTTTAGTGAAATGGGAGGAAAGTAATTATGGAGACTAAGGAGTTCGTTGAAAAATTCATATCGATATTAACAAAGGTGCGAGATATATGTGGTTATGATTGTTTGAAATACTATGTTATTTCAGATGACACGTACTGTGATGTGGATTATGGGGTTGATGAAAATGGTTTTCTGATTATTGAAAGTGAGAAATCAAATTTGAAGGTTTCAGATCTTCAACAGATCAGGTATAGAGTTGGACCTTATTTAGAATCTAACTTAGATAAAGAGTATTATATTTCTTTTATATTTAAAAATAATATAAAATTATATTTTTATTTAACGAATTTTGGAATTTTGAAAGGAATTGACATTGGAGACAAGAAGTTTAGGTCAGATAGTAATGCTGTTGTGGAAGGCGTTATATTTACAAGGGCGTACAATTGGAAAGATGATTTTGTAATAAAGGAAAAAGAGGTGGTTGCATACATTGGGCATGAAGAAGAAGTCAGGATTCCTGAAGGGGTTGAATCTATAGGTGTGGAAGCGTTTGAGAAAAGCAGAATAGGCAGTATAGTTCTTCCGCCAAGCATAAAAACTATAAAGAGAAGGGCGTTTTGGTTTAGTTCAATAAAACATGCCGAGTTGTGCAGTGTAGAGACAATCGAAGAAGAAGCGTTTGCCAGATGTTGGAAACTGGAAGAACTTTCGATACCTGAATCTATAAAAGAAATACAGAAAGATGCGTTTAGTAATTCAGGCCTAACATTAGAGAATATAGAGAATTACTCTAAATTGAATATAGATGGCAATATGTTGAATAGTAATTAAATTATACGTGGATAATAGAACCTTTTGGTAGATTGAATCGTGTTTTGATACAAGGGGGAGGATGACCAGGAGAGATACTTTTTCAATGAAGATCACTCCTATGACCTTGTAGATAAGAAAACAGGTATTCTTATTGGATTGAGGGATATTACAGATACAGATATCGGTGTAATAATAGACATTGATATGTACTCAGAAGCCTGGACGCACATTTATATGAATTAGACTTAACAATATGGTTGCTATTTTGTATTGAGACTGTTTCAGGGCTTGTATAAACGCTAAAAACTGATATAAGGGTTGCGAATAGTTACAAATGGGCAGAGCCGATTTCCCGGATTCTGCCCATGGCTGTATTATACAGTAGTTTTTAGGTATGTCAATAAGATCTGATTAAAGCTGTCTGTTTTACAGGTTTCGTATTGCCCGGCTTTCTTCAAAATAGATTTTCAGCTGGGAGTGGATTTGCCTCAGTCGTGTCGGTGTTCTGCCCAGTTTTGGGTGATATCCATAGTTGCTAAATACAGTATTTTTGAAAGACTGTCATCTGACGAAAAAATGTCTTATTTTTGGTCACATTCCGAGAGTCAATTTGAGATACTTGCATGCGATACTCCGTATTCTGCTGCAAGATCTTTGAGGGACCTTCCCTCTTCAAGATGAAGACGAACTATCTTCTTCTTGAATTCTGGTTCATAATGTTGATTCATCTGTAACATACCTCGTTTCCTCCTAAGATTATATCTTATTAGGTCAAGCTGTTACAACTATGTTATATCACAACAAGTATTGTAAGTGCCTACCTTAAAACCACTATTTCAGTACCTGATACATCGAAATGCGCATAACTTTGGCTTATTTATAAGATATAAAAGGTTGAAAAAACTTGGCTATATGATGAAGAAGAGAATGTTCATGATGTTTGGGCACAATGGAAAATATCGGAGGATAGAGTTATGGTTGTGAAAGAAATTTAGTTAATAAGAGGGATTCGAGTTTGATTCCATATGATGATTTGCCAGATTTCGAAAAAGAATATGATAGAAGGAACGCATTGGAAACGGTAAAATTTATTGTGAATAGCGGGTTTGAAATTACCAGAAAGACCAAGAAGTACTAAGTTTAGGATACGAGAAGATTTTAGGAGAGTAGAATCATGGCAGGATACTTAGGAATAGAAGCGTCAGATTTAAAACCATTTGTTTTTATCAGTTATAATAATGAGGATCAAGAGAGACTTTATGGGATTATGAAACATCTTGAGAGACATGAGATTTCTATATGGTATGATAATGGTATAAAAAGAGTATCAGATGAAGAATGGAAGGAGCAGATTGCCATCCATATTAGAGAGGCGTCAATTCTTTTTTCTTTATATCAAAAGGCATTTTTGTTAAGTCAGAATCTTTTGTTAGAAAAGAATATGATTTAGCTGTTAGGCATAGTAAGAAAATGTGTATTGTTTTATTAGATGAAATAGACAATAAAATTATTCCGGCTAAGTATGATTTCTGGTGGGGAGAAATTCAGAATAAACAATGCATAAACACAAAGGGATTGTCTGATGAAGATATTTCAAATAAAATTTGGGAAGAGTGTTGTGAATTAGATGAATTTAAAGATAATATAAAATGTGATGTTTCCTCTTTTATTTTAATAAATGAAGAAAAGGGATTAGTGATAGACTTAACTAAAGGAATGCATGTTTTGGGACGGTACGATAGAAAATGCGATATTGTTATTGATGATGATTTTGTTAGTGGCATTCATGCATGTATTACTGTTTCTGAGTCTATGGTGTATATAAAGGATTTACATGCTATGAATGGAACGATGGTTAATGGAAAAATAATAGTTTCAGGGGATGAGGTTGCGTTAAATATAGGTGACGTAATTCGTATTGGAAATACAGATTTATTATTAAATAAAATTATTAGATAGAGAGTAAACAGTGTTTGGTGTTAATACCGTGTTGTTGCAAAAAGGATGCTTAGGCATCTTTTTTTATGTAAAAATTGATGATTCATTTTATACATATTCTTTGAGTAAATCTGATGCTGATCATCTCCCCCTTCCAAGTCTGAGAAAATAGATGAGGTATAATATAAGTATGAGAAAAATAACTAACGAATCAAAGGAGGCAGAACAATGAAAAACAAAGAATTTATGGATAATTTCACTGCAATAGTGAAAAAGGTGGACAATGTTATGGATAGCGCCATGGGGGAGATATATATAATTTCTGATGATCCGAATTGCGATTCGGATTACGGAGTGGATGAAGAGGGGAATCTTGTTATTGATGGGCGGATATCGTGTCTGAAGATTGCGGATCTCAGAAATATACGATATCGTGCTGGAGCATATCCTGAAATTTGTTTCCAAAATGATTACTATATATCCCTCATATTTGACAATGATATCACGTTGTATTTGTACATAAACGACTGTGGTATTGGCGATGCAAAAGGTATAAGGATCGGCGGCTATTTCAGCGATTGCAATACAGTTGTGAGAGGAATCATATATAACAGGGGATACAACTGGAATGATAAGCTCGTGATAAAAGACGATGAGTTGGTTGCGTATATTGGAAATGACAAGGAGGTTGTGATTCCAGAGGGAATTATCTCGATAGGTGAAGCAGCATTCAGGAACAGTGGAGTGGAAAGAGTAATTCTTGCCTCGACAACGACGGACATAGAAAAGTATGCATTTAAGATGAGCCGATTGAGATACATAGAACTGAAAAATGTTGAACGTATAGGTGAAGATGCGTTTTTGCATTGTATGCTTAATAGCATAGTCCTGCCGGAGTCTTTAAAAGAGATTTCTGATAAAGCATTTTATTTTACCAAACTGACAATTGATAGCATAGAAAATTATTCAGGTGTGACGATGGATGACAGAGTGCTAAAGCCTTGGCAGGCATAGATGTGCCTGCCCATCTGCCGAAATCCATGGTGAAATTTTGTCTATAATGGGTTATATTATAAAAAGTGGCATATAGTTTTATAGGCTACAATACAAAAGATGAGAGGTGCAGAGAGATGAGTAAAGAAAACTTAGTTGAAGAAAATGCGGCCGTGGATGCTGCTACAAATGAAGATGATAACACCCACGTAACATCAAGGAAATATAAGATCACGGTGTGCGTTATCGCAGTACTTCTGGCAATAGCATTTCTGGTGAAGGATTATGTGATATTCAGAGAAATTATGGATGAATCAGCTAGTGATGAAGTGGGGATATCATCCTTTATCAAGTGGTGGTTTGATGAAAGAAAGAGCTATATGATCATTGGGGTTATAATAATGTTGATTCCTTATGAGATTATATACAACGTTGTTCATAAGAATTTTGACTTCATAGATAAGGACTCGGACAAAAGCCGGAAATGGACTACTATAGGATATTTAGTTATCATGTTGGCGTTGCCTGTTTGGATTGTATTATATGTTCATGTGAAATATCAGATGGCAGTTATTTTGTGTAATGCAGCTTTGGGATTTGTTTTATGTTTGAATTTAAAGCAGTACTTTAGCACAGCATTTGGCTGGCTTTTATATGTAACTATATATAATATGGGCAGTTTTGGATCGATATTTTATTGTATATATTTTAGGGCTGATGTGGTGCTTGATTCTGCGGATCCTTCTAGTTGGATACATATGGGATATGTAGACGCCTACCTTATCATGCTATATTTGTCATCTGCAATTGCATTTGTAGTATATACATTGCTCGTGGATAAAGATGATAGAAATCTATTTACAATTCTTTGGAAACTGGTTGTAGCCATCGGAATCCCGGTATTTATATTCTACAAAACGGTGAAGATGGCAGTGGCGTCAGTTGACTATAATTTATTTGATTTGATAGGTTTTGTGGGTGTTTCCGATACAGGAATACAGGCGTTCAAGAATCCATATCTGCTGGCAATGTATGTGAGTTTCCTGATTATAGTTGTAATAATGATATATGCTTTGAAAAAGGTGTCTGAGTATTCAAGACGCAGAATGATGGTTTTGATCTGGACTGCGATGTTTATGTTTTTAATGTTGGTGATTGATGTGATATCTGAGACTGGAATCGGCGCTGGGTATTCCAGCTTATTTACTATATTCGACCTGGTAAACGTTATCGTATTGTTTATTGCGATCAGGGCACTTATCATTCCGGTAGAGTCCTATCCTGATATGGAATGCAATTTTAGTAGCGAGGAGGAAAGGATACAAGAACTTGAATTTAAAAATAAGATCATGATGACATATATCGGCGGTATACAGGATGAATTGGAAACACTTATAAACTATATGAAGGTATTGGAAGTGACTCAGAATAAAGATAGGGCTCATGTGGCATATCTTATTGAATCGGACAGTGAGGTTGAAAAAAGTATCTTAAAATATAGAGATGAAATGAACAATGTAATTGCTTCTGTACAGGAAAAAGGTGCCCCTGTTAATTATAAAGAGTTAGTAGATAAGATGAATAAATTTAAAGAAGCAGAGGAAAAAAAGATAGATGATGCATACAGACAGAAATTTAAGGAAATGGGATACGATGATGATGAAATAGATGCTGAAATGTCATCAGGAGAAGATAACAGTGAACAGTAAGCTGAATAAGGCTTTGGTACAAGAAAAGAAGATGAATTATATGAAATATGAAGATAACAGACACCAGGATAATATGGATAATTTTTCAAATGATAAGGTATATGACGACAAAAAGATCAGATCCAACTACAGCCATCTCACCCAGCTCCTTATATCGAGGCACCTCACCATCACAACCATGGAGTCCGCGACCTCTGGGCAGATAGCATCCCTCATAACAGACACGGAAGGTTCATCTGCTGTGCTTAAGGGCGCATTTGTCACCTACTGTAATGAGGCGAAGATCATGCAGGGAGTTCCGGCGGAGATTATAGATAGGTACACAGTCTATTCAAAGGAAACCGCAGGTGCCATGGCGAAGGCGTGCAGGAAGGCGTATAATGCGAATATAGGGATCGGCGTGACCGGAACGATGGGAAATGTGGATCCGGCAAATCCTGACGCGTCAGTTCCGGGACAGGTGTATTTTGCCATAGATATAGATGGCGATGTGCGGACGTATTATGTTGAACTTCCGCCTCAGCCGACAAGGCTCGCGTACAAGCTTGCTGTGGCGGAGGAGATATATGAGGAGCTTGTTAAGAGACTGGAATAATATAACGATTGTCAAAGGAAGAATAAATGCTATATCTCATATCCGACATTCACGGGGATGTCATATCATTTAAAAAAAATGTTGAAAAAGATAAGCTTTGACTCAGCCACGGATCAAATGATAGTCATGGGTGACATATTCGACTGGAACGATGAGGGAATTCCTCTTCTCGAGTTTATGTCGGACTATCTTGTGGATGGTTCCATGCAGCTCATAAAGGGCAACCATGAGCTGTTTGCCCAGATGTACATAGAGGGAAGCATGTCAGAGAGACAGTGGATCATATTCGGCGGTGGTGGAACAGTCAGAGATATCAAGAGGCTCAATGTGGATGGTCAGATGAAGCTGCACGGGTATCTTGCACATCTGCCACATTATACTGAGATCAAGTCGCCGAAGTACGGAGATTGTGTTGTTACTCATTCAGGTATTCATTGCGGCTCATACATCAGAAATGCTGACAGGACCATCAATATCACTGAGTCTATTATGAATGCAGCGAGAAGAGATGAGTACAGATTTCTCATCTCACCTGATATCCATAATGTTCCATTTGCAGACAAGAAGGCATTTGACAGGTATGTGTTCTGCGGACATGTTACGACGAACAGGCTCAATGAAGACCATTCTTACAACGTTTACAAGACGCCTTACTATATGGATCTCGACTGTGGAAATGGTGAGAGATATAGGGGCGGAAAGCTGGCGTGCTACTGTGTGGATGAGGACAGAGTGGTTTATATTTGATTAGGCACCATGAACAAAGGTTTATGAATTGGTGGAGTATTTGAAACCCTATTTATAATTTTTTTAAAATTAGGGGTTGATTTTTAAAAGAATATAGAGTATTTTATATTCAACAATTAAATGATACGAAATGGACAAAGGTGTTCTCAAGAAGGAGGACACCTTTCTCTTTTTTTGAGGATACGTTAAGGATTCATTTTTGATCAAATTTATTTATCATGATATGTGTCAGGTTTTCGGAGAAAAGCTGACATGCGGCACCAGCCTTGCCGAAGGCAATTATCAATGGCTGGTGTTCAAAGAAAGGAGTAGTAATTATGATGAACAAAATTTCGGCCGTATTTGGCTCACACGTATTCTCAGATCAGGTCATGAGAGAGAGACTTCCAAAAGCAGTTTACAAGTCACTCAAGGCGACTATTGACAAGGGCGAGCCTCTCGATACATCAATCGCAGATTCAGTTGCAGCAGCCATGAAGGAATGGGCAATGGAGCTTGGTGCAACACATTATACACATTGGTTCCAGCCACTTACAGAGACAACAGCAGAGAAGCACGACTCATTCGTAAGCACAGTCGGTGATGGCGGCGTTATCCTTCAGTTCACAGGCAAGGAACTCATCAAGTCAGAGCCGGATGCTTCATCATTCCCTTCAGGCGGTCTTCGTGAGACATGTGCTGCAAGAGGATATACAGCATGGGATTGTACATCACCAGCATTTGTAAAGACAACAGATGAGGGAACATGTATCCTCTGTATCCCGGCAGCATTCACATCATATACAGGAGAGTCACTTGACTACAAGACACCTCTTCTCCGTTCAATGGATGCCATCAGCAAGGAAGCCCTTAAGGCTCTTACAATGTTCGGCAACACAACAGCCAAGAAGGTTACTTCATCAGTTGGTCCTGAGCAGGAGTACTTCCTGATAGATAAGAAGAAATTTGCAAAGAGAACAGATCTTAAGCTCTGTGGACGTACACTTTTCGGAGCAATGCCTCCAAAGGGACAGGAGCTTGATGATCAGTATTTCGCAGCGATCAAGGATAAGATTGCATCATACATGACAGAGCTGAACGAGGAGCTGTGGAAGTACGGCATCCTTGCAAAGACACAGCACAATGAGGTTGCTCCTGCACAGCATGAGCTTGCTCCAATCTTCTCGACAACAAACATCGCCACAGATCAGAACCATCTGGTTATGGCAACTATGAAGAAGATTGCTGCAAAGCATGACCTCGAGTGTGTACTTCATGAGAAACCATTTGCCGGTGTAAATGGTTCAGGTAAGCACAACAACTGGTCTATCTCAACAGACGAGGGTGAGAATCTTATAGATCCAGGCAAGCATCCTGAGACAAATCTTCAGTTCCAGTTCTTCCTTGCAGCAGTTCTGGCAGCAGTAGATAACAACGCTGAGCTCCTGAGACTTTCAGCATCATCAGCAGGAAACGATCACAGACTTGGAGCTAACGAGGCACCTCCAGCAATCATCTCAGCATTCCTTGGAGAACAGCTCCAGTCGATCGTTGAGCAGATCATCGAGAAGGGGGAGGCTACAGAGTCACCAAAGGGCAAGACATATGTATCAGGTGCATCAACACTTCCTACATTTACAATGGATGCCACAGATAGAAACAGAACATCACCATTTGCATTCACAGGTAACAAGTTCGAGTTCAGAATGGTTGGTTCAACGCAGTCCATCGCATTCCCAATGATGGTACTTAACACAATAGTTGCAGATCAGATCAAGAAGATGACAGATGAGCTTGAGGGTGCAGACGATTTCGAGACAGCATGCAAGGCACTCATCAGAAGAGAACTCACAGCACATCAGAGAATCATCTTCAATGGCAATGGTTACTCAGACGAGTGGGTTGAGGAGGCAGCAAAGCGTGGTCTTCCAAATATCAAGTGCATGGTTGATGCTGTTCCTTATCTTGCAGCAGACAAGAGCGTTAAGATCTTTGAGGATCTTGGAGTTATGGATAAGGCAGAGCTTGAGGCGAGAGCTGATGTAATGCTTGAGAACTATGCAAAGAAGATCAACATCGAGGCACTCACTATGATAGAGATGTCTAATGAGGAGATCATTCCTGCAGTTATGGAATATCAGGCAGAGCTTGCAAAGGGTGCAGCTGAGATCAAGGCTCTCGGAATTGATCCTACAGTTCAGGTATCACTTCTGAACACCATCTCAGAGAAGCTCACAGAGCTCAAGAGCGCTACAGTAGCCCTTGAGGAGCTGGTTACAAAGGCAGCAGATTACGAGGGAGATACAGAGGCTTGGGCTAAGTACTTCCACAACACAGTATTTGCAGCATTTGACACAGTGAGAAAGCCAGCTGATGAGCTTGAGAAGGAGCTTCCAAAGACAGCTTGGCCATTCCCAACATACGAGCAGCTGTTATTCGAGCAGTAAGACATAGATTGAGTTTGCTAATCCTACTAAATTCAATATAAATCAGTTTAGAGGCATCCTGTCTGCGCATGTCGCAGGCGGGGTGCTTTTTGCGCGTTATAATCCCGTCAAGCGCGCACATGCGAGAGCTTGCTCGCGGCATGTAGCGCATTTGACGGGATGACGCGACATGAACACGAAGGCCGATAGGTCGGAGTGTGAATGCCGCGCAGAAATGCGGGAGCACGAAGTGCGAAGCAATTCTGTGTTAACGCGCAATGCGTGTGGAGAAGTGCGAAGCAATTCGGTATTGGGACATGGATGGGGACAGGCACCTCCGTCCCCACTTGCCCCTTGGCGAGAATTCTGTTATATTATAAAGATGTGTTGTGATGTATTATGGGCGGTTGCATGATGATAGAATAACGGGCAATTGCCACCGGAACAGGAGTAGAATTTGAAGAATTTATATATAGCAGAGAAACCCAGTGTTGCAAGACAGTTTGCCGATGTGCTGGGGGTGAAGGGAAATGCCGGAAATGGTTATTTGGAATCAGATAAGGCGATCGTGACATGGTGTGTCGGACATCTGATCACTATGAGCTATCCGGATGCATATGATCCGGCTCTCAAGAAGTGGGATTTGGCGACGATTCCATTTATCCCAACTGAATACAAATATGAGATCCTTCCAAATACAAAGAAACAGTTCAATATTGTTGCGGGCCTGCTGAACCGTGAAGATGTGGGATGCATCTACGTGGCAACGGATTCGGGACGAGAGGGAGAGTATATATACAGACTTGTGGATTCTATGGCGCAGGTGAGCGGCAAGGAGAAGAGAAGAGTTTGGATAGACTCCCAGACCGAGGAGGAGATACTCAGGGGAATAAGAGAAGCAAAGCCTCTTTCTGAGTATGACAGCCTTAGCGATGCGGCATATCTGAGAGCGCAGGAGGATTACCTTATGGGTATCAATTTCTCCAGGGCGCTTTCGCTCAAGTTTTCAAATGTGGTGCAGAGATATCTCGGAATGGATAGGTGTGTCATAGCTGTTGGACGTGTCATGACGTGTGTTCTGGGCATAGTAGTGAAGAGGGAAAGAGAGATAAGAGAATTTGTCAAGACTCCATTTTACAGACTTGTAGCAAGCGTTGGCGAGGAAGGACAGACCTTTGATGCCGAGTGGAAAGCCGTTAAGGATACGAAATACTTCGAGTCGCCTCTTCTTTACAAGGAGAATGGTTTCAAGGAACGGGCGGATGCAGAAAAGCTGCTCGCGGAGCTGAATGAGGGAGCGCCGGAGGCTGTGGCCGAGTCAGTTGAACGGAAAAAAGAGAAGAAACAGCCACCGATGCTGTACAATCTTGCCGAACTACAAAATGACTGTTCGGCACTGTTCAAGATAAGCCCGTCGGACACGCTCAAGATAGTACAGGAGCTTTATGAGAAAAAACTGGTGACTTATCCGAGAACCGATGCCAGAGTCCTTTCCACAGCGGTTGCGAAGGAGATAGGACGAAATATTTCGGGATTGAAGAATTTCCAGCCTGTGGCCGCATGGGCACAAGGGGCTATGAACAGCGGTACATACAAGGGTATAGCAAAGACGAAGTATGTAAATGACAAACAGATAACCGACCATTATGCGATCATTCCTACGGGACAGGGATTTGGTGCATTAAAGAGCCTGGCGCCGACTGCCCTCAAGGTATACGAGATAATATGTAGGAGATTCCTAAGTATATTCTATCCTGCGGCGGAGTATCAGAAGGTCGCAATGACACTCACAAAAAACGGCGAAAAGTTGTTTGCCAATTTCAAGTACCTCATAAGTGAGGGATATCTCAAGGTCTCTGCCAACAGTTTTTCAAAGAAGAAGGACGAGCCGAAGTACAGCCAGGAGTTTATAGAGCGTCTGGCAAATGTCAAAAAGGGCGATAAGCTGAGTGTACAGAGCATAGAGATAAAGGAGGGTGAGACATCGCCTCCTAAGAGATATAACTCAGGATCCCTTATCCTGACGATGGAGAATGCGGGACAGTTCATAGAGGACGAAGATCTTCGTGAACAGATAAAGGGTGCGGGCATAGGGACCAGTGCGACGAGAGATGGTATCATAACCAAGCTTGAGACAAATAAATATATATCACTTAATAAGAAGACACAGATAGTCACACCGACATTTCTCGGCGAGATCATATACGATATAGTTTATTATTCCATAAATGGTCTGCTGCGCGCGGATCTCACTGCAAGCTGGGAAAAAGGACTTGAGGGTGTGGCAGAAGGCCAGATTTCGAAGGAAGAATATACACAGAAGATGACCACTTATGTGACACAGTATACCAACCGAGTGAAACAGATACAGAATCAGGGCGGAATAACGGGAGTGTTTAACAAGACGAAAGCGTATTACGCAAAAAGCGGCGTAAACCAGGCGAAAAAATCAACGGATGCAAAGGGAAGCGCAAACGTGGATAAGTCCGCTGAGCCAAAACAGAGGCAGACAGCCGATAAAAAAGATGCTTGACACATATTATAGAAGACAAATGTAGGTTTCAAAAAAGGAGAATAGAAACAATGGAAGATATTCAGACATCAGTAACAATAAAAGAGCTTTATTCACTTGATCAGACCATGGCAGGATCACTGCTTGAGGGATTAACATATCCATGGGAGGCTCTTCCTCTCATAAAGGATTTTGTGTTAAATCTTGGAAAAACTCTCGATAAGAATGAGTACAATGAGGTCAGCGAGAATGTGTGGATACACAAGAGTTGCAAAGTATACGGAACAGCAACAATACTTGCACCGACCATCATAGGTGCAGGTACAGAGGTGAGACCTGGCGCCTTTATCAGGGGCAGTGTTCTAGTCGGAGAGAACTGTGTGATAGGAAACTCAACAGAGCTCAAGAACGTTATCATATTCAACAATGTACAGGTTCCACATTATAACTATGTAGGAGATTCAATACTTGGATTCAAGTCCCACATGGGAGCCGGAAGCATCACATCAAATGTAAAGTCGGACAAGACTCTGGTGCATGTGAAGGGAATGGCATGCGGAAAGACATTTGACATACCTACAGGTCTCAAAAAGTTCGGTGCTATGCTTGGAGACAATGTTGAGGTCGGCTGCAACAGCGTGCTGAATCCTGGAACGGTAATAGGGCCGTTCAGCAATATATATCCTGTATCAAGAGTCAGGGGATATGTTCCATCACATAGTATATTTAAGGATAAGGACAATATCGTGGCAAAGCAGTAGATGTTTCAGAGACGTATACAAAAAAACGGACAGATAAATATGTAAAGTAGAATTACATATGAGTCTGTCCGTTTTCTATAAAGGGAAAACAATCAGTTGACAACGGCTTCTTTAAGAGCATTTTTGATGGAGTCGATGATAAGTTTTGTGGTGTACGTGCTGTCGCCGGATGGAATTATATCGTCCACCGATGATATGTAGTGAAGCTGAGTGTTGATGTCCTCGAGGGACGATTCCAGGAGAGGATACATGGTGGTTATGGTTTCGTCCATCTGCTGGAAAGACACATCAGTGATCTGGCAGTCGTCCACGGTTACAATAACTGACAGTGTGTTTTCTCCAAGTATCAGAGGTGACGAATATGTACCTGGAGTGTAACGGGTATTATATATACCAGTTCCCGGATCGGCGGGGGCGGAGACAGCTTTGGCGGGACCAGACTGGCTGCCGTCAGACTTGTCATTTCGTTTGAACATGTTTATGAGAATGATGACAAATACAACAATAAGAGCCAGAAGGATTGCGGTATATATAAGTTCTTTTGATTTAAGTACTATTAATTTCGTTGATGACATTATTTGCTCTCCCTGCTATTTATTTATACATTTTATTCAGGACAGATAATATTTATGACATTAATTCAAGGAGGATCAGATATGGGGGTACAGTTTGTCCTTGGACCGGCAGGATCCGGCAAGACAGAGTACATGTTAAAAACAATTATAGAGGAGTCAATGCTGCATGATGATATGAACTATTTGTACATAGTTCCGGAGCAGTTCAGCATGGAGGCACAGAGAGATATAGTCACCAGGCATCCAAGACACGGTTCTATGAACATTGATGCCATAGGTTTAAACAGGCTTGCATACAGAGTGTTTGACGAGTTATCCATCAATCCGGGGCAGGTGCTTGAGGATTTTGGAAAAAGTATGCTCGTTAAGCGTATCCTTATGGAGAACCAGGATGATCTGCTCATGTATGGCAATTACATGGACAAGATGGGATTTGTAGACGAGATGAAATCCATGATGTCAGAGCTGTTCCAGTATGCGGTGGACAGGGAAGAGATAGATATGGCTATGGAGCAGATGGACAGTGAGAGTTCAACATACAGGAAGCTCCACGATATAAGACTCATCTATGAGAAGTTCGAGGAGCACAATGCAAACGACCAGTATATCGTGGCGGAGCAGCTCTCCCAGCTTCTAGCTGCAAATGTTGAAAAGTCGCAGTTTATATCGAAGAGTCATATGTATTTTGACGGATTTACAGGGTTTACCCCGGTGCAGATGAAACTGGTAACACAGCTTATGAGTCATGCTGCAAGTGTAACATTTGCATTTGACATAGATCCGGACAGGATAGGACTCGCAAAACCAAAGGAATATGAACTGTTCAGGCTGACGAAGGAGACCATAGCGGCTATATGTAAGGCTGCGGCAGATGTTCACGTTGACATTCTGGACAATGTAGTGATGTGCGGACAGGGGGAGATCCCATACAGATTCAGGGATGATCCATGTCTTGCGGCATTTGAGCGGAACATATTCAGATACCCTCATCAGAAGATAAATGGAGCGGCGGACAGTATAAAGCTCGTGAGGACAGACAGGGCGAGAGATGAGGCTCTGTATGTTGCATCTCAGATCAGAAAACTGGTCAGGGAGAAGGGGTACAGATACAAGGATATCGCTGTTGTAGCAGGTGATCTTCATGATGTGGCAGGGTATTACAGACAGGCCATGGACGAGTACAGGATCCCCGTGTTTATAGATGAGAATACAGCACTGAGGGGAGATCCTTGTTCAGATACAGTGAGAGCATTCCTTGCTGTCATGTCTGATAATTTCTCGTTTAACAGTGTGTTCAGGCTGCTCAAGTCCGGCATGACAGAGGTGGCGTATATGGATGTTGAGCGCATGGAGAACTATGCCTTAAAACGCAATCTCAGGGGATATAAGTCGTGGCTTAAGGAGATAACGGACAAGAATAACAGCGATTATGCGCAGGAGATGGATTCAATAAGGAGACAGATAGTGTCAATATTTGGCGAAGACTGCATCGATGTGTACAAGCCGTCAAGCCCGAATTCCAAAGATACTGTCACAAATTATACCAAAGAGCTTTATAACTTCCTCGATGAACTGCATGTGTGTGAAAAGCTTGAGGAGCGCAGAAAAAGATTGTACGAGGAAAAGTTGTTTGATGAGGGCGATGCGTACGGTCAGATATTTGACAAGATAGTTGCTCTGTTTGACAAAGTCGTTACAATACTCGGCGATGAGAAGATGACTGTCAAGGAGTATGCCGGAGTCCTTGAGGCCGGAATATCAGATATGGAGATCGGGATCGTTCCTCCGACCATAGATAGAGTAGTTGTGGGCGACATGACAAGATCGAGACTGAATCATGTGAAGGCTCTGTTTTTCACTGGCGTGAATGAGGGGATAATACCGAAGCCGGCTAAGAAGGGCAAGATACTCTCAAACGGTGACAGACAGAATCTAGAAAAATGCGGTGTTACACTTGCACCATCGGACAAGACAAATGCATATATAGAACAGTTCTATATATACACGAGCCTCACAAAGCCGTCAGACAATCTGTATATTGTATTCAGAAAGATGGGTGAGGATATGAACGCAGTCGGTCCGTCCTACCTCGTCGACAGGATAAGAAATATCTTCCCGGACATAGAGATAGAGGATTATGACATTGACAGTCAGATACCGGAGACTGTGAATGGAGCGCTCAGATATTTGGTGAGCAGATATGATGAGGTTGGCAGTGATGGGACACTCCAGGCGGTAAAACGCCTTATAGAGCAGCAAGGAGGAAACACTGAGTATGCGACATGGCTTGGAGCCATGCAGAGCGGATATGACTATGTGAATGAGACAAAGACGCTCTCTCCGGAGACTGTGAGGTTGTTATATGGAACAGAGCTCACGGAGAGTGTGTCCAAACTTGAAAAATACGCAGAATGTCAGTTCAAATATTTCCTGCAGTATGGACTCGGTCTTATGGACAGGGAGACATATCAGCTGAATGCTGCAAATGTCGGAATCATTCTGCATAGCTCCATGCAGAAAATGTTTGAATATATCAAGACAAAATGCGGTAACAATTGGGCTGATATCACGGAAACAGAGCTTGCTGACAGAGCTGTGGAGTTTGTAGATGCCTCGGCGGATGATGAGGCGGCAGAATACTTTGAGGATTCGAGCAGAGCGGCGTATGTGAAGAAGTTCCTTGAGGATATCGCGGTGAGAACAGCGAAAACACTGAGAACATTTGTGTTGTGCGGAGATATGCACCCGGAGAACTTTGAGAGATACTTTGATACCTCAAAGCTGGGAGACGGCATAGAGAACTATATATTCAAACTGCCAAACGGAATGACGATGAGCCTTAAGGGTGTTATAGACAGAGTTGACGAGTATGTGAGCGACGGAGATGTCTATTTCAAGATCATAGACTACAAATCATCAGATCAGAAGATTGATAAGGACAGGGTGCTGGCTGGACTTCAGATGCAGCTTGTGACCTACGGCGCTATTGCATATGAGCTTGAGAAACGAAGGATGAATGAGCTTGGACGCTCATCTGAGCAGGTGCATGTAGGCGGTCTTTTGTATTATACATTTGATGATCCGATAGTGGACATGACGGACTTTGACGGGGATATAAGATACGACGAGGAAAGTCAGGAGCTGGTCACGGATGAAAAGCGGACATTTGGCAGGTTTCAGGTGGATGCTATAGAGAGCGGGCTGTTGGATGCGTCGAAGTATGCCGGAATATACAATGGCAGCAGTCGGGCAGTTAGCATAATGGACAGCACACAGGCAACACTGGTGGGGAAGCAGGCCATGGAAGAGGTTATGATAAAGGCGCTTATGGAGGCAAATCGCAGGAACATAGATAGACTTGGCACATGCATAGCGGACGGTAAGATCGCCATCAATCCCGTAAAGCAGGGGAACAGAAGCGCGTGTACCTATTGCTCATACAGACATGTGTGTATGTTCGACAGCAAATACGGCGGAAATTCATATTCCAAAATGTATGATGGGGAAAAGAAGGCGTATAACGACAGTCAGAAGGCTATCGATGAGGTTTTGAGCGGACTCGCGGAGGCAGATAAAAAGATAAAGTCTGCGGAGAAAAAACTCGCCAGTGCCAGCAAAAAATATGAAACTGCGGAGGAAAAAGTCACGAGCCGTGGGGACAAGGCAACTGCGAAGATGCGTGAGAACCTTGAAAGTGCAACAACAGCTCTGGAGGAGGCTAAGAATGCTCTTAAGGCAGCCCGCGGGGAGGCTGAGCAGCTAAGGAGCAGGGCTGTGGAACTTGGTGTAACAGATATAGAGAATGGGGGCGACGTAGATGGGGAGCAATAAGATAAGCTGGACAAAACAGCAGGCGCATGTAATTGACACGAGGACTGGCAATCTTCTTGTTGCTGCGGCAGCAGGTTCGGGAAAAACTGCTGTTCTGGTTGAGCGCATAATAGAGATGGTTCTGGGTGTGGATTCTAATGGGAACAAACTGCCGGATCAGAACAGGGTAAACGTGGATGAACTGCTTGTTGTGACATTTACCAATGCGGCGGCAGCCCAGATGAAGGAGAAGATAAGTGCGGCACTTCAGAAGAAGATAGATGAATATATGGCAAACGGAATATATGATGAACACCTGATAAAGCAGATGACACTCATAAACCATGCTGAGATATGCACAATAGACAGCTTCTGTCTCCATATAGTGAAGGAGTATTTCGCAAAGGTACAGTTGGACTCTGCATTTGACATAGCGGATAAAACAGAGATGGAGATCATAAAGAAGGATGTCATGGATAAGGTCATGGAGAGCTGTTATCAGGACGAGAACCTTGTGCCGGGTTTCATAAAGCTCGTCAGGACATTTGCCGTGAAGGAGAGGGATACCGAGGTTCCGGCGCTTGTGACACACCTTATGCAGGTCATATCAAGCTATCCGGATCGTCATGGATGGATAAGAGATGCCAGAGCGGCACTTGACATTCAGGTGAGGGAAGGCGCTTCATTTGAGGAGAAGTGTGATGCTGTGATGAACATTCCGATGGTGAGACTGTTTGCAGAGAGGGCACGCCAGACGGTGAAAATAGCACACGATATGGCGTGTGAATGTCAGTTGTACGCCACTGAGGAATATGGACTTAAATCTTACGGCGACAGGGTGGACAGGGATGCGGAGATGCTCACCCACATGCTTAGGGAGTGTGATCCGGTCGCGCATTCAAGTGTTAATCTGTTTGAGCTGAAAAAGATATATAAGGCATCATTGAGACCGAAAAATGAAAAGGTTTCTGTGGATGCGTCAGGAAATAAGATATACTACGCTTTTGACAGCCTTGCTGTAACATCGAGGGATGCTGATCCTGAGAAGAAAGCATTTGTGAAGAATCGCAGGGATGTGTATAAGGGCATGATAACAGAACTCATGTCTGCAATAACGGAAGTGGATGAGGTGCTAGGACAGCTGAATATCACCGCACCGGTTCTTGGTGCGCTGCTTGATCTGACAGAACTCTATATGGATGAATTGATGAAAGTCAAGATGGACAAAAATCTCTTTGAATTTCACGATATAGAGGAATTTGCATTCAGGATACTGTGTGATGGTATAGAGGATGGAAGACCGGTCCCGTCGAAGGCGGGGCGTGAGGTATCCCTCAGATACAGGGAGATATTTATCGATGAATATCAGGATAGCAACTTTATTCAGGAGTACATACTGGGAGGCGTGGCTGGACATGGTGAGAACATCAATAACACTTTTATGGTAGGTGATGTAAAACAGAGTATATATAAGTTCAGGATGGCGAGACCTGACCTGTTTATCGGCAAGTACAATACGTATCAGAGGCTTGGCGATGATGATAAAGCATCTGCTGATATGATTGGAAACTGTATCATCCTGACAAGAAATTTCAGGAGTGAGATCAATGTGTTAAGGACTGTGAATGCACTGTTTGAACAGCTTATGAGAAAAGAAATCGGCGGCATAGAATACGATGATGCTGCAAGACTCAATTCAAAATATGCGTTGGAAGATCCACATGGCAGAATGAGCGAGCCAGGTGACGTGTATCAGGGACCAAAATCAGAGCTTATCATGATAGACGGGGATACTGTGTCCGGAGATATGGATGAGGATTACAGCTGTGCGCAGATAGAGGCAAAGTATATTGCAAATAAGATCCATGAGATTGTAGATGGAGACGATCCGATGTATATCCACGATGGCGATGGTACTGTCAGAAAGGTGGAGTACAGCGATATAGTTATTTTGCTAAGAAGTGTATCGGGTTCCGCCACTGTATTTGACCAGGTGTTTGAAGATGAGGGAATACCTATCTATATACAGAGTGAGAGCGGCTATTTTGGTGCGGTTGAGGTGAGCTGTCTTGTCAGTATGCTGTCGGTCATAGATAACAGTTATGTAGACGGTGATCTTGCGGCAGTTCTCAGATCCCCTATGGTTGGTATGGATGAGGAAGAGCTTGCCAGAATAGTCGGTGAATACAGGACAAGGTATGAGATAGACGGCAGAGACTACAACGTCCGCCTGTATGACAAACTTATAGATTATCTTGAAAATCACGACGATGAAGGTCAGGGTGAGTGCGCGGGGCTCGATGATATGGCGAAATCAAGCGCAGCCATCGGTGATGAGGATAAGCTTATAGGGAAGGTAAGAGCATTTGTAGGCATGCTCGACTATTTAAAGGAGAATAAGAACTTCATGTCGCTCAGCGATATCATACGATATGTTCTTGACCAAACGGGATTTTACTGGTTTGTCGGTGCAAGACCTATGGGCAGGCGCAGACAGGCAAATATCGATATGCTCATAAAGAAAGCTGACGATTTTGAGAAAAATAGTAAGGGCGTGTTTAATTTTATCAGATATGTAAATGAGCTTAAGACCAATTCCCTTGATTTTGCGGAGGCGGATATAGTAAGCGACAATGATGATGTTGTCCGTGTTATGACTATGCACAAGAGCAAAGGTCTGGAGTTCCCGGTACTGTTTGTTGCAGGGCTTGGAAAGTCGTTCAACATGAAGGATGTACAGAAAAAAGTGCTGGTTCATCAGCAGTATTACCTTGCGGCTTCAGCTATAGATGCAGATGCCAGGGTTAAGAGGGATACATTCCTAAGAAACGTCATGGCCTCTGAGATGAGGGTGGAGAACTATGCGGAGGAACTTCGCGTACTGTACGTTGCGCTCACAAGGGCAAAAGAAAAGCTGTATATGACGGGATGTCCGAAATCCCTAGACAAGTTCAAGGAGAACTGTGGGATCTATGCGATTGGTTCGGAGATGAGCAGTGCGGCGCTCATTAACGGAAAGAGTTTTTTGTCATGGATATACACGGCTCTTAGCTATATAGATCATGAAGAGTTCCTCGATGTTAATGAGATAAAATCCTCGGATTTTGTGCATACAGATGCAGTCTCGCTTACATCGAAAACTGAGAACTCAGATGAAATGGAGATTTTGGATGAAACAGAAGGGTTAGATAAGGAAGTTTTTGAACAGATCAGAAAAGGCATAGATTTCAGATACGGACACGTCTCCTCCGGACTCAAGAGCAAGATGTCGATAACGGAGATAAAAAAGCTTCAGGCAATGTACGATGACACGGAGTATATTGATATGGGCAGGGAGAGAAAGTATGCTGAGAGAAAGTCAGCTCCCGCTCCGAAGTTCATGAGTGGTGAGAAAACCATAGCGGGAAATGAAATAGGAACCGTATACCACAAGATAATGGAGCTTGCAGACTTCAGGCAGACCACAGAAGCAGGAATATACGCAGATGTGGAACGCATATTTGGACTTGGTTTATTCGATGACGGTTACAGGGAGAAGATAAAAGCAGATAAGATAGTGAAAATGCTTGGAAGCAGTCTGGGGCAGAGGATGGCGGCAGCAGACCTGCGCGGTGATCTCTACAGGGAAAGGCAGTTCTATATGATGATGACACCAGAAGAGATACTTGGGCGTTCTGAAAAAGATAAGACCGATGAGACGATAGTTGTCCAGGGGATAATAGATGCATATTTCATAGAGGAAGGACAGATAGTGCTTATGGATTACAAGACCGATTCGGTCAAAAAATCTGAGGAACTGGTTCGGAAGTATCATGTCCAGCTGGATAAATATGCGGATGTACTGGAACAGCTCACAGGCATGAAGGTCAAAGAGAAAATAATATATTCGTTCTGCCTTGATACCACTGTAAACTTGTAAACAATACAATGAATTGTTATAATGTCCATAAGTGTGGACAGTAATCTGATATGTCCCCTGAGATATGCATAATATATAAGAAGAATATATAAAATGAAAGGGTTACATACATGATAAAAGCGGAAGGGTTGAAGAAAGTGTATGGAGGGGACTTTGTATCGGTTGATGATCTCAGCTTCCATATAAACAAGGGAGAGATTGTTGGATTTGTCGGACAGAATGGTGCAGGTAAGACAACCACGATCAAGATGCTGACAGGAATACTTATGCCAACCGAGGGCAGAGTTGTGATAAATGGCTATGACATGAGGGAGAAGCCGATGGAGGCGAAACAGTCCATGGGATACATAGCTGACAATCCTGATATTTTCCTTCGCCTTACAGGACTTGAGTATGTAAATTTCATCGCAGATATATATGGGGTATCGGTGTCTGACAGGAAGGCAAGGATTGAGCAGATGGCTGAGAGATTCGGGATGGAGGACAGCCTGAATAGACAGATGGTCAGTTATTCCCATGGAATGAGACAGAAGATGATGGTCATAGCAGCCCTGGTACACAATCCACCGGTGTGGATACTTGATGAACCGATGACAGGGCTTGATCCGAATGCTGCCTATGAACTGAAGAAGATGATGAGAGAACATGCAGATGCTGGCAACTGTGTTTTCTTTTCCACGCATGTGCTTGAGGTCGCAGAGAAGCTTTGTGATAAGATCATAATGATACGCAAGGGAAAGGATATATATCAGGGAACTCTTGAGGAACTTGAGAATCAGCATAAGAATAAATCTCTTGAGGAGATTTTTGTGGAGATGACGCATGAAGAATTTTAGAACTCTGCTTAAGATGATAAGCCGCAACAATGATATGGAGATGCCTGAACACGGAGATAAGGCAAAGGGCTATAAAGTCATGGGAATAATTGCCATGTGCTGTATCATGATACCGTGCTGTCTGGTTGTGGGATTCATAGTGTATATTATGACTGCGGCGCTTATGGAGGCCGGTGGGCAGACCGAGGGATTGAATCTTGTCATACAGCTTATGTCTGTATTTGGAGTTATATTCAGCATAATGGTCATATTTAATCTGCTGTATTTTTCGTCAGACCTTGACCATTTGCTTCCACTGCCAGTGAAGCCTGCGGAGCTTGTTGCAGCAAAGTTCACACATGCCTATTTTGCAGAGAGTGTCATGGAGTTCATGGTTTTATTCTGTGGCTTTATAGGTTACTTTATTGCAGCTGAACTGAAACCGGTGTCCGTTCTCACGTCCATTATAGGAGTGTTCCTTTTGCCAGTGCTTCCACTTGTGTACTGCGGAGTATTTTCACTGATCATTATGGCGTTTTTTAGCAGGGCAAAGCTTTTAAAAAATGTTGATTTTATGGTTGGGCTCGCGATACTGGTGTTTGCCGGACTATTTGTGTGGTCGTTTGCACAGATGGATTCGGTAAATATAAATAATTACATAGATAGCCTGAAAAATGGAGACAATATATTTATAAATATCATGAACAGAGTGTTCTTCACGGTTCCTCTGTTCATTAAGGCTCTCCAGGAAGACAGCATAGTTTACATGTTTTTGTTTATCCTGGTGAATGCACTGTGCGTAGCACTTCTATTGGTTTTGGGAAACGCACTTTATCTGAAGGGAGTATATTTGGTATCTTCATCCAGAAGATCCGGACGTAGACGCAGGGAGAAAGAGGGGCTTGAGAGCTTTGCAATCAGAACACCATTTAAGGCATATCTTGACAAGGAATTTAAGACTCTTGTCAGAACGCCTGCATACAGAAAATATTGTGTAGTAGTAAACATAATCTGGCCGATACTTATAATCGCTCTGTTTAATATACCTGCTACAGCGGACTCTATCAGAGAGTTCAGGGCTACATTTGAAAAGGGATATTTTTTGTCAGATGTGATAGTTTTGATAGTGGTGACGATCATTGCGTTCTTTGCCACGGCGATGAATAGCATAGCATCGACATCGTTCACAAGGGAAGGCAGCCACATATCATTTATCAAGCATATACCTATGGCTTACAGGACGCAGGTTCGTGTGAAAGTGTGGATAAGCATGCTGTTTAGCGGTATAACAATAATTATCAGTACGGTAATATTGAGCATATACATGGATTGCAGTTTCGTGGATAGTGTGTATTATATAGTGATAGGCGTACTGTGTGTGGGCATATGCACATACACGGGAGTTTTGCTGGACTCGACTCATCCAAAGATCGACTGGGAGGACGAGTATGGAGCACTCAGAGGCAATCTTAATGCGTTTTTTAATATGGCAATAGCAATCGTGATAGCGATTGTATTTTGCGCGGCGGGATATCTTCTGTTCAGATTTACATGGATACCGTCGATTGCAGTATATATAATTTATTTAATGATTCTTGGAGCTATGCTCATTCTTATGAGAAGATACACAATGAAAATGAGCGAAAATAATATAGACACTGACGCATACAGTGAGTGAGGGGGGACGCCCCGGCAGCTAGTGTTATGCGCCGGAAACGCGTATAGAATTGCGCTAGTGCTCAAATTACAGGAGGTAAGAAATATGGCACAGAAAAATGCATGGAGTAAGTACAAGAAAGAAGAGATAAAGGAACTTGAGAGTCTCTGCAAAAACTACAGGGAATTTCTTGACAATGGCAAGACTGAGAGAGAATGTGTCAAGGAGATAGTCAGTCAGGCTGAGGAAAACGGTTACAAAGATCTCAAGAAGATAATCAAGAACAAAGAGAAGCTTGAGGCTGGCGATAAAGTGTATGCGGTCTGGATGAACAAGACTGTAGCGATGTTCAACATAGGAAAGAAAAAACTCGAAAAGGGTATGAATATATTGGGAGCCCACATTGATTCCCCTCGTATGGACGTCAAGCAGAACCCACTTTACGAGAAGGGCGGCTTTGCTTATCTTGACACACACTACTATGGCGGAATCAAAAAGTATCAGTGGGTGACACTTCCTCTGGCTATACATGGAGTTGTGGCAAAGACAAATGGCGATGTACTGACTGTAAACATAGGCGAGGACAAGAATGATCCGGTATTCTGTGTTACAGATCTTCTTATACACCTCTCACAGGAGCAGCTCAAGAAGAGAGCAGATTCTGTTATAGAAGGAGAGCAGCTTGATATACTCTTTGCAAGCAGACCGGTTGAGGGCAAGGAGAAGGAGGCTGTCAAGGCTGCAGTCCTTGATCTGCTTGAGAAGAAATACGACATGAAGGAGGAGGACTTCCTCTCAGCGGAGCTAGAAATCGTTCCTGCTGGAAAGGCAAGAAATTGCGGTATAGATGAGAGCATGATCATGGCTTACGGACAGGATGACAGAGTGTGTGCATACACATCACTTGTCGCGATGTTTGAGGCTGATTTACCAGAGAAGACTACCTGCTGTCTCCTGACGGACAAGGAGGAGATAGGAAGTGTCGGTGCAACTGGAATGCAGTCACACTTCTTTGAGAATACAGTTGCAGAGATCATGAATGCCATGGGGGGATTTTCTGAAATATCCCTCAGAAGATGTCTTGCATCGTCAAGAATGCTTTCATCAGATGTATCTGCGGGCTTTGATCCTACATTTGAGTCGGCATTTGACAAGAAAAATGCAGCTGTATTTGGAGAGGGAATGGTGTTCAACAAGTTCACTGGATCAAGAGGAAAGTCGGGATCAAATGATGCAAATGCAGAATACATGGCAGCAATCAGAAAGCTAATGGATGATGATGAGATAACATATCAGACAGCAGAGCTTGGAAAGGTCGATGTCGGCGGAGGCGGAACTATAGCATATATACTTTCACTTTACGGTATGGAAGTCATAGACTGCGGTGTCGCTGTGCTGAATATGCATGCACCATGGGAAGTGACATCGAAGGCGGATATTTACGAGACAAAGAAGGGATATGTGGCATTTCTGAAAAATGCATAGCAACGAATGATGCATATGAATTCAGAAAATGCGGTATTCTCTGTATTTTTCCGGAGGAATAAATGAGAGACCAGCTAAAAAGAAGGCTTAATATAGTAAGAATATTTGCAATCGCATTTGCCGTGGCAGTTATAATGCTGCCACGGCAAATGGTGCGTGCAGACAGCGATTTCACATCGGATTATAGCCAGCATACATTTGCCGGGGACGAGGGCTTTGACAGTGGAGAGGCAAACTGTGTATGTCAGTCCACCAGTGGCTACATATGGATCGGAACAGACAACGGAATATACAGATACGATGGCAGCGAATTTACACTGTTTCCATTGGACTCCGATGAGGACGGAACAAAGTATTCAATAAATTGCATATATCTCACAAGTGATGACAAGTTGTATGTGGGAACTGACAACTATGGTCTGTACGTCTATGACAACGGTGCATTTAATCGTGTTGCGGAGACTTACAACCTCGGCGTTTCTACGATAAATGCCATGTATGAGGATGATAAGGACCAGTTATGGCTTGCATCCTCATCAGGCATATATTATCTCACCAGTGACGGTGTGAAAATGGTTGATGATGAAGGAATATCAGGATACAATATCGGAAACATATCTGGGTATGACGGAACTATCTATGCCACGGCAAATAATGATGTGCTGATAAGGGTTGATGAGAATGGTGAGATAACAGTTACCTCAAAGTCGAGTTATGGCATAGATGATATCAACTCGCTGTACATTGATGAGAATGGTACGAGATATTACGGATCAGCCGGATACAGTATATTGACGATAAATAGCAAGGGCAAGGTCGGTGTCATCAGCACAGGAAGCCTGCACGGTATAAACAAGATATATAATGACGGTGAGAAGATATGGATTCTTGCGGATGACGGAGTGGGTTACATCACCTCCGGGAATAAGATAGTCAATGTGGAGAGCCTTAGATTCAACGAATCCATGAGCGATATGATAAAGGATTTTGAGGGTAATTATTGGTTCACTTCCTATAGAAAGGGACTGTTGTTTCTTGAACAGAGTAAATTCCAGAATGTGACTATGAAGTATGGCATAGATAGCTCTATAGTCAACTGCGTAACCAGTTACAATGGCAGTATATTTATAGGAACTGATGAGGGACTGTATGTTGTCGACTCAAATGGCAGGATAGTGTCCGGAAGTGATAATGAGCTTGTGGCTCAATTATACGGTATAAGTATACGAGACCTGTATGTGGATTCAAGCGATAAGCTGTGGATAGCAACATACAAGATATATGGAGTTATAAGAGTTGACCGTAATTGGCAGTACAAGAGCTTCAACAGGAGTGAGTCTGCTCTTGTGAGCAATTCTGTCAACTGTATAACGGAGATGGGGCCTGACAGTGTTGCGGTTGGCACGGAGAACGGAATATCCATAATAGGCTCGGATGAAACGATCAATAATATATCAAGAATGGATGGACTGGACAATCCGGATATCATAAGTCTTTATGTGTCTGATAATGGAGACCTATACGCTGGATCCAACGGTGCCGGTATCTATATCATCAATTCAGATTACAGAGTGACAAATATGGCACTCGATGACAATCAGAAGATGAGTGTAGTGACAAACATGGTTGAGGGAAGCAGTGGACTATGGATAGGAACTGATAATGGACTTTATTACAGGGAAGGTGCGGTAAGACAGATAACTACGGTCGACAATACCAACAGCATATATGATATGATCCTGGATTCTGCTGGATATCTGTGGATATTCGGATCAAGGGGAATGTACAGATATTATGAAAAGGACATATTGAGCAGTGCGTCCCCTGAATATATCAGCTTCTCCAAGAACGATGGCATAATTTCCAATATAACAGAGAAGTCAACCAACTATGTGTCTAATTCAGGCACTGTATATGTGTGCTGTGATGAGGGATTGTGCAAGATTAATCTGGAGTCAGAGTATGTGAACTCGGTGGCACCGAAAGTAAGGGTGGCATCTGTTGAGGTTGATGGAAAGGATTATCCGGTATCTGACCTTGATGGACAGATAGATGTTCCAAAGAATACGAACAGAATAACCATAAAATTTTCTGTCCTCAGTTATGTTAACAGAGCAGATATAAATGTAAATTACTATCTTGAGGGATTTGAGAGTGAGAAGAGAACCCTCACGGGAACAGACAAGATGGAGGTTGAGTATACCAATCTTGAGGGGGGAACATACAAATTTGTCCTCACGGCAAACAATGCTGATGGAGTCGAATGTGAGCAGCCACTGACATTTGTCATAGACAAAGAACTTGGATTCTTTGAGACAAACCTGGCAAAGATGCTGGGCATTATACTCATACTTCTCCTTATACTGATCGGAGTGGTGGTTGCGAGAAGCATATTCAGAACGCTCAGAAAGCAGAATGAGCAGGTGGAGGAACTTAGCAAGAAAAGTGAGGAGGCTGAGAAATCTAATCAGGCGAAGAATGGTTATGTAAACTATCTCAATCACGAGATAAGGGCACCGCTCAACAATATTATATCCATATCAGAGATAGCCATGCGCGGCTGTCAGGATACCCATAGCGATGAGTATATACAGTACAGCAGACTTTACTCAGCTGGACGGGAGATACTTGATATGTCAGATGGAATATCAAAGCTGTCAAACCTTAAGGATGATATCATTGATCCTGAATTTAAGCAGTATTTTGCATCTGATCTCATAGAGGAGCTATCGGAAGAACTTGGCGGAATGATCAACAGGGATCTTATAGATCTGAAGGTTAGCATCGAGGACAAGATACCTAATGGTCTCATAGGAGATATGCAAGCTATCAAGGAGATAATAGAGGATATATTTGCATGGTCTGCCAGCACGACAAAAGAGGGATATATAAGTATAGATGTGGATTGGCACATGGCCAGAAATGCTGAAAATGATGATCATACACCGGAGACTGCCGATAATGAGGAGTATATGGAATACATAGACGAGCCAGTGACGGAGATATCCAGCATATTTGACCAGGATCATGATGAAATATACCTTGACTTCAAGATATCAGATACTGGACTTGGAGTAAAAGAAGAGAGACTTGATACGATGTTTGAGCTTGATGATTCGTATGAGAGATCAGACATAGGAATGTTCAGGGTGAGCCTTGGACTTGCTATTGCGAAGGAGCTAGTAAGACTGCTTGACGGAGAGATAAATGTCGAGAGTATATACGGAGCCGGTACAACCATAAGGTTCAGCGTGAGGCAGTCGGTATTTGATTATAGTTATGTCAACTACAATGAGAGAAAACGTAAAGAGATGGCCAGAAGAAATGCAAACTCACATCTGTGGCTGCCTGATGCAAAGATTCTTATCGTTGATGATTCGGAGATAAGTCTTCAGGTGGAAAAGACCATATTTGATACTTACGGACTTGATTGTGATACTGCGACATCGGGATTCGACGCACTTGACAAGGTCATGGTGAATGGATATGACGTTGTGTTCATCGACACAGTAATGCCAGTCATGGATGGTATCGATACAGTGAGGGAGATAAGGAATCTAGACGGCGAAGAGTTTAAGAAAATGCCTATCGTTGCACTTTCGGCCAACACGGTTGAGACATCAAGGGAGGAGATACTCACATCGGGATTCAATGACATCATAGTGAAACCGATAGAGCTTGACCAGGCAGAGGCGATGCTGAGAAACTACGTTTCGGAGGACAAGGTCAAGGAGAAGAATACAGACCTTACCCAGAACGGGGATGACATGAATTATATTGAGGATGCTGTTATCCTCAGAAGATTCATCGCGGTTGAGGATACTGTCAGAGTAATGGGCGGAAGCTTCAGGACGTTCAACACATTTGTAAGAAATTACAAGGAGGAGTATCAGGAGGAAGTCCAGATGCTCAGAACGTATATAGATGACGATGTCAGACGCTACAAAAATATCATTCATGATATCAAGAGCAGCAGTGCAAACCTAGGAGCCTACGGTATTGAGAGAAAGGCTGCCAACCTGGAATCAGCCATAAATATAGGAAATCAGCAGTACGCCAGAGATAATACCCGCGATTTCGTTGCGATGATGAACGATTTCTTCAAACAGATAGATAAATATATGGCGAAGATAAACCATGTTATTAAGCCAGAGGAGAAGGAATACCGTGACGGCATCAACAAGGGAAAACTCAAAGAACTAAGAGCTTTTCTGAGGGCAGGTGACAGAGAACCTGTGGAAAGCCTTGTCAGCGAACTCGACAGATACCAGTACGGTGATATAGATACAGAATTTTTTACCGCGCTCAAAGAGTTTGTAGCATCCGGGGATTATCAGACATCTAGTGAGATGATAGACCAGTATCTTAACAGTCAGTAACATCAGCAATGATGACAACAAAATATAAATCATAAACTAAAAGAAAAGAGGAAAAGAAGAATGAGAGCAGCAATAATCATGGGATCGACAAGTGATCTTCCAAAGGTAGAACCAGCAGTAGCAATACTCAAAGATTATGGTGTTGAGGTGGATGTCAGATGTCTGTCAGCCCACAGGGCACATGCAGGCCTTTCGGAGTTCATAGAGGAGGCGAATAACAATGGTACAGAGGTTATCATTGCGGCAGCGGGAATGGCAGCAGCACTTCCCGGAGTGGTTGCCTCACAGACAGTGCTTCCTGTAATCGGTGTACCTCTCTCAGGGGCAACATTAGACGGAATGGATGCGCTTCTGTCAATAGTGCAGATGCCATCTGGAATCCCTGTTGCAACAGTAGCAATAAACGGAAGCAAGAATGCGGCATATCTTGCACTTCAGATTATTGGAGTAAACAATGAGTCTGTCAAGCTCAGACTTATGCAGGAGCGCAAGGATATGGAGAAGGCAGCAATGAAGGCAAATGAAGAGGTAATAGAGAAGTTTAAGTAAGATTTTGTTTCTTTACTTTTAAAAAAGGTAATGTTAGTATGTGGAATGGATGGTATTCGAAAGAAACTATACCTGAACTTTATTCTGCCAGACAGAGGAATACATATACTTTACAGATACTGAAGAGATGTATATAAGCAGGTGATTGTATGAGGATTGGATTTATTGGAGCTGGGAAAGTAGGATTCACATTTGGCAAATATATAACCACAAAGATGGTTGTTTCAAAGCCTGAACATATTCAGCTTGAGGTTAGTGGTTATTATAGTGCCCACAGTGAGAGCGCAGCGGACGCAGCAGAATTTACCGAGACCGTTATGTACAATAGCTTGGAAGAACTTTGCAGTAACAGTGAAGTTATCTTTCTTACTGTTCCAGATGGACAGATAGGAGAAGTCTGGAGGAGACTAAAAGATCTTGACATACGTGGCAAGATCATTTGTCATGCCAGCGGGGCTATGACATCAGATATTTTCTCAGGTATAACGGAGGCGGGAGCCTTTGGTTATTCGATTCATCCTATGTATGCAATAAGTTCAAAGTACGAATCCTATAAAGAAGTGGACAATTCATTTTTCACCGTTGAGGGAGATGACAGATATGCGGACCGTATATGCTCAGTGATAGAGACCCTCGGAAACAGATGTGTGAAGATATCAGGAAAGGATAAGGTGAAATATCACAGTGCGGCCGTATTTGCCAGCAATCTTGTGACGGGGCTTCTCGCCACATCACAGGAGCTTCTGAGACAGTGCGGATTTTCTGAGGAGGAAGCACAGATGGCGATCATGCCATTGTTTCTCGGGAATGCGGAAAATGCTGCAGCAAAGGGACCGGCAGACAGTCTGACCGGGCCGGTAGAGCGGTGCGACATTGAAACTGTGAAAAAGCACATGGCGGTACTTTCCGGCGATGAACTGCAGGCTTACACTGCGGTTTCTAGATGCCTTGTACCGGTTGCACAGAAAAAACATCCGGACAGAGATTATGAGGATTTGATACAGATTTTGGACGGAATAGGAGAATTAAAGTTATGAAGAACACAACGACGACACTTATGCAGATGAAAGGTACAGACAAGAAGATATCCATGATCACTGCATATGATTACACCACAGCAAAGATACTGGATGAATGCGGTGTCAACACGATACTGGTGGGAGATTCATTAGGCAACACGATCCTCGGCTATGAGGATACGATATCAGTCACAGTTGATGATATGATCCACCACAGTGCGGCGGTTGCCAGGGGAGCAAAGAATGCTCTGGTTGTAACAGACATGCCATTTATGTCTTATCAGGCAAGTGTCTATGATGCTGTTGTAAATGCTGGAAGGATCATGAAGGAAGGTCGTGCTGGAGCGGTAAAGCTTGAGGGCGGTCAGGATATGTGTCCTCAGATAAGTGCTATAGTGAAGGCGAGCATACCAGTATGTGCACATTTGGGACTCACGCCACAGTCCATCAATGCATTTGGCGGATTCAAGGTTCAGGGTAAGACTGAGGCTGCGGCAAAGAAACTCATAGAGGACGCAAAAGCTGTCGAGGCAGCGGGCGCATATATGCTTGTGCTTGAGTGCGTTCCAGAGAAGCTTGCAAAGATCGTAACAGAGAGCATAAGTATTCCTACTATAGGAATAGGCGCAGGAAGATACTGCGATGGACAGGTCCTCGTAAATCAGGATATGTTTGGTATGTTCTCAGACTTCGTTCCAAAGTTTGTAAAGCAGTTTGCAAATGTGGGCGATGCCATGAGAGGAGCTGTAAAGGCATACATCGATGAGATAAATGCCGGAACATTCCCAGGACCGGAGCACACATACAAGATAGACGATGAAGTTATAGAGAAGTTATACTAAAGAACAGGAGAAAGTGTCATGATTATTTTGAAGAAGATAGATGAAGTTAGAGCACAGGTAAAGGAATGGAAGAAGCAGGGACTCACAGTTGGTCTTGTACCTACAATGGGATATCTCCACGAGGGACATCAGAGCCTTATCAAAAAGTCTGTTGAGCAGAATGACAGAACGGTTGTGAGCGTATTTGTAAATCCTATTCAGTTTGGACCAAATGAGGACCTTGAGAGTTACCCAAGAGATCTTGAGGCTGATGCAAAGCTCTGTGAGGCTACAGGTGCAGATATAATCTTCAATCCTGAACCTGAGGAGATGTATGCTGATGGATTTGTTTCATTCATAAATATGACAGGTCTTCCAAATGCGCTCTGTGGTCTTACAAGACCTATACATTTCAAGGGTGTGTGCACAGTTGTAGGTAAGCTTTTCAACATAGTGACACCAGACAGAGCATATTTTGGACAGAAGGATGCACAGCAGCTCGCCATCATCATGAGAATGGTGAAGGATCTGAACTTTGATATAGAGATAGTTGGATGCCCTATAATCAGGGAGGCTGACGGACTTGCGAAGAGCTCAAGGAATATATATCTGACAGCCGAAGAGAGAAAGGCTGCAGTTGTTCTCAGTAAGGCAGTAAAGCTTGGACAGCAGATGATCGCTGACGGTGAGCGCGAAGCTGCAAAGATAGTTGGAGCTATGAAGGAGCTTATATCAGCAGAGCCGCTTGCCACAATAGACTATGTAGAGATGGTAAACATGGATACCATGCAGTCCATCGAGAAAGCAGAGGGACATGTACTCTGTGCCATGGCAGTGAAGTTTGGCAAGGCGAGACTTATAGATAACTTTATAGAGGAGTTATAAAATGTTAAAAGGAAAGACGGTCGTTCTCGGAGTTACGGGAAGTATTGCGGCATATAAGATAGCAAATCTTGCCAGTATGTTGGTGAAAAAACATGCGGACGTTCATGTCATAATGACAGAAAATGCCACCAATTTTATCAATCCTATTACATTTGAGACACTTACTGGAAACAAGTGTCTTGTGGATACGTTTGACAGGAATTTTCAGTTCAATGTTGAACATGTGGCGCTCGCAAAGCGTGCGGATGTATTCATGGTAGCTCCGGCATCGGCGAATATCATAGGCAAGATAGCCAGCGGAATAGCTGACGACATGCTCAGCACGACCATCATGCCAGCAAAGTGTCCGAAGATAATAGCACCGGCCATGAATACCGGAATGATAGAGAATCCAATAGTGCAGGACAATATCAAAAAGCTTGCATCATATGGATATGAGATAGTTGAATCCGCTTGTGGATATCTTGCATGTGGCGACACCGGAAAGGGGAAACTCCCCGATCCGGAGGTGTTGCAGGATTATATATTGAAGGCAATTGCAAAGGAAAAGGATATGGCAGGCGTGAAACTGTTGGTTACGGCGGGACCTACCAGGGAGGCGATTGATCCTGTGAGATATATTACCAACCATTCAACGGGCAAGATGGGATACGCCATAGCAAGGCAGGCGATGCTGAGGGGGGCGGATGTCACTCTTGTCACAGGCAAAGTGGAGATAGAGCCACCAAGGTTTGTAAATGTGGTCGACATAACATCAGCTCAGGATATGTATGAGGCGGTTATGTCAAGAAGCAGGGAGCAGGATGTTATCATTAAGGCTGCCGCTGTGGCTGACTATAGACCAGCGGAGGTTGCCGAGCATAAGATAAAGAAAAAGGATGGTGACATGAGTATACCTCTTTGCAGAACAAAGGATATACTCCTGGCACTTGGAACCCAGAGAATGGAAGAGGGGATAAAGGATCAGATCATATGCGGTTTTTCGATGGAGACGAGGGATCTTGTTGAGAATTCCAGAAAAAAGATCGATTCTAAACATATAGATTTGATAGCGGCAAATAATTTAAAGGTCGCGGGAGCGGGATTTGGTGTGGACACCAACGTTCTCACTCTTATAACAAACGACGAGATCAGGGAACTGCCAATGATGTCAAAGGAAGAGTGTGCAGACATGCTTCTTGACAGGATAATGGAGATGCGTGCTGCTGATTAAGTCGTAGTGGGAGTGTTATCTTGAAGCAAATAGATAGAAAAAAGTTCCGGGCGATATGTCTGGTGCTGTTTGTGCTTTATATAATCTGTATCGTTTATTTCCTTATTTTTAGTGATATGTTTGGAAGAAGCGGTTATGATGAAAGACGTTATAATCTTCATCCGTTTCAGGAGATAGAGAGATTTATAATATACAGGGATCAGATATCCGGTTGGAGTGTATTTCTGAACCTGTACGGCAATATCATTGCATTTGTTCCATTTGGCATGTTGCTCAGATGGGCGAGAAATAAGAACACAACGTTTTGGCAAGCTTTGCTGTACTCCCTTATGTTTACGCTTGCCATAGAGATATCACAGTACATAACGAAGCTTGGGGTATTCGATATCGATGACATCATCATGAATACGTTGGGTGGAATCGTAGGATACTGTATATATTATGTCACAGCAAAGCTGCTTAGGAGATATCATGCAAAGAAGTAAAGAATTCAGAGTTTCGGCGCCGGGAATGCCGACGGACACGATAATAGGATACTTTCTTGGAGGCTTTGGCGGGCTGTTTATCATCATATCAATAATAAAGTCCATCCTTACACAGGGAAAAGTCCAAAGGGTGTACGGAGTTTTGATGGTGAGCGCTCTGATAATGGCGTTTACAGGGATTGTTTTCTCTGTTATAGGATACAGAGCTGACAATGGTGGAATAACCGGCAAGAAGATGGCTATCATAATGAATGGAGTAGTGTTTGGACTGTCGATTATATTTTTATTGATGGGTTTGTAATAATACGCTGGAAAAGAGAGGACGCGAGATGAATTATTATGACAACTTTATAGAAGAATTTGATGATATAGAAGAACGCTATGAACTAGTACTCAGCAGGATAAGACAGATAACTCATGAATCAGTTGTGAAGCAGCCATATGGTGGTTACTTTACCCATGTTGCAGCGTTCATAACCCGCATAGGGGATGTTCTTGAACTGGTGAGGAAGGATGCCCTTTCAGACAGGAGTCTGTCTCAGCTTGAGGCGATGAACCATGGCCTTTACAGTGATATTCTAGGAGATAATTATAATAAGAGTTACGCCAATTACAGGTATATCACCGATGAGTTCATGAAGGATTATTCAAGAGAGAAAAACGAAATAAAGAAAATAGCCCAGCTACTTGGATTTGTATATAACGAGATAAGAGGCATGACTGTGTATGCATTTGAGGGCAGAATAGTTGACATAACACTTCTTGCGGAGTTATTTGTCCAGATATATTTTATGTTCCAGGATAATTTTACGGTAAAAGAACTAGAGGATGTTATATATTACTTTGAAAATGACTATGCTGAGTTTTTTATGTCATACAGAATAAGAGAGCAGCTCAGTCCTGATCTCACATTTGCGACTGATATAGTTATGAACAGTGATCTTGAGGATGTATCATACCTCTATAAATACGGAGAATACATCAGTAAAAACGAGATCGATACTGCAATATATCTCAGCACCTTTACGGAGGAAGAAATAGAGTCAATGGCGAGAACATACACTGAAGGCTACAGACTCGGATTTGAGGCTGCCAAGATAGATCTGTCAGCGAAGAAAACTGTCAATATAAGATACTTCCTCGGCCAGGAGAGAATGGTAAAAGCTGCCATAGAACAGTTCCGTGCCATGGGACTTGAACCGATATGCTACAGGTATGCGGTTTCGCGTATAAACAGAAGACTTATCAGTCGGGTTGGATATTCATCAACGGTTCCGAATAAACAGCTTGAATATGATCATAGGATGGATGAAGCGCTGTTTCTTGACAAGAAACTTATGGAGAGAAAGCTTGAGGTGCTCAGACAGGCATACAGGAATCTTGCACATGAGGCGTCGGTTTATGCAGGTCCTGCGGTCATTGAGGTGTTTGGTGAGAATCCATTTGAACCGGTATCATGTGATGCAAATCCTGTGCTTGATAAAAAACAACAGGAGATTCAGGTTGAGTACCGAACAGAAAGTGCTCAGATAGTAAATGAGTATATTGAGCAAGATAAGTGCAGTTTTACAATAATTGCATATCCTATACCAGAGATTGGCGACAGATATCGTGAGATATTTAGAGATACAGTTAGAATAAATACCCTTGACAATGAGCTATTTAGGCATATACACCAAAATATCATAGATGAGCTGGACAAGGCAGATCGTGTGAGAGTTGTGGGTAAAGGCAGTAATGAGACAGACATGCTGGTCATGCTTCACGAGCTGGATGATCCTGCAAAGGAGACAAACTTTGAAAACTGTGTTGCAGACGTAAATATTCCGGTCGGCGAGGTGTTTACTTCTCCAAAACTCACGGGGACTCATGGAATTTTGAATGTGAGTGAGGTCTATCTCGATGGCCTCAGGTATGTGAACTTGAAGCTGAAGTTTGAAGATGGAAAGATAGCGGGATATGATTGTGACAACTACAGTGACCACGACATGAACCAGAAGTTTATAAGAGAAAATCTTCTTGGAGGTAGGGATACATTGCCTATAGGAGAGTTCGCCATAGGAACAAACACTACGGCGTATGTGATGGCGAACAAATACAATATTGTCTACAAGCTTCCGATCCTTATTGTAGAGAAAATGGGACCGCATTTTGCAGTGGGAGATACATGCTATAGCTGGAGTGAGGACAACAAGCTCTACAATCCTGACGGCAAGGAGATAGTCGCAAAGGACAACGAGTGCTCGATTCTCAGAAAGACAGATCTGGCAAAGGCCTATTTCAACTGCCATACAGACATAACTATCCCATACGATGAGATCGGCGGTATATACGCACTTCATTCGGACGGCACCGAGACAGCCATCATAGAAGATGGAAGATTTGTATTACCGGGAACGGAGAAACTCAACGAGCCTCTTCAGGAGAGAATATAAAAGCAAACTGTTATCAAAAGATTAAACCGGCATCAACTCTTTATTTTGAGATTAACCCTCAAAATAAAGAGTTGATGCCGGTTTTTATCAACACGTTTTGTCCTGTAGGTCTAAAACTATTTAATAATAGACATTCTCTTGTATCTCTTGTTGGTATAGAGTGCGCTGTCAGCCTGAGAGAGAAGATCTTCTATTGTCTGTTCCCCATCGCATGTGAACTCTGTAACACCGACACTCATCTCTATGAAGTATGGCTTGCCACAGGTTGCATTGAGCTCTGCGGAGTACTGTTTGATCCTGTTCTGAACCTGTGCTACATAATCCGGATCGCCTGTAAATGCAAAGCATACAAATTCATCTCCACCGATTCGCCCGATGACATCGTGAGGACCAAAGCTCATCGACAGGATGTTGGCGATATTCTTCAGAGCAAAATCACCATCCTTGTGGCCAAACTTGTCATTTACGACTTTGAGTGAATCCATGTCGGCAAAAAGCAGTATAGCCTTGAGCCCGTGGTTTGAAGGAATGTTGATGTAATACTCAACACGCTCCATGAATCCTCGCCTGTTGTATATTCCGGTAAGCTCATCAGATGTGGACAGATGGTTCAGCAGTTCATTTTTCTCGTGGATCTCGTTGAGTGAGAGCTTTAACTGTTCCTGAGTTATGTTCTGTTCCCTGAGCAGGGTCATATATTTAAGTGCTGCGCCAAGCTGTAGGCTTGTTGAATATATGGTGCCAAAGCTGGCAACGTCAGTGTTGCAAATAAATATGCCATGGTGGTCTTCGTTTGTAAATATAGGCACTATCACTGATGTAAAACGTTTGTCATAGTATGTGTATTCATTGTCAAATATTTCGGTTGACGGGATCCTTCTTGATTCGCCGAACAGAACCTGGCTGTTGTTTGGATTGTAGAAAGCCTGTAAGAACAGTGACTTTGGAACAATCCAGCTTCCTGAGTCGGTGATCTTTATCTCATCATCGTAGGTGTATATGTATGCTCCGTTATAATTCAGAGCTTTGAGTTTATTAAGGATAGAAGAGTAAGTTTTGTTGAGATCGTCTCCGTAAGTGAGAGTATCTCTTGTTATGTATATGGACGACCATCCAAGAATCCTGTTCTCCTGCATCTGATTATGCAGACTGTTTGACATAAACAGTGACAGGGCATTGGTGATAGCTGCATTCAGATTGTTGAATTCAAGCCTTCTGGCCGGGCTCATGCTACAGCTGGAGAATATGGAAGCCATCTCCCTGAACATGTAGGTGATCTTCTGGACAGGGTAGAAATCCGTTATGTTGGACTCTAGACGATTCTTTATCTTGTCGATTATATTTCTTTGAAGATATGGATCGGACCTGTCGTTCTTAAGCACCCTGATAATATCTGCAAATATATCGCTGAATGATTCGATAACCTTGTGTGAGAAGAAGGAATCCCTGATCTCATCAAAGAGTGTATGATCCAGTATGTCTACTATCTCTGAGTCACTCAGTGAAAGAAGCTCTGCAGGGGTGGAGACTATATCATTCTCACGGCACAATCTGCATCCACATGAAAGTCTCTTTATAAAATGAGAATTCATTGTTTCAGATCTGGCAGCCCCGGTCTTTGCAAGACTTACAGCTCCATAGATAGCGCGGTAGCCAAGCTCACAGGAATTGATATTTACGGTTGTGAGAGGCGGATCCATGTTGACAGATGATGTGGAATCATCAAAACCGATAACAGACAGATTCTCACCTATGCGAAGTCCTCTTTTCCTGAGTTCAGCGTAACCGGCTATAGCCATCTGGTCATTTGCAAATACAATGGCATCCATGTCTGGATTATTATCTATGAGGGTACCGATCTCGGAACCACAGTATTCGGAGAAGTCTCCGTGTACTATCATATTGTCAGTGACTGTATATCCATGTTCAGAAAGAACTTCGCGGTATATGTTTAAACGTTGGTTGCTGTCTGAATTGTTCTCCTTGCCAGCGACAAAGCAGATATGCTGACTGTGGTGTTCATTTATGAGATGTTCTATCGCAGTTCTCATGCCCACGTGATTATCAGTCATGATGCATGGGTATTCATCAAGCTTTTCTTCCAGCGTAAGGATAGGTATTCCCTCAAAATGAGAGAGAAACGCATGGATATCCTTTTCTGATAAAAACGAAGAGATAGCTCCCACGGATACTATGAGTGCATCGAGACACTCAGGATGGGCATAGTAAAAAATAGAATTATACTGATAGTCATATAATTGATTGGCTGGATCATTAAAGGAAGCGTTGAGGAACATACCTGGGAAGACTATGAGATTGCAGTCCAGTTCTTTTGCTGCAAATTCAGCCCCCTTGCATACTTCGATAGCATAGTCATTATCGATATGACATGTAAATATTCCTATGTTAAGTCTGTTGTTAGTCATCTGGGCACTCCTTTGTATTATAATTACCGTTGACCAAAATTGTTGATAATTTATTCGTAAATAATTTTGACCTAATTCAAATCACAGCCTGTTGTAATTATAACACATGCTATATTTATTAGCAATTTGTAATAATGAAAAGGTTTACAAAGCAATCTTTATAATCTATAATTTATGGGAATGTTTGAATGGGAGTGAACTCCCATATGATGAAGGCGGGGCGTGGCACTGATATAAGTGATCATGTATGGCCACTGTTGATCGCGCCAGCCAAAAACGGATAACAGGAGGATAAGAAATTGGATTACAAGAATGCCGGAGTAGATATTGAAGCTGGATACAAGTCGGTGGAGCTTATGAAGAAGCACATCAAGACTACCATGAGACCTGAGGTGCTTGGCGGAATAGGTGGATTTGCAGGAGCATTTAGCCTTGCTAAGATCAAAGACATGGAAGAACCTATACTTCTGTCAGGAACAGACGGATGCGGAACAAAGGTTCAGCTGGCTTATATTATGGATAAGCATGATACTATCGGAATCGATGCAGTTGCAATGTGTGTAAATGATATCGCATGTTCTGGTGGAGAGCCACTTTTCTTCCTCGACTATATAGCGTGTGGTAAAAATTATCCAGAGAAGATTGCAACTATAGTAAGCGGCGTTGCAGAGGGATGCAACCAGTCGGGAGCTGCCCTCGTAGGTGGTGAGACAGCAGAACATCCGGGACTTATGCCTGAGGATGAGTACGACCTTGCAGGATTTGCAGTAGGTGTTGTTGAGAAGAAGAATCTTATTACAGGAGAGAGCATCAAGCCTGGAGATACACTTATAGGTATCGCTTCAAGTGGAGTGCATAGCAACGGTTTCTCACTTGTAAGAAAGGTTTTCGAGATGACAAAGGAATCTCTTGATACATATTACGACGAGCTTGGCAAGACACTTGGTGAGGCACTTATTGAGCCTACAAGAATCTATGTAAAGGCTCTCAAGTCAGTGAAGGATGCAGGCATTACTATCAAGGGATGCAGCCACATCACAGGTGGTGGATTCTATGAGAATATCCCAAGAATGCTTCCGGACGGAGTTCGTGCTCAGGTTAAGAAGGATTCATATGAGGTGCCAGCTATATTCAAGCTTCTCGCAAAGAAAGGCGATATAGATGAGCATATGATGTACAACACATACAACATGGGAGTTGGTATGTGTCTTGCTATAGACACTGCAGACGCAGATAAGACTATTGCAGCTATAGAAGCTGCCGGTGACAAGGCATTTGTTCTCGGTACAGTTGTAGCTGGTGAAAAGGGAGTAGACTTATGCTAAAGGTTGCAGTTCTGGTATCAGGCGGCGGAACCAATCTTCAGGCCATCATAGATGCCATAGAGAATAAAGTCATAACAGATACAGAGATAGTTGCAGTCATAAGCAACAACAGGAATGCATTTGCTCTTGAGAGGGCGAAGAAGGCAGGGATAGCAGCGGAGGTCGTAAGCCCTAAGGATTACGCAGACCGCGCAGAGTTTAACGAGGTACTTCTCGCAAAACTTCAGGAGACTGGTGCGGATCTCATAGTCCTCGCAGGATATCTTGTGGTCATACCTGAGATAGTGATAGATGCATATCCGAACAAGATAGTAAACATACACCCATCACTCATACCGGCGTTCTGCGGAACAGGCTACTATGGACTTAAAGTTCATGAGGCAGCTCTCGCAAGAGGTGTAAAGGTTGTAGGTGCAACGGTTCATTTTGTAGATAAAGGTACTGACACAGGTCCTATCATAATGCAGAAGGCAGTTGCAGTACAGAATGGAGATACACCAAAGGTTCTTCAGCAACGTGTTATGGAGCAGGCTGAGTGGAAGCTTCTGCCTGCGGTTATAGATAAGATAGCCCACGGCAAGGTTCATGTGGAAGATGGTATAGCAGTCGTGGAAGATTAGGAGGAATATCCATGAAAGTATTGGTAGTAGGAAGCGGCGGAAGAGAGCATGCTATAGTTACAAGTATTTCAAAGAGCGATAAAGTATCCAAGATATATTGTGCACCTGGCAACGCAGGTATCGCAGCACTTGCAGAGTGCGTTGATATAGGTGTGATGGATTTTGACAAGCTGGTTGCATTTGCAAAGGAGAAGGAGATTGATCTGGTAGTGGTAGCACCGGATGATCCACTTGTTGCAGGTGCGGTTGATGCATTTGAGGCAGCTGGTATCAGAGCTTTTGGACCTCGTGCGAATGCGGCGATCATAGAGGGATCAAAGGCATTCTCCAAGGATCTCATGAAGAAGTATGGTATACCGACAGCGGCTTATGAGAATTTTACAGATCCAGACTCAGCGATCAAGTATCTTGAGACAGCTACATTCCCTATAGTTTTAAAGGCTGACGGACTTGCACTTGGAAAGGGCGTTCTCATATGCAATGACCTTGAGGAGGCAAAGGCAGGTGTCAAGGAGATCATGCTTGACAAGCACTTTGGTTCAGCGGGCAATACTATGGTTATAGAGGAGTTCATGACGGGACGTGAAGTATCAGTTCTCTGTTTCTGTGATGGAACAACTATCAAGCCTATGACATCAGCGCAGGATCACAAGAGAGCAAAGGATGGAGATCAGGGACTCAACACTGGCGGGATGGGAACATTCTCACCAAGTCCTTTCTATACAAAAGATATAGACGAGTACTGCATGGAGAATATCTACAAGCCGACTATGGCAGCCATGAAGGCTGAGGGCAGAGAATTCAAGGGAGTTCTGTTCTGCGGACTTATGATGACACCTAACGGTGTTAAGGTTCTTGAGTACAACGCAAGATTTGGCGATCCGGAGGCTCAGGTAGTACTTCCACGTATGAAGAATGATATCATCGATGTCATGGAGGCATGTATCGATGGAACACTTGATAAGATAGATCTTCAGTTTGAGGACAATGCGGCAGTTTGTGTCGTTCTTGCATCAGACGGTTATCCTGTATCATATAAGAAGGGTTATCCTATACACGGGCTCGAGAATTTTGACGGTAAGGATGACTACTTTGTATTCCATGCCGGAACAAAGTTTGACGGCGATGAAATCGTGACAAATGGTGGCCGTGTACTCGGTGTTACAGCAAAGGGCAAGGATCTCTTCGAGGCACGTGCAAATGCATATGCTGCAACTGAGTGGATCACATTTGACAATAAGTATATGAGACACGATATAGGAAAAGCTATTGACGAGCAGTAGGATAACTTTTGAGGTTTGAAGTTGCAGACATGAAATTATAAACAAATATTTATACACACAAAAGAGGTTTTGAGATATAATGTTTCAAAACCTTTTTTACTCTGTATGAGAGTGCGAAGTTAAAAAACTGTGATAGGCGAGGTGAGATTTATGAAATTGCCATATAGCAAAGAAACGGAGTTAGTTTTAAAAGAGGCTAACAAAGTAGCGCGAAAGCTGGGACAGAACTTTGTAGGAAGTGAACATATGATACTGGCTCTGGCGTCGGTCTCGGATACAACAGCGTACAGCATATTGAATAATAACGGACTGGATATAGCAAAGGTGGCACATGCGTTGAAGTTCATTTTGGAACCGGGTGGGACAGTCACCAGGGAAAAGGACAAATATACTGAGACGGCAAGACAGATACTTGAGGATGCACAGGCGGAGGCGACAAGACTGTCATCTGACGAAGTCGGAACAGAGCATTTGCTGCTTGCCATACTAAAGGTTCAGAGCTGCGTTGCTGTGAGGCTTATGCAGATAGAGAAGATCAATATACAGAAGGTATATATAGATATATTGATGACTTGTGGAATGGACGCAAATGCAGCAAAGAAGGAATATGCATCCGTCAAAAAGAAGAGGGCAAAATTGGGCGTTTCCACACCAACACTAGATAAGTATTCAAGGGATATCACCATGGAAGCAAGACATGGAAATTTGGATCCTGTTGTTGGAAGGGAGAAGGAGATCCAAAGAGTCATGCAGATACTCAGCAGGAGAATGAAGAATAATCCTTGTCTAGTAGGGGAGCCGGGAGTTGGAAAAACTGCGGTGGTGGAAGGCATAGCTTATATGATAAGTCGTGGCAATGTGCCGGATACGGTGAAGGGCAAGAGACTGTTGTCCCTCGATATATCTGGAATGCTTGCAGGTTCCAAATACCGCGGTGAATTTGAGGACAGGATCAAGAAGGTCATCCAGGAGGTAATGATGTCTGGGGATGTTATCCTGTTTGTAGACGAGCTCCATACACTGGTTGGCGCAGGAGATGCAGAGGGCGCCATAGATGCCTCAAATATACTTAAACCATCGCTTTCACGCGGTGAGATACAGATGATAGGTGCCACAACAATAGCTGAGTACAGAAAATACATTGAGAAAGATGCAGCTCTTGAGAGAAGATTTCAGCCGGTGAATGTCGAAGAACCGACAAGGGATGAGGCTGTTGATATACTTAAGGGACTGAGATCGTGCTATGAGCAGCATCACGGAGTAGAGATAAGTGATGAGGCAGTAGAAGCGGCTGTAGATTTGTCTGTAAGATATATCACGGACAGATTTCTTCCGGACAAGGCGATAGACCTGATGGATGAAGCATGCTCCAGGAGACGGCTTGGATTTTCTGCCCAGGGAATTGTTCAGGACAGGAGTGTGGCAGAACTTGCGACACTTGACAGTGATCTTGAGACTGCACTCATTTCTGGCAACATAGAAGAGGCGGCAAATATAAGACACAGACAGGAAGAACTTGCGAAGAAGACGGCTCGTAGTCAGTTGGCAGGAAGACACAACATTATTGTTGGGGAAAATGACATAGCTGACGTTGTCTCAGTGTGGACGAAGATACCTGTCAGCAAACTAACCGAGAAGGAGTCAAAGAGACTTGAAAAGCTTGAAACTGAACTTCACAAACGTGTGGTGGGACAGGAAGAAGCCGTGTCCGCCGTTGCAAAAGCGATAAAGAGAAGCAGGGTAGGCCTTAAGGATCCAAGAAGACCTATAGGAACATTTCTGTTTCTCGGTCCGACAGGTGTGGGTAAAACAGAACTTTCAAAGGCACTCGCAGATGTAGTATTTGGAAGTGAGGATGCGCTTATCAGAGTTGACATGTCGGAATACATGGAAAAACACAGTGTGTCAAAACTTATCGGTTCACCTCCGGGATATGTAGGATTTGAGGAAGGCGGACAGCTCAGTGAAAAGGTGAGAACAAATCCGTACTCAGTGATACTGTTCGACGAGATAGAGAAAGCGCACAGCGATGTGTTCAACATACTCTTGCAGGTTCTCGATGACGGTCATATAACTGATTCACAGGGAAGAAAGGTGGATTTCAAGAACACTATTATCATCATGACGTCAAATACAGGAGCCCAGAGAATTATAGATCCTAAACAGCTTGGATTTGTCACAGTACAGGATGACAACAATGAACATGAGGACATGAAGAAAAACGTCATGGATGAGCTCAAGAGGACGTTCAAGCCTGAGTTCCTCAACAGAATTGATGATATCATCGTGTTCCATGCGCTCAGCGAGAAGAATGTGCGTGACATAGCAGGACTTATGCTGAAGGAACTCAAAAACAGAGTTCAGGCTCAGATGGATATAGAACTTAAGTTTACTGATAATATGAAGAAATATATCTTTGAGAAGGGATATGACAAGAAGTACGGTGCAAGACCATTAAGGCGTGCAATACAGACATATGTCGAGGATGAACTAGCGGAGGCTATACTTGCCGGAGGTGTCCATAAAGGTGAAGTGGTTACTGTGACGGTCAAGAAGATCAAGGGTGAAAATGGCTCCGTGACTGAAAAAGTATCACTTACTGCAAAACAAAAGAATATAGAAGACTAATTGGTTCGATATATGTGGCATGCTTACGAAGTAGAAAATAATATTAAAATTTAGTGAAAATGCATAATTATGTAGAAAAATGCATCCCGTTACTGTATAATGAAAAGCACTAACGGATAGTAAAAAACAGGAGGAGAAATTTAAATGGCAGTAGTAAGCGATTTGATAAATGTACAGGAAGATTCATTAGAATTTGGTAATTATGAACTTGGATCAAAGACCAAGAAGGATGGCTTTGAGTTTCAGGGAGATATATACAAGATAAAGACATTCAATGAGATCACAAAGCTTGAGAAGAACGGTCTGTTCGTGTACGAGTCAGTTCCGGGAACAGCAGTACATGGTTTCAAGGCAGACGAGAATGATGTAACATTTGTTGTCGAGGGACCGGAGAATGCATCTATAACACTTGAGCTTGAGCCAGAGACAGAGTACAAGGTTCATGTCGATGATGTATATGTCGGCAAGAACAAGACTAATCTTGGTGGCAAGATGAGCATAAGTGTTGATCTCGAAGAGGGAAGACCTGTCAAGGTAGACGTAAAGAGAGCTTTTGATTAAACAGATAGGTTAGACCGATTTGGAAGAAATAATAAGATCAATAGGATAACAGAGAATCTTAATATCTGTTATTAGGATTATAAAGAGAGTTTCACAGGAGAATATTTATGGCAAAAGAAAAAAAGGTGTTTTTTTGCCAGGAATGTGGATTTGAATCGACAAAGTGGATGGGGCAGTGCCCTGGATGCAAGGCCTGGAATTCATTTTGTGAGGAGAAAGTGACGGTAGGCGCCAAGAGTCAGTCCGGTAGAAGGACTGTCGTGGCGCCTACAAGCATTTTAGAGGTTGAGACGACTGACGAGACACGATTTACCACAGGAATAGGCGAATTAAACAGAGTGTTAGGCGGCGGAATAGTGAGTGGTTCACTGGTGCTTGTGGGAGGAGATCCAGGAATAGGCAAGTCCACCATATTGCTGCAGATGTGCAGAAACATGTCCGAGATGGGACAGAAGATACTGTATGTGTCGGGTGAGGAATCCCTTTCACAGATAAAGATGAGGGCGGAGCGTATAGGAAGATTTACAAAGGATATGCTGCTTCTCTGTGTCAATAATCTTGAGGATGTGGAGGAATATGTCAAGAAAGACACGCCTAAGATCATTGTCATAGATTCTATACAGACGATAGTAACGGATGATATAGAGTCTGCGCCGGGAAGCGTATCCCAGGTGAAGGAAGTGACAGCCAGACTCATGAGAATGGCGAAACAGACAGGAATAGCAATATTTATAGTCGGACATGTGACAAAGGAGGGAACTGTGGCGGGACCAAGAACCCTTGAGCACATGGTTGATACAGTTCTCTATTTTGAGGGCGAGCGCAATGCAGGCTTTAGAGTACTTCGGGCTGTGAAGAATAGATTTGGATCGACGAATGAGATCGGTGTATTTGAGATGAAGGGAAATGGCCTTGCGGAAGTGAAGAATCCATCACAGTTGATGCTTGATGGAAGACCGGATGACACGTCGGGTTCCGTTGTAGTGTGTACGATGGAGGGAACAAGACCTATACTTCTAGAGATACAGGCGCTGGTCTGCCAGTCGAGCTTCAATCTTCCAAGGCGTACCAGTGTAGGACTCGATTACAATAGAGTGAATCTGCTTCTTGCAGTGCTCGAGAAGCGAGGCGGAATAGTTATGGCGGGATGCGATGCCTATGTGAATATTGCCGGTGGCATGAGACTTGATGATCCATCTGCAGATCTTGGAATAGTATTTGCACTGGTGTCGAGTTTTAAGAACCGTGCTATACCATCAGATATGGTTATGTTTGGCGAGATGGGGCTTTCAGGTGAAGTGCGCGGAGTTTCCGGAGCGGAGCAGAGAGTGCGCGAGGCAGCAAAGATGGGATTCAAGACATGCATAATACCAAAGTCAAATATGGATAATGTAAAGAAGATGAAAGACCTTGGTGATATGAAAGTAGTGGGTGTGGCCAATATACAACAGGCACTGGAGTACATATAGATCAGATTATATGAATCAGACGTCAGTCATTGCGTAAAAGCAGAGATTGACGTCTGAGTTATTTATTAGTAGGAAGATACATAAAGAGTGTTGCTGAGCACTTTTTTTAAACTTTTAAACTTTTTTGAAATTACGGATAAAAGTGCTTGACATTGTAAAATGATGGTGGTATCTTATA
>UMJM01008906.1_pt1 | contig 42555 bp, 42 predicted proteins | sample 1966031 | NCBI WGS metagenome assembly UMJM01 (sample SAMEA4836150, study PRJEB28245) | human gut metagenome | biome: gut microbiome; material: fecal sample | place: Denmark | collected 2008
TTGTCTACAAAATAGCTTTGACATCACTTATTATGAGTGTCAAAATCCTTTTACATCTGCCAAATTCAAATTTACCTATTTCAAATCAAAGAGGGAGTTTTCATAGTCCTTTACATAGTATCGTACATTTTTACGCCCTTTTTGAATGATGGTGTGTCCTTCTGCTTCTAATTTTTCTTTTTGTGCTTCAATACCATTTGGGTATTTAGCATTTAGTTCTCCGTTTGCTTTCAATGTTCTCCAATAAGGCGTTTCATCTTCTGAACGCTGATAACTCGCCCATGCCACAATAGAAACAAAAATTCCTGCTGTAATCGGTTCTGTAAAATCTGCACTACTTAACTCCGCAAAGTATTCTCGTATTTTCCCGACGGTAATCACTTTACCATACGGAATTTTTTTCATTACTTTGTCATAGTCGATTGGCGGTGCAAAATACATTTTACTGCCACCATATTTTTCAATACTTTTCTGGTCTGTAATGATTTGAAATTTTGGCATATCCTTATTGTCGTGCAACATAGCATTAAAATCTTTCTTATCTTCGTTTGCCATTTCTGCCACCTCCTGCTTTAAGAATAATCTGTTTGTCATTTCTATGCAATGAGGCTGTTTGAAAAAACTTGACAACTTCATATTTGCTTAACTCTTAACATATCATTACGAATAAATCATCTCATGCAAAACAATTTCTTCTGCCCGGTTGTGGATATTATTGCAACGCTGCACCCATTCCATTTGACAGGTACGCTTTAATTCTTCTGTGACCCCCTCAGCAGCTTTCATCTGTTCCATGATTGTATCTAACCGCTTCTGTGCCTGTTCGTTCAGATCTGCAAGATATGTCCATAACTCCCCGGTCAGGGTCAATGTGTTCAATCTGGCTGGGTGGACTTCTCTTAAATATTCCTGATGTAGCCGTCCATACTTCCCAATGGGGCGGTGTTCCTCCGGCAGTTTCAAATCCGGGATGTAGTAATCTCCGACAAGGATATAATCAATTCCGTTTTCCGTTATTCTTGGTTTCAATTTGCTCATATTTTTAATCTCCTCATTCTGGTTTTGCAAGTCTGACTCTCCAGAAATATTGGTAAATCATTGGTAAAATTGAGAATGGAACACAAGAAATGCTATTTATAGAAGTATTTAAGACGATTTGAGACTTTTCATTCTGAACAGAAAATCCTGCCGTGGCAAACAAATAACACTCTAATCATCTATTTTTAACTCCTTTTTTATCTCGGATTATCTCGGTTTTTCCTTATTTTTCAAGCATTTGCGCACTTTTTCAGTCTATCAAGATTTTTCCCATTTCTCGGCTTATTTTGGCTTATCTCGGCATGTTTCTTCCTTCAAATGGTCTAAAATGGTCTATGATTTTCAATTTAGACCATTTCATTTCAGAACCTGTTTCAGATGCCTTTCAGCTATATTTCAGCAGTATAGTCGGCTAATATTTGCCGTTCTCCTATGTCTGAAATCTCTGATTTCCCGAAATAATTTGGTCTAAAAATTTTACTCTTTTTCAATCTGTTTTAGGCCATGACCATCTTCAAAGCCTTGAGTTTACTGACTTTCTAGCCATTTTACGAAATGGTCTAAATTAGACCATTTACCCCATCTTCTTGAATTTGACCTTGTCCTCCTTCATACCTAACTGCCGAAATTCATTTTCAGCTTCCGCCTGCTTCTTGGCAAGCTTCTCCACTTCTTCTCTCGCGTCATCCAGCTTAAGATGTGTATAGGTATTGAGAGTGACACTGATATCCGAATGACCCATCAGATACTGAAGTACCTTTGGATTCATTCCGGACTTCGCCATATTAGAGCAGTATGTGTGTCTGCATACATGAGGTGTAATTTTAGGAAGCTGTACACGATAAATGCTGTTGTATTTGTCAACCGCATGCTGGAAGTATTTCTCCCAATGCATTGCCACCATAGGTTTACCGTCCTTATCAAAGCATAGGAAACCAGAATAACCATCAATCATAGGTTCTACCTTCGGTGGTCTGCGATTTTTCAATATACGCTGAAAACATTCGTATACATCATCCTGCATCGGAATCACTCTTGTACCGGCATAGGTCTTTGTTGTATCAATATAGACCAATGTTCCGGTCTTCTGCAGCTGGTGATCAATATTGATGGTTCTGTTCTCCATATCCAAATCCTTAACCGTCAGCCCTGTAAATTCCGAAATACGCATCCCTGTCTTAAACAGAATGTACATACCGTCATAATACTTGCTATAGTGCGTATCATTTTTGATGAAATCAAGGAAAGTTCTTTCCTGTTTTCTTGTAATGGCCTCACGAGTGACCGCATCATTTACCACCACAGTTACCAGTTGAAATTCAAATGGGTTATTTCTTAATATATCATCATCCACTGCCATCTGAAATGCCGGTCTAACTACCCCTCTGATGGAGTGAATCGCTGAATATCTTTTCTTATCCACCTGCTGCAATCTAATCAACCACTCATTTGCATCCGACAATCTAATTTTATCAATTCGTCTTGCGCCAAAGGGATCCTTATCCAGCAAATTGATTACGGTACCATAACCAGCTCTGGTTGTATGCTTAACACCTGTCTTGGTTGCAATATATTTCTTTACCAAGTCAAGAACTGTCAAGCCTGCGCCATCAGGAGTAATCATATCATTCAAATCCCTGTTGATTGCTTTCTCCTGTTCTCGTAAAGGTGCATTATCTCTTTTTCTGGCTGGGATACTATCCGTAGCTACCAATCTCCAGCTGTAAACCGTCTTACGCTTTCCATTGCCATCTATATATCGGAACTTGTATCGCCCATCCGCTTCTTGGCTCTCTCCTGTGCGAAGAATGCGATTTTTACTATCGCGTCGTTTTTCGCTCATTGAACATCGTCTCCTTTCAAAATCGGGAGAGCCTTGCTGCTTAATTCATATAGTACATAGTATGTATCCGACTATGTATTGATAGTGTACCACAGACAAAGCTCTTTTTCCACAAGAAATTTAGAAACTTTTTTGAACTAAATCACATTCATCTGACTGTCCATATACTTCTCAAACTGCTCACGCTTAATCAGCGCTCTGTTGCCGTTCCAGAGAACAAAGTCAGCATCTGAATGTTCCTGAACAAAGAGTTTCAATTTCTTGTATCCGATACCGAAGTACTCCGATGCTTCATTCAATGTTAATGTGTATTTCTGCCACCAAGGCAGTTCTCTCTTCTCGGTCATATCGACACCTCCATAAGATAGTAAGGTTCTTCTCTTCTATCTTCCTAAGCGCCTTTTGCTGAGATAATTCCGGTGAATGACGCAAAAAGGAAAAAAATAACAACTAGTAGAGAACTAAATCTCCACCAGCTGTCATTCTAATCAACCTGTTTCCTTAAAATAGATTTAAAATTCAAGCCACCATTTTGCTCAATATAATTACTCTTTCTTTTCATTCTCTTTCAGGATTTTTCTTTTATTCATCTCACTCCGGTAATACATTTCCTCGTGATTCGGATGTTGTTGCTCTGCCCATTGATCTGCATACTGATTCAAAAAATGCTCGACGCACGACAACATTTTATGGTGGGCGCCAAGAATAGCATCCTCTTTATCCCTTCTGATTTTTTGTAATGTCTTCTGATTTTCATCATCTAACAATAGATTTGTAATCAAATCAATTTCCACCTCTGTTGAAGCTTTTTTCACCGCTTTGATGCGCTTATCAATATCCAAGATTTCTACAATTCTGCCTGCATAATCTAACCACGACATAGGAATGGCATAAAAGCTATCTCCCTCCAGTAGTTCTGACCACCAAGAAGTGTATGAAAAAACACTATCATTAGCAACCTGTTTATTCTCCTTCAGGCAATTCACAGCTTCTTCAGACAACCCTGTAATTTCGCATGTTTCTCTAATATTTACATCAGATGTCCGTATATCTGTATACCCAAATAAAAAGTCCGCCGAACATCCAAAAAACTTGCAATATGCATTAACAAATTCTCCCTGCAGACATGTTGCGTCATCTGCATGCAAGTGGGTACGAATTTTCTTCTCTATACTTCCTACAGCATTATCTCTATTCTTAAATACATCTTTTCCCCTGGTATTTACAGAAACAAGCTTTGCTTCCAACAGTTTTTTCGCCAAAGCCTTGGGCGTATCACAATTATGCTCGACCATAAGCCCCAAAAGCTTCTGTCCAAACATAGATAAATTTTCATCATTTCTTATTGCCATGAAATTTTCTCCGCTTCTATAAAAGATATTTTTATCTTTTTATTCGTACATCAAATTCACAAAAGACTTATAAAAAGATTTATTTTTCTTTTATTTTCATGAAAAAAATTGTACTATAAAACCACAAAGCAAGCAAGAGTAATTTAAATCAAAAGGAGGCGCACATGATTCATACAAGATTAAAAATGGTTCTAACGCAAAACGAACTAGATAAGGTAAATGTTTTTGAAAATAGGCGCGGAAAGCTCCTTATCACAGCAGATGTACATGGAATGAAATGCTATGAAGCGAGACGTTTTATCAACAATATCATAAATATCGTTCGCCCCCCCCTTTCAACTCATTATCATTCATGGTTATAAACACGGGACTGCTATCAAGGATATGTTCTCCCGAAACTTCTGTAATACCCATGTTTCAGAAAAGCACCCGGATCCCTATAACCAAGGTGTAACCCACATGCTAATCGCTGCGTAAATTACAAACCTTATTATGAAAGGAGCCACAATTATGCCTAATAGTACAAAAAGCACAAACCAGGAGGAAATCAAGATGAGAAAACTTATTGTTGAAGCACCCGAATTAAAAGAAGGTCAATCTGACAGTTCTGGAGGAATTAGAGAAAACGGAAAGATGTCCGTTCAGTACAAGAATCCTGTTCCCTATGTGGATCCTACAATGCCGCCAGCAGTTCCACAGAAAACATATACGCGAAAAGACAGGCTCAAAGAACAGGCAAAAGACTTTGCATTTGATGTAAGCACCGATATCTTATCAATGCTCTGGCATGAATATGGCAGACCTCTCTTACAGGCTAAATTACATCAATTAGGTCGTAATGCAATCGCCTACCTTGAGTCACCCGCAAAAAAGCCTCAAACAATTGCCCCCCATGAAACCAAGATATCCCAAATCATTGATGCTGAATATATGGAAATCCGGGAAGCAGATAACTCAGATAATAATGATAATATTATCCGCTTCCCGAAACAACAAGTTAGTTAATGCGTACACAATAGTCTAAGCTAATCCAACCAGCTCCAGATTTCAATTTACCCCATCCAAGTGTTGAGCCACTACCGCTCTTCACCTGGATGATGGTAAATACACCCTTCCCAGTATATCTTCCGGTTTTAGCAGTATTTGTTCCGGCACCTTTTCTGATATTCAGATCATCAATGTCAACCTTTACCAGGAACGGACAATCCGCATTTGAATACTCTGCCACAGAAGCATTTTCACCATCAACCTCAGCACCATACACAGCCTTCCCATTCCAGTCATAAACTGTATCACCCCCAAGCAATGCCTCCATCTCATCTTCCGACTCCTTACCCTTTGCACTACCAGCCACAATACGTGACCTGGATGAAGGTGTAAGTCCAAACTCGGATGCCGCCTGTAGCATCAGTTTCTGATTGGTATTTGCAATACCAACCCAAGGTGTCTGCTGCTGATATCCTTTATCCGTTTCAAAGGTCGAACCCTCAGAATCTATATGCTCCTGCGCTTCCTTCCATCTGGCATAGGACTGGCAGTATGCAGCAAATGCCGCCATGTCCACTTCCGTAAGAACACCCATCTGATTCATCAAATCACATAATCGTTCCCACTCCTTCTTTGCCTCTAGTAAAAGCCAATCCGGACACTTGGGCATTCCCTTTGCAGGAATAGGCTCTTTGCTATTCAGTTTTCTCTTACCAGGATTACCTTCCAGTTTCTTAATCGCTGTAGGCTTTGGCTTTCTTCCTGCCATCAGAATCCCCTCCTTCCATATTTTTTTTGCATAATAAAAGGACCATGTATTCCTACACGATCCTCATTAATAATCATTGATGTTATAGTAATTTACTCAATACAGACAATTTAGCTTTTATGCTAAACTCATACGTTTCAGACAATTTACGAATCCATTCGGTATCTTCATTTCGATAAGGATCTTTAATAAATCGTTTAATGAATTTCGTAACCTGACTTCTAAATGTCCAGTTAAGATTTGATGAATTATTAACAAGATTAAAATCTTTTACAGTCTGATTTTCATCAACGACTCCCATCAAATACCTTAATATTAAGACATCCGCAAATGTAAATGGCATAATATCATCTTCAAATTGTAACAATGACATATAAGGGCCACCCTGCTTCGTGTCATCTGTAACAAGAGAGTATGCACCAAGGGTTTGCGCTAATGATATTGCATATACTTCGCCCAAATCACCTGAACCATACAAATTTCTGTTTTCATTGACATTATGTTCAAAAATTTTATATACCTGCAAATCTTTTAGCTTCTGATTTGTATAAATTTCTATCCTACCTGCGGCAATATCAGAATCGACCTTGGAGATTACATCCTGCCCATGATTTTCCAACTCGACATTACGAATCTGTTCATAAATAAACACTCCTTCATCAAAAAAATCAAACAAGATATTCTGAAGATTCGCCTTATAGAAATGGATAATAACATTTGTATCTAAAGAGGCTCTCAATCTTCCAAACCTCCTATCAAATCATCCAAGTCGTCATCACCGTCATCGTCATCAAACGAAACAAGCTTGTCACTAATATCTTCCATACTAAGCTGATAACATGCAAGCACCTTTTCCAGCGTTTCTTTTGGCACTGCATTATGGTTATAATTATAAATAACATAATCAATATACTCATGTGGTATATCAATCACATTACTTGGTTCATTCAACTTTGCATTGCCACCAACGCTTCGGAGCAAATTGCCAACCTTTTTCATGGTTCTCTCATTATCAAGACACAGCTTCTGTTTTAGGTCTATTATGCCTAAACTCTCCAATCTGTTTAATGCCATATCAAAGCTAACATTAAACTCTGACATTATACGAGCAATGTCCATTGCTGACAAACCTTTTTCCCCGAAATCTTGAATCCCGAGATCAATAAATCTGCCTACATCATCAGCCGGCATCAATAAACAGGCTGCAAAATAATTTGCTTCCTGCTCTTTTTCATCAGTACTTCTACCATTAATTGTTATACTATCGTCAATAAATGAACTTTCATCGTTTAAATGCAATATCACATGACCAATTTCATGTGCAAGTGTGAAGATTTCTCTGGATAATCTGCTACAGCTATTTGTAAAAATAATAATATCATTATCCTTCTTTACTGCGAAGCCTAAATCAGCATTGTCTCCGAGAGGATATCTTAATAGCTTATACCCAAGTCTCTCACACTCTTTGAACAGATCAATTATTCCATATCTGCTTATTTTACACTTCACCCTAAATGAATCCGCTTTTATTCGGATTTCTCGTTTCCTATTATCCTGCATGCAACCCCTCCTAAATCATATCCTTGTGCTGTAGTTTTGCACACATATGCTTATTCGCATAAAACAAATCAAGCATATCAAATATCTTTTTAGAAGATGCGCCTTCCTCTCCTGCTCTATATTCAACCACCGGAGACTCGTCAAGTACTCTTGTTATATCTCCCACAGTTACACCTAGAACTTCAGCAACCTTAGAAAGGATATCCAAAGTAACACTATTGACTCCACTCTCAATTCTTGCATACTTCTGTCTGCTGACACCAATCTGATCAGCGACCTGCTCTTGAGTGAAATTTTTTGCATTTCTCAACGCCTTGATACGGCTACCTAACATTTCATTCATGATAATCCCTCCATTTCTACTTACTAATATTTTATCACAAAAATGAGAAAAGTCAATCTGAAATGTTATGATTTTGTAACATCATATAATGTCATGTTATGTTTTTACATCAATAACAACCTTTTACTCATACCCCCCTCTTCTATTTCGCGATTTTGCACAGCAGAGGGGGCGCTGGTCTTGGAGACTAAGGCCTGTAGAGATTCAAATACCCCCTACCCTCGCTCCATCAGAACCGATATTCCTTGAATCTATACTCGGTCATCGTCTTTACATTATGATGATGCTCACATAAAGGCTGCCAGTTCGACCTATCCCAGAAGAGTTTCTGGTCTCCACGATGCGGGTCGATATGATCCACGACGGTAGCCATAGTAATATGACCTTCCTCATAACACTTCACACAGAATGGATTTCTCCATATGAACATCCCTGAATAGTACCTCTCATCTCACGAAGCTGTTCCAGTTCCTTTACCTCAACCTGTATCTGCTTATCCAAAAAATATGCCTGCTTCAAATATTCCTTAGCTATCATAAGCCGCCTCCGAAAAAAATAATTTCCCTCGGATTTACTCTGATTGTCTTATTTCGTCCTGAAGCTTACGGATTAGAAACTCTCCATCTACCGAAGTCAGCTGTTGATACCACGAACTTCTGAAAAACTTCTCAATCTGTAAAGCCTCATCTATTGCCGACTTGCTTTTGGGATTACGCTTTACCTTTTTGAGTGCGGCTCTGTAATCAGCAACCGCACTAAGGATAATCGCATTCGCAAGTCTTTCATATGGATCTTCAAATTGGTTCTTACCTGCCATGTGTTACCCTCGCTTTTACTGCAGCAATCAATCTATTTTGTGTCATATTCTTACTTGCTAAAGCCTTCATAACATCCTCATCTATTGTTCCAGCAGTAATAATATGCTGAACCACCACCGTCTCCGAAGTCTGTCCTTGTCTCCAAAGTCTTGCCACCGTCTGTTGATATAGCTCCAGACTCCAGGTAAGTCCAAACCAAATCAGCATATTTCCACCTGATTGCAGATTCAAGCCATGCCCGGCAGAAGCTGGATGTATTAACGCCACCTGCAGCTCCCACGATTCCATTTTCTGATGCTTTCCTCAGAATCCAGTTTTTCAAAAGGAATCTTTTTCTCAGTAAGTCTTCGCATAATCCTTGATAAATCATGTTTGAACCAGTAAGCCACCATAACAGATCTGCCATTTGCCGCTTCAATCATATCCTCAAGGGCATCCAGCTTCTGATCGTGGATTACAATCTCATCGCCATCATCGGAATACACAGCGCCATTTGCCATCTGAAGAAGCTTCCCGGAAAGAGCCGCTGCATTTGTTGCTGTAATCTCTCCCTTTTTCAAAGGAATAAATAAATCCTCTTCCATGTCCGCATAAAGCTTCGCTTCCTCATCATTCATATAAACCGGATATTCATTACTGATAAGCTCCGGCATCTGTAAATGATCCAAGGCTTTCATAGAAATCGTGATATCGGAAATCTTCTCATAAATCTGTTCCTCAGCTCCATTTCTTAGCTTATAAGAATAAACAATCGGACCATTCATCCTGTCTGGCACAAAATAATTCACACGATACTGGCTGATAAATCTTCCAAGTCTTTCTCTCATATCCAGACATTTGAATTCTGCAAACAGATCCATCAGTCCATTGCTGGAAGGTGTACCAGTGAGCCCGATTACCCTTTTCACATTTGTCTGAACCTTCATAAATGCCTTAAAGCGTTTACAGTTCCAATTCTTAAAGCTGGATAGCTCATCCAGAACTACCATATCCCAGAAAAAATTCACTCCACTTTGTTCAATCAACCACTGCAGATTTTCACGGTTAATAATGTAAATATCTGCATCCGCCTCCAAAGCCTTTTTCCGCTCTGCTGCTGAACCAAGAACAATGGAATATCTCAGGTGTTTCAGATGATTCCACTTATGAATCTCATCACTCCAGGTATTTCTTGCAACTCGAAGTGGCGCCACCACCAAAACCTTACTTACTTCAAAGCTGTCATAAATAAGCTGTTCAATAGCTGTCAACGTAATACTGGTCTTACCAAGTCCCATCCCAAGTATCACGGCTACTATCGGGTGTTCTAATATATAATTGATTGCAAACTGCTGATAATCATGCGGTTTGTATTCCATCAAGAATCCCTCCAATCTGTCCTGCATCATCCAGGACGAATACTTTATATCCAAGAGACCTTAGCTGGTCATGCCTGTGCTCCTGTAAAACTCTTGGTTTCTTTCCTGACGCCTTCACTTCCACCAACCCAAATTTCCCATCAGGTAATAAAACAAGTCGGTCGGGCCAGCCCGATGAACCGGAATTCCACTTCTCACACAAGCCACCAAGCTTTTTAACTTCTCTCACTAATTTCTGTTCAATATATTTTTCACGCATCGCACGCCTCCATCATTCTTAACAGGTGTGCAGGTCGAGTACTTCGTTCCGTAAAACTCCTTTAAGCAGATTTTTATTCAAATTCTTCCTAAAGGGACTTTTATGTACTGAGGTTAACGACCTACACAAAATGGCTTTTTCTTACTCCAAAAAATCCTGTCCTTCCTTAAGCTTCAATCCCACGACCTGCACTCCGGTATTCTTGCGGATTCGGTTGTAGCCAGCCTTATCCATCGAAGAATAGAAGTCTGTCGTACTTCGGATATATTCGCCGTTCTGCATGCAATGCGCTCTGTAAGCCTGATACAGTTCACCCGATTTTTCCTTATAGGATGGATCAATCTCACAGCATTCCTCCAGAAACTGCCCCAGCCAGTCATTGTCCTCGCGATATGCCTGGATAGCAGCCTCTACGACATCTGGAAGTGTTGTATGGAAATTCTTATCAATCGCTCTCTTCGCCCCTTCAATAATCCAGCTCATAATTGCAGGACCCGCATGCTCAAGCAGATAATCCGCATAATTCTTGATGTCACTTTTACCTGTAATCTTTGCATTGAAGGGAATGACCACCAGCCTTCTCCAGATACCGTCATCATTGGCTCCTACCTTTGGAAGATGGTTGGTATAGAGAACCAATGTATGTGACGGTACAAAGGAAAACGGATCCTTATACTTCTTCTCTGCATGAATCTCATCCGTAGAGCAAAGCTGCTTCACCACAGCGGTATTCAATCTCATACCTTCCTCCATTTCCGAAGAAATGATGAGACGTTTCCCCTTAAGCTCTGCCATCTCCGGCTTCACATTTCTCTTGCAATTCATAGTCAATGCCTCAGCAGAAAGCTTTCCTGCATAATTGCCAAGCACTCTGAAAATAGTATTCCAGAAGGTACTCTTGCCATTGGCACCGCCGCCATAAGCAATAATCATATGCTCCTGATACACCTTGCCGATTGCAGCCATACCAACAGTTTCCTGCACATAATCAATCAGCTTCTGATCCTTACAAAAGAACAAATTCAAAGCATCCAACCAAATCTGTTTCCCTTCTTCTCCAGGTGAACAGGCAGTAATCTTTGTAATCAAATCCTCCGGATTATGAGGCTGTTCCCCTGCAATTCCTTTTCTAAGGTCATAGGTTGCATAAGGTGTGTTAATCAGGTTTTCGTTCTTATCCAAATCCGACACAGAAATAGCGATCATCGGCTTCGCCGTATTTGCCGCAGACACAATATATTTGTAATCACGTCTCTTCTGCACAAATTTCAAATAAGTCTGGGCTCCCATCAGCATATAAACCAAAGGAATAAGCTTTCCATCTACCTCTTTTAAAAGCTCCTTCGGGCCAGCCTGGATAGATTCCTTCGGTACACCTGCATCCTCCAACACCTTCTCAACTCTTGCCACTTCATCCATACATGCTCATGTTCTTGCGGGTCGCTAAAAAATAAGAATGGCTACAGCAAGCTGCACCATTCTTATTTTTTGCTCCCCTGTTGCTTCAAAAATCAGCCAGAGCAGTATCTCTTCCTTATAAAAGCAAAAAATGCCCTGACTGTTTTCAAAACTTTTTCCAAAAAAATATGCTCTCGACCGGAAAAACAATTTCCAGATGCGCTTAGGAAGATAGAAAGGCACGAAAGCCATTCGGAAAGCGAGGTGCTGCAGATGCAGACAGAAACGATTGATAAAAGCCAGCAGGCTACACCGTCCATCAATGAAGAGCTTATTGACACTCTCATTGCAATCAGTGTTGAAGCCAAACGACTGGCAGCCAATCTAAGACAACAGAATACAGAAAATGGAGGAAAACAAGATGAGCAAAATGAGTGAATTATCTCAGGTGCTTGATGAAATGATTTCCTGCGGCGAAGGAATGATCAAAGCTGCTAACGCAATCAAAGACATCTTCTCTTCTACAGAAAAAGCGCCGGCAAAAACAGAACCCAAGTCAACCACGAAAGCTACTAAGGCTTCTGAACCGGCTAAAGCAGAGGAAACACCGGAACCTACCTATACCAAGGAAGATGTTCGTGCAGTACTCGCTTCCAAATCAGCCGCCGGATATAAGAAGGAAGTCAAAAAGCTTCTTGAGAAATATGGTGCTCAGCAGTTAAAGCAGGTAAATCCTGATGACTATGCAGCCATTCTTAAGGAAGCTGAGGTGATTGGAAATGCCTAAACACGCATACCTTTCCGCTTCTGCCAGTCACAGATGGTTAGCCTGCCCACCAAGCGCAAAGCTCTGTGCCAGCATTGCAGATCAGACTTCAGAATATGCCCAGCAGGGAACCGATTGTCATGAGCTCTGTGCCTACCTTGTAGAAAAAGCACTTGGTAGAGCTGTCACAGATCCGACAGAAAATCTTACCTTCTATGATGCAGAGATGCAGAACTGCGCAGAGGAATACAGAAATTATGTATTGGAGCAGATTGAAACAGCCAAAGAATTCTGCAAAGATCCGCAGGTCATGATTGAGCAGAGACTGGACTTCTCCCGCTGGGTTGAAAATGGCTTTGGAACCGGTGACTGTGTCATCGTTGCAGATGAAGTTCTGCAGATTATCGATTACAAGCACGGTCTCGGTGTTCTCGTAAGTGCAGGCGATGAGGAACACGGTGGCAACAGTCAGATGATGTGCTACGCCTTAGGTGCCTTAGAAGCCTTCGGCGATATCTATGACATTAACCAGATTAAAATGACCATCTTCCAGCCAAGACGTGACAACATCAGTACTTACACCATTTCCAGAGAGGATCTTCTGAAATGGGCCGATGAAGTCCTGGCACCTACCGCACAGCTTGCATATGTAGGTGAAGGCGAATTCAAGGCTGGCGATCACTGCCAGTTTTGCAAGGTAAAAGCCACCTGCAGGAAGCGTGCAGAATACAATCTGGAGCTTGCAAAATACGACTTTGAAATGCCTGCCACCCTGGATGATACAGAGATTGCAGCCATCTTAGCAAAGGTTGATGAAATGATCTCCTGGGGAAATGACATCAAAGAATATGCCTTACAGCAGGCGCAGTCCGGTGTTCACTTTGACGGCTGGAAAATCGTAGAAGGAAGATCCAATAGAAAATTTACTGACGAAGCCGCTGTGGCATCCAAAGTAAAAGACGCGGGCTACGACCCGTATGAGAAAAAGCTTCTTGGCATCACTGCCATGAGCACAATGCTCGGAAAGAAGAAATTTGAAGAGCTTTTAGGTGAGCTTGTATATAAGCCACCTGGAAAACCTGCATTGGTACTGGAATCCGATAAGAGACCGGCAATGAATACAGCAATAGATGATTTTAGCGTATAAGTCCAGTCTCAATGCTTAAAACAGATTGGCTGCTCGCAGACATATCTGTTTAAGCATTAGAGACAACAACGGAAATGAGCAAGTAGCCTGATAAGGCGGATTGCGAATTTACGTAGGAATCATGAAAGTGCAAAGCACGAAATGATTCCGTGGACTTATACCACAAGACAAATAAAGGAGGACCAATATTATGGCAAAGATTCAGAACCCTACAAAGGTAATCACAGGAGTTAACACACGTTGGAGCTATGCGAATGTATGGGATGCCAAGAGCATCAACGGAGGCGCACCGAAGTACAGTGTCTCTCTCATCATTCCCAAGTCCGACACCGTAACCGTTAACAAAATCAAGGCAGCTATTGAAGCAGCTTATGAGGAAGGCCAGAGCAAGCTTAAGGGAAATGGTAAGACCGTTCCTGCACTCTCCATCCTCAAAACACCTCTTCGTGATGGTGATTTAGAGAGACCTGACGATCCGGCTTATGCAAATGCATATTTCATCAATGCGAACAGCGCTTCCGCACCTGGCATCGTTGATGCAGACCGTCAGCCTATCCTTGAGAGATCCGAAGTATATTCCGGTGTTTACGGCAGAGCTTCCATCAACCTCTACGCTTTTAACAGCAACGGCAACAAGGGAATTGCTTGCGGTCTCAATAATCTCCAGAAGATTCGAGACGGTGAACCTCTTGGCGGCAAGTCCAGAGCTGAGGATGATTTCGCTTCTGATGAAGAAGACGATTTCCTTGAATAAATCAAACATAACAACGACAACCAAGCAGGCGGTGGTAATACTGCTACCGCCTGTGACAATCAAAGAAAGTAGGTAAAATATCATGACTATGGATTCTATTAATGAAATATTAGATGCTATTATCCGCGGATCCCTTTTAGGCTTCTTAGCTGGCTTCTGGTTAATGGGACTTGCTGCAATCTGGAAGTGGTTCCTGGGTGTTGCAAAACGTTTCCTTCACTGGCTTTTCCCAAAGGCAAAATGGTTCCAGTCAAAAGAACATACCCCAAAAGGAAACTAATATCAAGGCGGCAGTACTCCCCGGTTCTGCTGCCCTTTTTGTAAAGGAATGAGATTATGATAAAAGAAATGTCAATTGATTTAGAGACCTACAGCGATGTTAATATCTCCAAATGTGGAGCCTATAAATACGCTGAGTCTGAAAATTTTGAGATACTACTGTTCGGTGTATCAATTGATGGTGGTGATGTACAGGTATTTGACCTTGCCTGTGGTGATACCATCCCCGATGATATCCTTGCAGCATTATCTGATTATACCGTTACAAAATGGGCTTTCAATGCCAATTTTGAAAGAATCTGTTTATCCAACTGGCTTAGAAAACATCACCCTGCTCATTTCAAAGGCTACAGTATTCCGGAAGATCCTGCTTCCAAATATCTGGATCCAACCTCATGGAAGTGTACCATGATATGGTCAGCCTATATGGGCTTACCACTCTCGCTTGAAGGTGTCGGTGCAGTTCTTAAATTGCAGGATCAAAAAATGCAGGAAGGCAAAGACCTCATCAAATACTTCTGCTGCCCTTGTAAATCGACAAAAATAAATGGTGGCAGAACCAGAAATCTCCCGGAACATGCTCCCGATAAATGGGAAGCCTTCAAGACCTACAATAAACGTGATGTAGAAGTGGAAATGGCTATCAAACAAAGATTATCAAAATTCCCGGTTCCTGACTTCGTCTGGGATGAATATCATCTCGACCAGGAAATCAATGACCGCGGAATTATGCTGGATATGGACATAGTAAAAAATGCTATCACATTCGATGAAAAGTCCAAGTCAGAGCTTATGATATATATGCAGAATATCACGAACCTCGATAATCCAAACTCCGTAGTTCAGATGAAACAATGGCTCTCTGATCATGGTATTGAAGCAGAATCCCTTGGTAAGAAAGACGTGGCTGCTATGATAAAAAATACTGATGGTACCGTGGCCACCGCATTGAAACTCAGACTCCAGCTTGCAAAATCCTCCGTAAAGAAATACCAGGCTATGCAAAATGCAGTATGTAAAGATGGTAGAGCTCACGGTATGTTTCAGTTCTACGGCGCAAACCGTTCAGGAAGATGGGCCGGACGATTGATTCAGTTACAGAACCTACCGCAAAATCATATGAATGACCTTGCTGATGCTCGTGAACTTGTCCGTACCGGTGATTATGATTCTTTGGAACTGCTTTACGATGATATCCCAGATACTTTAAGCCAGCTGATTCGTACCGCCTTTATTGCAAGACCAGGATACAAATTCGTGGTATCTGACTACTCTGCAATCGAAGCCAGAGTTCTGGCATACCTTGCAGGTGAAACCTGGCGTTCCAAGGTATTCGCTGAAGGTAAGGACATCTACTGTGCATCTGCCAGTCAAATGTTTGGTGTACCGGTCGAAAAGCACGGTATCAATTCACATCTCAGACAGAAGGGTAAAATCGCAGAGCTTGCCTTAGGATATGGTGGATCCGTCGGTGCTCTTATATCTATGGGAGCTTTGGATATGGGATTAACAGAGGATGAACTTCAGCCACTGGTTGATTCCTGGCGTGCCTCCAATCCAAATATTACTGCCTTCTGGTGGAATGTGGATAATGCCGTAAAGACTACTATAAAAATGAAGATTCCTACAGCGATAAACGGAATCAAATTCCTCTGCCGAAGCGGAATGCTCTTCATCAAGCTTCCTTCCGGTAGAACTCTTAGCTACGTCAAGCCTCGTATCGGAGAAAATCGATTCGGCGGTGAATCCGTAACCTATGAAGGTATCGGCTCCACTAAGAAATGGGAACGAATCGAAAGCTACGGTCCGAAATTCGTAGAGAACATCGTGCAGGCAGTCTCCAGGGATCTTCTCTGTTTTGCCATGCGTAACCTCTCCCACTGCTTTATCTGCGGTCATGTCCATGATGAACTCATTATCGAATTTAATCAGGGTGTCGATTACAAATCCATCTGCAATGTCATGAGTAGGTCGCCTGACTGGATGTCAGATATCCTGCTTAGAGGCGATGGGTATGAAACCAAATTTTATAAAAAAGATTAAAGATCGCGGTCTCCGGTATTTGCCAGAGGCCGCTTAATACATCAATTCTTTGTATTATCATTTTTTCTAAACTCTTCAAGCATCTTTCTAAGAATCTGCATGTTCAGATACTCTTCGCGAAATGCATCCATATTATAACCTGGTAGTTGTTCCATATGAGGAATCCATATATCATTTGCAAATGCATCTTTTCTATACCAATTTTCTCTGACATATATCCTGAATCGCTGATGCTCTTTTTCATCCTCAAATATTAAAATACACCCTTCATACTCATTATGTGAATGCCGCGCTTCATCACCATCATCTACATAATAAAATTCATGCACCAAATGATTTAGCCTTCCTTTTACCATATAACGATACGGCACATCCCAGTTATGATATTCTGTAAGCGATATTCCATCTCTATCCGGTGTTGCTGTAAAATACCTCCCGCCATCAAGAATCACACCACCAAGCTCTGCCAGAACAGTCTGGTGATAACATATTCTTATTTCACTCCAATGCGGTCTTGAATCGGTCTGTGCAAACAAATAGTACTCATAACCAGTCCTGTCATCCTCCGGCTCATAAGTATGATCAATCGTAAATTCTGGAGCATACTTATAGTATTTCTTATCTTCGCTTGATGGACTATTTGCCCAATGTTCAGGATGCTTCAAATACAACTTCACTTTTTCAATTGGTGAAAGCAGCATTCCAAACCTTTTCTTCCAAAGATACTCAACATGATGAAAATCTGCAGATTTATCAACGGGTGTATTACTATCTTGAAGCCTTACATAAATATTATTAGCAAATATTCCCTTATACTTTTCTTTTAAGTAATATGGTGTATTTATACTATTATGAACCACAATAACATCTACCAGTCCACCATCCAAGTGTACTTGCTCCACAGTAACAACCGGGCGAAAATCACCTGCAAATTTCTTACCTCTGATAAAATCCGTAAGCATCTGAGTATTTCTACGATTTGCATCCTGTGACACATCCTGTATAGCATAATCACATTCTTCGTTGACACCAATAATAATATACGCATCTCTATCCACCAGATTATTAGCCATACAAATTATATCAATAAGCAGATCTCCATCCTTACTATCATCATACCACTCCCGCTTGAAATCCCAATAAGGACCTTCCTGATGCATCATAATTAGTTCTTCAATCTCATCTATTAATTCCAAAGAAGTCACCTACTTTCACCTGTCCCAGAAGTTATCACTTTTACGAAAGTATACTTCAAACTTTCTTGAAATACCCGTAATTCCAAAAACGCTTTTCAGGCGCTTAAGATCCTCATCACTATGATAGTAAACCAACCATTTTGTTTCTGGACGAACTTCATATTCAATTCTATCAAGGTATGGAACATCAACATCTCCAAAAGACAATCCCAGACATACAACTTGATTAACATCCCTCAAAGCTGAAAAGAAATCATCATTCTCACTTATTATCGCATCCGTATCCTTATACAACGACTCACAAAAATCAGCAATTGCATTACATATGCTTTCATACCATTCAACATATTCCTCCTGCGCCTCTTTTGCTTTCCTGCGATATAAATCAATTATGTACTTATTTCCATGTCCCATTATAGGGGCTATTTCACAACATGATGGGATACCTCCATGCAGATGAAGTACGTCTTTTATGCCATAAACCTTTTCAAGAGTATCTGTGTAATTAAAACTCATAAACAGATCATTTCTGTTATTAATGAGACTATCTTTTTTACACATAGCTTGGGATGTATCAATAGTTTGTAACCATTCTAATACGTACTTTTGGAGTTTATCTACAAATCCGTATTGTTCCCTCCAGTATACATTCATAGTATCAATTATGCCCTCCATAGGCATTGTATCTACCATAGAATAAGCAGAATCATACATTCCCTCAACATCCGGATGCCCTATTTTTTCTTCAAAACTCCACCACAAATCATTAATAACCGACTTATCCCATCTTTCTTGAGCCTCTTTCGTATACCAGGGTTCCGTATCATCTAAGGGTTGAATATTATACATACTTTCGAAAGTAGTTAAAAAAGACTCATGATTCTCTTTCAAAAATTCTCTAAAAGCTGCATATGGCGTTCTTATTCCATGTGCTATATCAAAACCATTGCCGAATATATATAATGTCTGCAACAATATCCCCCCTTCCATTGTTTATACTTTCATTCATATCTATCAGCAGTCCAAACAGGCTGCAAATCACATTTTAGTGCACCTACCTCACTTTATACATCTTCATTCCTGTCTGTGCTTTAAAAATTGATGCATCTCTTTTTGCATCAGCCAATTCGAATCCACCGATAACCTTCTCCTGAGTCTCTGGACTCCAATAGATTTTCAGATGCTTTTTAGACCGTGTTATCGCAGTATAGAAAATATTATGAGTTATCATTTCATCCACTTCTTCTGTGATAATCACTTTGACCGAATCATATTCCAAACCCTGCGCCTTATGAATAGAAACAGCATAAGCTATTTGGAATGGAATATCTGTATCATCCGCAAATTCCTTGTCATCATCAGAATCTTTCTTCCTTGTAACACGGAACTTCACAATTGATTTACCTTCTTCATCCGATTCCAACAATTTCAAATCTGTATGCCATACCTCATCTTCTGAGATTTCCTTCTCGACCTTGATAGAAAACCATATGCAGTCCTCTTCTTCATCCAATGAAATATCAACAATTTTTCCTTTCAAATTATTGTAAAGAACTGGCATAAATCGTTCCGACTCATTGAACAAAATAGGGTCTCCAACCTTAAATGTCCAAAGCCCCCAGCGGTATGCTTTCGACTTATTATTCTCTTGTAAAAATCTATTGATATTATTAATGCCATAAAGACCATCATAATTTAGACAAAGAATAATCTCATCCGCTGACTTCTTATCAAACACCGATGAATCCAAACTGGTAGAATAACGATGATTAACAATATATTCTGTCAAATCATCATCCAGATTTCTTACTTTTCTCCAGAACTCCAGCAAATGTTCATCCTTTGTTCTATATGGCTTTTCTAATTCATTCCATGCGTATGCCGGAACAAAGTACTTTGCCATTGAGAACCAGTTACCAAATGTTATGGATTCAATCTGATATGTATCGCCTACCAGTATCATGATCTCGCAAGAGATTTTATCAATGATATCTGCCATATCAGAATTACTAACCATACTGCACTCATCCATTACAAGAATATCGTAATCTGTACGATTATATCTCGACATAAGGAATTTCTTAATCGTCATAAATTCACATTTCTGTGGATCTATTGCTGTAACTTTACGTCTCAGATTTTCAACCGCTGGATTGGTATTAGCTAAAAACAGAATGGATTTCTCCCTCATATAATTGGCAATGTGGTTAATCAAATATGTTTTTCCGGTACCGGCTGCACCGTAAATTAAGGACACTTTGGTCTTATCAAACATATTCTGTAATATATTTTTCTTCTCTTCACTGTCCACATCAGCGATCAGATCCAACCAGAAGCTCACGTCTTCCTGATATTCTGGAATGCCCTCTGTTGACATTTCCTTAAGCTTGTCAATAATCTTCTTTGTATTTTGAAATGCTCCCTGAATATATAAGTTCTGGCCAAACTTCTCAATCCGTCTATTGGTATGCTTGAAATACAAACGATTATTGAATGCCGTTATTTCAGCATCCAAATTATCTGTATATTCTTCTAGTTCCTTCACAGGCGTATATAAAACAGCATTGGTACTCATATTGGAAAGCATGTATCTGGCAACAAACTCATGCTTCCTGTTATCTGCTGACAAACTGCCAAATAACTCTGCACTCTCTGGGTTATGCTGTCTTAATGATGTTGCAAAAGGCATCTGATCAAATGGTATACATCCCCAATCAAGATACAAATCAGATAACTTCCAACAACTACCGCTACCCAGCTGATTCTTTATCACTTTATTATTCAAGGTATGAAGTAGATATCTTACTGTCGTAGAGCCTGCGCCCTTAGTTCTGGTTAATCTCCTGCATTTATCCAAAACATTTTCAAAATAATGCACCTGACTCTTTCCAAACATCTTCTGCTTTATAAGATTATAAATATCTCTCGGCGCGGTCACTATATCCAACAGACTCGCACCGGAGTTAGAGAGATACTGCATCATTCCTATATATTCAGAGTGGCTCGGTGACATTTTGATATCATCCCCGAAAATCTTTGCAAAATTATTCAGCTCGCACGGTCTGATAGATACCATAAAGTCTGTAAGAATATTTACCGGCATTTTCTTTCCATTCACTTCAATGGTTTCGTAATAAATATCCATCTTAGCTGAATAATGTGATGGAATCATTATCTTTGAATAGCATACAAATCTATCAAACTTACTTGTCGTATCATATGCTGGAGTCAGTACTATCTCATAGTACACAGCATCTCCAGACACAAAAGGCACTACCTTGTGTACATACATTCTTGGATTGTGAGTGAGATCCCTGATTTCTCTCCTAAGCTCCAGTCGCTCTGCAATTTTGTCATGATATTCTTGAACCGCATGATCCGTATTTATAGGAAATTTCTCAAGGTTGTGAAGGATATCCATCTGATATTCTTGCTTCACAAAATTCCTCAATATCATATAAAACTTATAATATTTCAATACAAGTCTCTCAGCACCTTCTCCATCAGGTGTATAATGAGACTTGGATTCCTGCAGAAAATTATGAAACTTTCGCAAAAATTGGAACTTATTATAGTGTTTGATATACTCGGTAGCAGCTGGGATAGTTTCCCAGTCTGCTTCCAAATCTTCACCTTTTGCATCCGCATATGCCTTTACAGCAACATGCTCTACAAGGTTTCTCGACTGGCTCAGAAGATTCTGCGATACCAAAGCTCTTGAAACCGTCTCAAAATCTATCAAATCTATATTCTGGCAAATCGTTTTGTCAATATCACGTATTCTTTCATCTATCTTTGGCACGTTCTATAGCTTCACCCCTTAATCTTCTTTTTTGCCATATTCAGCAGGTTCCTCTGCTACCATATATACTGGAGTTTTAGCAAAGTCATAAGTTATAACCTTATCTTCCTCCTGTTTTGCCACAAAGCTGGCAACACCAAGTCCATAGTATTTTTCAAAGTATGCCTTCAATCTTTCGATAACAATTTTCTTTTTCGCAGCTCTGTTGCCACCACCGAATCTGCTGACAGGAGGTAATATCTTATCGATATCAGTTCCTACCGTCTTAACTTCACCCTCACGGAATGCGTTCTCCAGGAATACTCTTGTCTCAACTGGTTTCAGTCTTTCCTGTTCAATAATGATAACAAGCTCCTGCTCACGCATTTTAACTACATAGTCCTGCCACTCAATCATGACATCATCTATCTCATTTACGCCATTGATGAAGCTTTCAATGAGTTCTTTTTTACTTCTAAGCTCAGGGCTGGCATCAATAGCCTTACGAATAGAAATCAGTACTTCCTTATCCTCACAGTGAGAATCGTGATATTTCTTTACAAGCATCAAGATGTAATCAATATTGATTTCAACCTGTTTGATAAGTTCTATTTCAAACACAATATCATCAATGATATCTGTGCTTTCGCCATTCTCACGCTTACGTTTCCATTCATCACGTAAGTCCTGATATCTTCCCAGATAATCCTGAAGGTCTCTTTCTGTAAGAAGCTCCTTCTCTTTGAACTCATCAAATGCAACCAACAGATTTCTCATACGAAGGATTGAACCAAACAGAGCAATAAAATCTCTCTGATTCTGTTCTCCAACAATCTGTGGCTCAGTAAGAGGGAACTTATTATTGAGATCCTCAATCATATCTACGTAACCGGGCATTGGCTTACCATCTACAGATTCATACCCATAGTAGTAATCCTTAAAGCTCTGCATCAAAACAATACCGCCTGCATTTTTATCTCCAAATAATGAGATGGCAGCGTCTACACGCTTCTGCAAGTTTCTAAAGCATACAACATTACCGAATGTCTTAATGCTGTTAAGAATACGGTTTGTACGTGAGAATGCCTGGATAAGTCCATGCATCTTAAGGTTTTTATCCACCCAAAGCGTATTAAGCGTAGTCGCATCAAATCCTGTCAGGAACATATTTACAACAATGAGCATATCCAGCTCTTTGTTCTTCATACGAAGCGATACATCCTTATAGTAGTTTTGGAACTTATCGCTGGATGTATCATAATTTGTATGGAACATCAGATTATAATCATTGATAGCTCCATCCAGGAAATCACGTGCGGTCTGATCAAGAGCTGATGTATCTTCCGGATTCTCTTCATCTAAAATACCATCCTGCTCTTCTTCATTGGCACCATAACTATATATAACCGCAATTTTTAAGTCCTTTGTCGGATCTGCCTTAATCTGCTTACGGAATTCCTCATAATATGCCTTGGCCATTTCTACAGACGACACCGCAAAGATTGAATTAAAACCACTTAATCTCTGTTTCTGCTTAATCTCATCTACTTTACCTCTATCTGCGGAAGCAACCTCTGCAATATTGGTCAGAGCATTATAAACATACGTCTTATCTCCACGATATGTCTTCTGATCAAAGTGCTCCAATATGTATTTAGCAACCAGGGTAATTCTCTCTGGAGCCTCAAAAGCCTTTTTCCTGTCAATATCACGAACCTGCTCATCATCAATGTCAGGCTCCATATCCATTGTCTTGTGATACTCAACCTTGAATGGCAATACATTCTTATCATTGATGGCATCCACGATAGTATATGAATGAAGCTGATCACCAAAGGTCTGTTCTGTAGTAAAGAACTTTGGATTCCTTACCGAACCGGCATTTGCAGGGAAAATTGGCGTACCGGTAAAGCCAAACATATAATACTTCTTGAAGCTGCTCACGATAGCTGCATGCATATCTCCAAACTGGCTTCGGTGACATTCGTCAAAAATTATGGCGACTTGCTTGTTATATACAGGATGCTCCTTAAACTTCTTGATGAATGATGACAGCTTCTGAATGGTTGTAATAATGATTTTTTCTTTAGTTCCTCTCAGCTGTCTTTCAAGAATTGCTGTTGATGAGTTACTATTTGCAGCACCCTTTTCAAATCTGTCATATTCTTTCATGGTCTGGTAATCCAGATCCTTACGGTCTACAACAAACAACACCTTGTCCATATAAGGTAAGTTAGATGCAAGTCTTGCTGTCTTAAATGATGTCAAAGTCTTTCCAGAACCGGTTGTATGCCAGATATAACCACCTGCAGCAATATCTCCCTGCTTATGATAATTATGCGCAATCTCAATTCTGTTAAGAATTCTTTCTGTTGCTGTAATCTGGTATGGTCTCATGACCATCAGCATATTCTCAGAAGTAAAGATACAGTATTTTGTCAGGATATTCAGGATAGTATTCTTTGCAAAGAAAGTCCTGGTAAAGTCAATAAGATCCGGAATAACCCTGTTATTCGCATCAGCCCAGAAGGAAGTGAACTCAAAGCTATTGCTTGTCTTTCCTTTCTTTGTCTTTGCTGCCTCTGCATCCTTAATAGCGTTATATCTGGTACTGTTTGAGTAATATTTCGTATTGGTTCCATTGGAAATAACATAAATCTGAACATACTCAAACAAACCATAACCAGCACTGAAAGAATCTCTCTCATATCTGTTGATCTGATTAAAGGCTTCACGAATAGCTACACCTCTTCGTTTTAACTCAATATGTACCATCGGGAATCCGTTTACCAAAACAGTTACATCATAACGATTATCATGACGGGCTCCCTGATCAGTGGTAACTACATATTGATTGATGACCTGTAGCTTATTATTATGAATATTCTTCCGGTCAATAAGCGTAATATTCTTGGTCATGTTATCATCACGCTTAAGTACCTGAACATTATCCTCCTGAATCTTTCGTGTTTTCTCTACAACACCATCATTATTATTTGCAATACATTCCTTAAAGAATCTTTCCCACTCTGTATCTGAAAAAGTGTATGAATTCAATGCTTCCAACTGCTTTCTCAAATTTGCAACCATCTCATCCTCTGTATGAATTTGAAGGTATTCATACCCTTGCTCAGAAAGCATTCTTATAAATTCTTTTTCTAATTCGGCCTCACTCTGATAAACATCTGAACGTTGTTTCTGAGAATCATATTGTGTGACCACTGTATTTTCGTTTGTTTCTGCTACAATATTGAAATAAGGCACATCAATCACCCCCTTACGCTTCCTCAAAAGTTAATAGTTTATCCCTATAGTAAGAAAATTGCTTCTCACGATAATTAATTTCCGCAGGTAATCCGTGTTCCTGATCATTACATAACTTATCGAAAACACTTAATACTTTGACAATCTCATCCTGTTTAGTTCTATCTGGAAGAGGCATAATTGCTTTTCCTACTCCCTCTGCCGAAATCGCACAAATTTTTCCCTCAGATACATATTTCTTTATCTGATTATGATAAAGATTAGATCTTAAATAATATGATATGTACATCGGATTTTCATCATGATGAAAAGTATAGCAAGCATCATGAATCACAACGTCTTCATTTCCGAACCAGGCAACACCAATACCAATATCAATATTGTTTTCCCCAGCACCCACAATAACAACATCACCTTTAGTTGCAAACCTTAGTTTTTTTGCTTTTTCCGGAGAAATATATGACTTAGGTTTTTTGGCACTTGTTCCGTAAAATGTGTACACTTCACCATAATGAATACATGGTGTTCCGCTACTCAAATTTTCAGAATCAGCTTTAACAAAACGTTTTCCTCTCTGTAAGGTTCCAACTTTTGATAGTGGAAGTATTTCATAATTCTCAGCCTTTGCAATCTGCTCCATATCATCAAGATTTTTCCCAAAATACAAATCCAAATAATGATTATATTGCATTTTTCTATATCGTAATTCTTCATTAAGATTAACGATTAATTTTGAGAAACTCTCCAGCATTTCAACAATAACATTTTGAATTTCTATTGGCGGAATCTGTACATTAATCCAATCCCATCTTGTATAATCAAAACGAAATCTTGCACCCTCCTCTTTGTATGAATCAATCTTTTTTGAAACATATGTTGATTTCATGAGAAATTCAAAATATTTAGTGGTAACTCTCGTTTGATCAATTTTAAATACTACATACATAGGGCTGACTAAGCCAGGCTCATCATAATTAAGCATTGCAATTGAGCCTATGTTTAATCTTGATGGATTGTATGCCACCATACCACTTCGTATCACTGTATAATTTGATGTATCCTTACTGTGTATTGTATTTTCGCGGTAATCCTCCGCACGGACTATTCCACGAGTATTACTTACAACATATACCTGGCTTACAGTTGGATCTTGTTTGCCTTTTTCTCTGACTCTTGTCATCAGACTCCCCATCGGGACAAACTCTACCCCGTTGGGACACAGTCTTTCAACCAGAGTATCCAAATCATTCATAGATTATATCTCCTCTGCTTGTATTTCCTTTAGGGATTTTCCGTTTTCATCTTTCCAAGCTATTTTTCCATTTGTACTTGTTCCTGTAACAAAGTTTGCTGCTGTAGATGCGCTCTTGAAAACAACATTTTCTGTGACAATACAATTAACAACAACACCATTAGAACGAGCTTTTTCAATTGATCCAGCACTTCTGAATTTCTTGTCCATAGTTATACTATTGGAAACTTTGCTACCTTTAAGAACTGTATATGAATTTTTCTCAGAATCATATTCAAGAGCTGCGTCAATAGAATTATCTCTTCTCTTTATATATAGTTTCATAATCATTACTTAACCTCCTGAATAATACTATTTATAGTTTTTCTTAATTCATCGCTACTTTCGACAATCTCATCAAGTCTTGCATTAATCTCCTCGATATCAATATCGTCCATTTCAATACTTGCTTCAACATATGTCGAAGTAGACAAATTGTATCCACTCTCAACTATCTCTTCATAATCAGCCAGATATGAAAAATGTTCTTTTGCTTCTCTACTCGTATAAACCGAAACAATATTATCTATGTTCTGTTTAGATAACTTGTTATTATTTGTAACCTTAACACATTCTCCAGATGCCTCAATAAACAACACCTTGTTATCTTTTTTATTCTTCTTCATAACAAGAATGCATGTGGCAATTGGTGTACCAAAAAACAGATTTGCCGGAAGCTGAATTACACAATCAACATAATTATTATCCACCAAATATTTCCTTATTTTTTGTTCAGCACCACCTCTGTACATAATTCCAGGGAAACATACTATAGCTGCCGTTCCATTAGGTGCTAACCACGAAAGGCTATGCATAATAAAAGCCATGTCTGCCTTTCCTTTTGGTGCCAAAACCCCTGCAGGAGAAAATCTTGGATCATTGATTAGTAATGGATTTTCATCGCCTTCCCATTTGATTGAATAAGGCGGATTTGAAACTATAAGTTCAAATGGCTCATCGTCCCAATGTTGAGGATTAGTTAATGTATCTTCACATTCAATGTCAAATTTATCAAAACCAACATCATGCAGGAACATATTTATTCGACATAGGTTATATGTTGTAATGTTAATTTCCTGTCCAAAGAACCCCGTTTTTACAGCATCTTTTCCCAGAATCTTTTCCGCTTTTAATAATAGAGAGCCAGAGCCACATGCAGGATCATACACCTTATTCACACTATTTTTTCCAACTGTACCTAACTTTGTTAATAATTCAGATACTTCTGCTGGAGTAAAAAATTCTCCACCGGACTTTCCTGCATTTGACGCATACATAGTCATTAAATACTCATAAGCATCACCAAAAGCATCAATATTATGATCTTTTACTGAGCCAAGATTCATGTTTGCTATTCCATCAAGTAATTTGACAAGTCGTTCATTCCTCTTGGCAACTGTAGACCCCAATTTATTGCTATTTACATCAAAATCTGCAAAAAGTCCTTCAAAATTCCCTTCTGATTCTGTTCCCTTCGCAGACTCCTCTATATGCCTGAATACACGTTCCAATGTTTCATTCAAATTTTCATCTCTTGATGCTCTCTTTCTAACATTGCAAAATAATTCGCTTGGCAAAATATAAAAGCCTTTTACACTTACTAAATCCTCTCTTGCACCTTCTGCCTCTTCATCAGAAAGTTTTGCAAACTCAAATCCTTCATTTCCTGCTTCCGCTTCACCTTCATTGATATAGGATGTAAGATTTTCGGATATATATCTGTAGAACATAGTACCAAGTACATAATTCTTAAAATCCCATCCATCTACGGCTCCACGCAATTCATCTGCAATCGCCCAAATAGCACGATGCAGTTCATCTCTTTCCAGTTCTTTCTTTGTGTCAATCATCTTGATTTCCTCCGTTGTTTTTCCTATTTATCTGCATCGGCACTCTGGCCGCTTTCAACCCAAGCATCTACTTCTGAAAGCTTAAACTTATATTGCCTACCCACTTTGTAATATGGAATAGTGCCCTTTTTTATATAAGACCGAATCGTATCCTTGCTCACACCAAGATGATTGGCAATCTCCTCCAGGTTATACCATCTTTCAATTTCTTCCATTATAACAACCTCCAAGTACAATAATCCGGACACCTACATCTGTCCGTTTCTGTGCTGCTCTATTTTCAGTCGCTTATAGAACTGTTTTACCCTTTTGAACATGTCATATGTTGTCTTGCTATTATCAATGATGTTTAGCATCAAGTCTTTGTATTCTTCTGGTTCCGTACTGATGAAATATGTATCAATAGTAAGCTCAGAGCCAAACTGAATCAGTTGATTATCCGCTCCTACATAATATCCAACAGCATTTCCTTTGCTTTGCTCCGAATTATAATAGCTGTAAACATCAACCGGCTTACAATCAATTAACAGTTGCTTTTTCCCTAACTGCTCTGTATCTCGACCAATCAGCACACCTGATATCTGGGTGTCCTCTGAAATACTGATTTTCTTAAAACTTCCTTCTTCCGGAATGTTATCTTTTGCATAAAGACAATACTTAAACTCGTGATCCAGACCCATATCCCTAAGCACGTAATTAAGCAAAATTGTTTTAGGGTGATTCTCTACTTCCGGATAAAGAAGCCCGCTTGCTCCGGATGATAGCAAATACATTCCTTTCACTAGTTCATCCACGTTTACCACATTGATTTCGTTAAAACACGTATTGATAAAGTTGATGAACCCGGTTTCATCATTCCCCTTACAGATTGCATCAAGGAATGGCATCAGCACATATGTTTTGAACTTAAGCTCTGCTGATCTACTAAGCATATCTAATGCATCAAATCTGAGAAGTTTTGAATATGGTGTTTTCTTAAGAGACTCCGTCAATTCCTGAATATCTTCTATCTCCGCGCCTCTGTAGTACTCAGCGAATAAGTATTCCTGGAATCCAGGATCGATATAGAAAATGTCATATTCCTTCTCATACATCATGCATGCCGTAGAACAAACATCATGCTTGAAATTTGTAAGGTTCATCTTATGCGGATTCTCAAATCCTTTATGTGATTTGAGTTTATTAAAGTACTCTTCAAATAATGGAGAATCTAACTGCAGAACACCATCCTTGTATGTAATTCCGCAAAATTCCTTAAACACCTTTGAAAACTGATCTGCATTATCAACGCTCATAAATACTCTGTCATAAGGTTTCTTGTTATCATCATGTCCTGACAAAAGTGCTTCGTAGGTCGATTTATAGAAAAGTAAATGATCAGAATGGAATCTCTTGTATGTCGGATATTTCATTGTCACATAAGTAAGCAATAATGGGTGTGATGCGAATACTCCATCCTTCTTTAAGAACCCATTATTTATGTATTCAATGACTGTTTCCTTCTCATCTGTTTGTCCCTGATATTTAAGAATCATATCTATAAGCTTTAAGGACTGATCCTTGTCAAATGGCCATACATAAAGCTTTATGTAATTGTGTAATCCTGTAAGATACTCATTCCCTCTGGATGTGATAACCACCTGCACTTTGTCATATGTATCTGTAAAACTGTCTAACTTTAATAGGAATGACTCCACATCTGACGGATCTATTTCATCAAATCCATCCAGCAACAGTTGGCATCTTCCACTTCTGAGCAGTTGCTTAGCCGCATCCTCAGTAAACTTTTCATCCTTTGAATGAACCGAATTAACAATAAATGGAATCAGCTCATCGCCCTGTGTAAAATATCTCAGCTCCAGAAATATTGGTAGCACACCTGTTTTAGAATAATCCGCTGCTGCCTTTAAGAATAGGTACTGTAGCATCAGTGACTTACCGCAGCCACCACTTCCTATCAGAATTGTCTTAAGGTTATCGTAACCTCTTTTTTTCATGTATATATTTCTGATTGAAGCAAGGCTCGGATCATCTAGGTATTCGCATTTTATTTTTTTCTTATCTGCAAACACCCTCTCCTTTTCTCCAATCGTGTTACATACGAAGAACTTTTCAAGCGGCACCTCATCGCCGCCAATCAGCTTCATGACATTATATCTCTGTGAAGCCTTGTGAACATAATCCATAAAATCTGCCTTTATATTTCCAGACAGGTAGATTTCTGCCACTATGTCATCTGCTGTTCCTTTTCCATCAATGATTGCCTTGAACTGCTGTGCAATCGCTGTACAGAGTAAACCTTTGTTTATTTCTCCATCCGCATTATCCACTCTCAGATTCACAAGAAGTTCCGGAATCTTTGCATCTACTATTTCCGCTTTCAATGCTTCCCCAAGAGTACTCTCTTCAAAATCAAGCGCCATATTAGACCAATGATTTCTTGGTGATGAATTACCCTGATACCACTTGTCATAGCTAAACTGATCAGATGGTAGTTTATCTCTGTATTCTTTTGTCTTTAGCACCGTCTCTGCAAAGAACTTTGGTATAGCCCATGTAGTCGTGTGAGACATCAGTGCGCTATCGTTTTCACCTATATGAAAAGCCCTGAAAAATTCATCAAATTTCACGTGCTTTCCCCCTTTTGTATAACTTTCTATGCCTTTCGATAATATTCCCCAAACTTTCTATAACCTTCTATAAAAGCTCCCGGCTACATTCCGTGAGGAAAAATTTGCCCTGCAATATAATTAGTAGTGTAAGGAACAGCGATGGACAAGCCATTTTTAACCCTTAGTAATTTCAACTTGTTCATAGTTATTCCCATTTAATTATACCATGCGTGTCAAGAGCACAAATGATCGGAACAACTGAATATCGCAGTCATCTCACAGCCCCAAAAGGTCATTGGGTGACAATATTGGATGCAATAATACATCCGACCGTCAAGAGCGAAGGCGGTATATAAATGGACGCTCCTCACACAAAAGATGCTAACTCATGCGCAGGAGAAGGCTCTACCAGCTTTTGTGTGAGGCAACCTGTAGGAACCAGCCTTAAGTAGAGCAGCTGGCCATTTGCAAAATAGGAGGATACCCCTATGAATGGCCACCTGATAAGGAACAACAGAATATCGTCATGCGGTTTCCTCCGCGTCAATCATTGGAGGAAACACAATGGCAAACAAAGAAAACACTAATACACACGACAACCACAACTACGACAACTGTCGCAGTTACAACAATCTCCCACTTCAGCCGGGAGAATGCCTCGTACCAATCCGCGTGGACTGGGAAATGGTGAAACACTTTAACATGTGCCAGGACAACCTTGAGACCTGGCATATCGGACCTAACAAGGTTCTGGTAGCATTTGCTCCTGTAAAAATTGAGGACAAGCCTGTTGCCCTTAAACAGTTCAATGCTGATGTCAGAGAACACTTTGCATCTTTTAAGTCAGATAATGCTCTCTCTCTTGATCAGTTCATGGACGAAGCCACATCAGAAGATGGCAAAGGCTTTGAACCTGCATCACCGGAAAATCTTGAAGAAACCGTTATGCTCCGTATGATTATTCAGGATCTCTTAAAAAAGATTCATGAAAGCAATCCGAAGTATGGTCGTATTCTCGACCTTATCTGCAAGGATTACACCAAAGGACAGATTCTTGATGAATTAAGTCTTGGTAAATCCCAGGGATATGCTGACATCAAAGCAGCACAGGCTCTTGCAAAGAAACTCTATTTCGGTGAATAAGCTTCCCGCTTAACCTGAAAACAGCGGTATCCTCACTTCGAAGATACCGCTGCCTTTTATGTTATACGCATTTTCTTACATTCAACTGATAATCATCGTGTCTCACGATACTCTTAATCGCCTGTTTCAAACTTCTTGCGTGTCCGTGCTGATGATACCCATCCTTAAATCGGTGCTTATGGAATATGACCAAAGCTTCCTCTGTAGGATATCCGGCACAATGCAGGTACCAGTAATGCCCGGTATTCCTGCTCTGTATCGTCACATCCTGACTATCCGCAATTATGATATTGAAGTAATCTCCATCAATCCTATCAAGGCTCTTCTGTTCGAACATTCGCAGCCTCCTTACTAAACCAGGCTTCCAATGCCTGTTCCACTATTGCATCCACCTGGTTCGGATCCATTCCCTCAAAGTATTTCTCCACAATTCTTGCCGGAACCTTATAGCATTTCTTTTTGATAGGCTCTGTACTTAAATATCGTTTTACCATCGCCTCTGTTAAAGCCCCGGAATGACTTCTAAGCTTCATAACCATCTCAATAGTGATTTTAGTTTTCTTCTCCTTCATAATCCCATAGGACATCGTCTGCTCATTCTCCGGAAGGAAAGCCATCTGTAATGCCACCTTCGTATAGAGGGCACCTCTATCCACCATATCCTTGAAGGGTTTTATCAGGTCATTCAGCTTAAGTAATCTCCCCACAGAGCTACCGGACAATTCATACTCTTTGCCAATAGAATCTCTGGTCTTTAACTTGTGGTCACTGTGACCACAAGTTACATCTGCAACCTGCTTTCCCTCTAATCTTGCAATCTCATTCAAGATATCATTTCTCTTTCCCTGGCAGGAACCCTTTTCATACCTTGCCTTCAGCACTGCTGCCTTCTCCGATATTGCCAAATCCGAAAATGACCTTTGCATCAGATTCGTTTCGATTACATACACATAGGCCTCTTCCTCAGATAAATCGGTCTTCACTATTGCTGGTATTTCTTTAAGTCCTGCCAGCTTAGCTGCATTCCAACGGTTATGCCCGGAAAGCATTTCATAACCGGTATCAAGCTTCTGTACAATAACCGGATTGAGCACTCCGTGCTCCTTTACACTGGCAATCATATCTTCCAGGCGTTCTCCCTCATACAGATGAAATGGATGGTCATGGAACGCCTGTATATTCTTCACCGGTACCATCTGAACACCTTTTGGCATTGTTACTTCTTCCATATCTCCCATCAGCAGATCCACTGCATCACCAAATACTTTTCTCTTTGAATTAGTCTTCATATGCGATTATCTCCTTTGCAAATTTTCTATATGCGATTCCTGCAGATGCCTTTTTGCTATACTGAGCAATCGGCATATTGTAGTAAATGCTCTCTCCCACCTTGACTGTTGCCGGTATCCTTGTATCAAATACTTTGATTTTTCCCTGGAAGTTTCCGGTCACTTCCTCTGTCAGGACCTTACAAAGAGTGGTTCTGCTCTCACACATAGTTAAGAGAATGCCTGCGACCTCCAACTTCGGATTGATTCGCTTCTTAATCTTTCCTACAATTCTTAGAAAATCCTGCAATCCCATCATCGCCAGAAGCTGCGGATTTACCGTAATAATCACCTCATCTGCCGCAGCCAATGCATTAATGGTAAGCATTCCTAAAGATGGGCAGGTATCAATCAGTATGTAATCGTATCTGCTCTTTAACGGTTCCAGAACCTCTGCCAGCATCCTCTCCGCCCCCATTTCTGTTCTAAGCTTTGCATCCACCACAGACAGATAAATGGATGATGGAATATAGTCTACGCCCTCTCTACTCTGGATATAATCCTCAAAGCTCTCTGGCACCTCTTCTTCCATCTGATCCATCATCAGATGACCAATCGTATATTCCAGTGCTCCAGTATCTTCTACTCCGTAGCAGGTAGTCAGATTTGCCTGGCTATCAAAATCTACCGTCAATACCTTCTTGCCCAACTCCTTCAAAGAATAGGCCAGGTTATGTGTAGTCGTGGTTTTACCCACGCCACCTTTTTGTGAACCGATGACAATAATCTTTCCCATAATCACTGTACCTCTCTTCCGTTATATTCTGTATTTCTCTCAGCCACAAACTGCGCATGGAGCTGTTCCTTTTCCGCCTGAAAACGCTTCTGAAGCTTCTTCATTCCCTTCTCCATGAATTCTGCTTCTGCCTTTGCCATTGCAGCCTTTTCTGCATCCGGAGTGATAATCAGCTTCCCATCCTCACAGCTGACAGTGATGTAATCACCAATCTCAAATCCCATTTCCTTGAGCCATTGACCTTTGAGAATGATGGTAGGTGTTGCCTTGTAGTTATATCCACTCTGTTCATGAACCTTCATGCTTCTAATCTTCTGATTTTTCATAAGCTTGTCTCCTTTTTCAATCAAATGTCATTTTTTGAAAATCTTACATAGTCTTATGTATTAATCTGTGCTATACTCTTTACAGGCATATCTGCCAATACACATGCTGGAGGCTGTCATGAGTGAAGAGAAAAATGGTTCCTATAAGGGCTTAACCGAAGCTCGTCGAAGAGCAAACAAAAAATATAATGATCGTTTCGTTGAAATCAAGGTTCGTGTCACCCCAGAGAAGCGTGCCATCATTAAGGACCACGCAGAAAAGATGGGTGAAAGTGCTACTGCCTTTATCAATCGAGCAATCGATGAAGCCATGAAACGCGATCAGGAATCAAATCCCGAAACGTAAAACATCCGGTGACGTATGGATACATTTCCACACATCACCGGATGATTTTTCCTCTCAAAAATTATCTCCGTTGTGTAATTTTCTATATGAGTATATTTGCAACAAGACTCCCCATCTGCATATTTTTTCATTATTTTCTACACATTTCAAATGGTCTAAACTTGGTCTAAAACAGAACTGTGAAGCTTCCCTTTCCCCGATAAATCAAGACTTTTTAGAGAGTTGCCAGTATATTGCCGTGGCAGATGAACAGCACTTTTATCATTGTTGCATAACCTCGCATTTCTCCTTTTTGCCAGAAAAATCCACCAATCAAATAGGGGCAAGCACTAATGCGTGCCCACCCCTACGATGCTTAGCAATCTGTCATTACTTGTCTGTTATAAATGTGTTATATATTGCCTTTATGGCTGTATCAAAATCACTGTTCTTTACTCCGATTATGATATTCAGCTCTGATGAACCCTGGTCTATCATCTTTATGTTGATGCCTTCCTTTGCAAGTGCGCTGAACAACTTGCCTGCTGTACCACTTGCTGACTTCATTCCACGGCCTACTACAGCTATAAGTGCAAGTCCTGACTCAATCTCAACTGAATCCGGCTCTGCAAGTCTATGGATGGCAGATATAACTCTCTGCTCCTTGTGTACGAATTCATCAGCATGAACTACGATAGTCATCGTGTCAATACCTGATGGCATATGCTCAAATGAGATATCATTCTCCTCAAATGCCTGAAGCACCTTCCTTCCAAATCCTATCTCTGAATTCATCATAGCCTTTGTAATAAAGATTGTACAGAAATCCTTCTTACCTGCAATACCTGTTACTACATAATCCTGCTTCTGGCAGGTACTCTCAACTATCCAGGTTCCTGCGTCCTCAGGCGCATTTGTGTTGCGGATATTGATCGGGATACCACAGTGGCGTACAGGGAATATCGCATCCTCATGGAGAACTGATGCACCCATGTATGAAAGCTCACGAAGCTCTCTGTAAGTAATATATTTGATCGGCTTTGGATCTGGAACAATACGTGGGTCAGCTACAAGGAAGCCTGAGACATCTGTCCAGTTCTCATATACATCGGCTCTGCTTGCCTGTGCGACTATCGAGCCCGTTACATCTGAACCGCCTCTGGAAAATGTCTTTACCTTGCCATCCTTGCCAAGTCCATAGAATCCTGGAACAACCGCATGCTGTGTCTTGGCAAGTCTCTCACCAAGTACCTTCTCCGTCTTATAGCTATTGAGATTGCCCTCTGCATTGAAAAAGATAACCTCTGCAGCATCTATAAACTCAAAGCCAAGATATGCAGCCATAATCTTACCATTGAGGAACTCTCCTCTTGATGCCACATAGTCCAGTGTGCACATTGGGTCCGGATTGGTAAGATCCTCCAACTGCTTTGTAATCTCCTCAAAATCCTTATCAAGTGAAAAATCCTTAATCTCAAGGCCTGTGATGATCTCATCATATCTGGCCTTGATCGCCTTCACTTCCTCTGTGAAATCATTCCCTGCCTTCGCAGTTTCATACACATGAAGGAGCATATCTGTTACCTTTGTATCATCCGAAAATCTCTTTCCAGGTGCAGAAGGAACAACGTATACACGGCTCTCATCTGATTTGATGATTGCTCCAACCTTTTTAAACTGCTCTGCACTTGCCAATGAACTTCCGCCAAATTTTACTACCTTTTTCATAATTCCACTATTTCCTTTGCCATATTCTTATTTGAATGTCGTTCTTCTTAAGATTCGCTGGCGAATCTTGCCGCAAGCTGCCAGTCAGCTCTGCTGACATATATCATATCAGCGGCTCAGCAATCCTCACGGAGTGTATATCTCTGCCAAAAATAGAGTCCAGACTGAGATATAAAACATAAAAATACACATGCATTTTATACGTCTTTTTGCAATATAGCAAGAGAATTTTAGTTTTTGCTATTAAAAAAGGCAATATATACCTGATTTGTTCCTGCCGGCACCATTCTGTGCAATATTATCTTTTCCCAGCCAAGCTACTTCTCCTTATCCCGATTCTCCATATAAAACACCTTTCCTTTAGCCCTGAATGGAAGTCTATTGCCATTCGGAATAAGATATGCGTGCTCACGTCTGACCTTGAGATCATCCTCTATGTATCCGTCCGTGATGATGAGTATAGGTCCAGACAGTGGGAAATCTTTTGCCCGCTCCAGTGTATCCACACCCGGCTGAAGAACTGTGCCGCCACGGCCGGTAACTTCTACGCGGCCAGCGATGTCCTCCGGAGCCATATAGCCGACGTCCGCAGCCTCCGCATCACAGAAAATTATCCGCACAAATGGCACGTCCTTTGAGACTGCATAGCTTGCAACTGCGCCAAGTGCCAGTCCGATCTGTGACGTGCTCATGGAACCCGAGGTGTCAATGACTACGCCAAATGTTCTGCTCTCCAGTTCTTTCTCCCACAGAGCGTAGCTTGGTCTCGGAATATCAGGTGTAGAGCCCTGCCGTCTACTTGGTCTGGCATAGGTCCTGTGCTTTTCAAGTGGTGGAAACTGCTCGTCAAACCACCTGCCAAGTTGAACCTCCCACGGAATAGGCGGCATGGAAAGAGCCCTCACCTCCTCCACCAGCCCTGCTGGAAGATAACCGCGCTTATGTATGATATGATAGTCAAGGCCCTCTCTGAGTGAATTCTTGAAGAATTCATCCAATGTGACCCCCTTACCCATTCCTTCAAAGTGTGGGCCATTCTGTCCAAATATATCTCCCTGGCCATATCCCCTGAAGGTTGCATGCTTCTTGAACTTTCTCATTTCATTCACGATCAGGTCATATATCGTCTCCGCCGACATGTTATGCAGGGATTCATCATACAAAAGCCCCTCATCCGGCATATCGCCGATGTGCATCTCATGAAGCCAGTCATTTATCACATAGTCACAGGCCACATTCCAGAGATAGTGATCGCGTCCCTGACACCTCTCATGATGGCAAAGTCCCGCATGAAGGTATTCGTGCGCCAGGACAAATTTCCACTCTTCAAGAGTAAAACCACATGATGGGTTTGCATATATCTCACCATGAGCTGCATCCACTGCGGCTATATGTATCTCGTATTTGTGGCATATATCAACATCCTCAATGATCTTAAAGGACGATGCCAGTCCACCAAGGAGGGGGTAATGTGCCAGAAACCAGCCTGCCGCCTTGGTTACCACCGTGTCCTTCTTCTTTTCGATGTCATGTCCACCCACATCACACACAGCTTTTTTGATGGAGTGGGTGATCGCCCGGGAAAATGTCTCGGCATATTCATTTCTCTCGCCCTTCTTGTAGCAGATCGGCGAATCCAGACCGATCATATCCCTGGCCTTCTCCGAATTAAGACCGTATGTCTGTTTCTGTACATCCCCATACTTCTCAACAAGATACTCGTATATCCTGAGCTCATCATTAAGCTTTATATCGTACTCTTCTTCCGGATCCGGAATGATAGGCTTTCCAAAGCCAACATCCGCAAGGAACCTTGTGACATATATATCACATGCCTTATTCCATGCAAATGTGTTCACGTCCCCTGTCGGCATCCTATCCTTATCGAAATGTCCCAATGCCAGATGCAGCAGATTGTGAGCCATCACATACGCCCATTCATCCGGGCGGAGCCTGGCTTTCGGGTTCACATATATATCCCCTGTCTTTGTCACGCATGCATAGCTGTCCTTCTCTCCCAGATGCGAAGTCTTTTCAATGATCGTTCCATCAAGCAAAGAGAAAAGAGGATGCTCATTTAAAATGTCATATCCCGCATAGATTGCCTTCACTTCGTCAGGAACTCCCTTTTGCCAGGAATAAAATTTTTTTCTAAAATATGTCATTAATATACGTACCTCTCGTAAACCACCTACTTGCTGCTGACAAGACGCGGAAGATCCCTTATGATCTCCAGTGTGAACCAGTCTGGAAGAGCTGTGTCATCGTCCGACGCAACCACCATCTGCGCTATCTCAAAGTTGATATTTGACAGCTCCTTGATCATCCCCTTCGCTCTGTACACAAATGACAGCATATTCCCGGATATATCCTGTTTGCTTTTTGGCAGTTCTGTGAGAAGCTTTGCCCTGAATGACTGTGCCAAAAAATAAAGAATATCTCTGTCCTCTGGTCTGGATGGCCACTTGGCAGTATCCGCTATGATATCATCCAACATGTGGTTATTCTTGATACTCTTCGTATAGGCAAGAAACATTCCGGCATGGGATGGACTCAAGCAAGCATACGCAAGCATTTTGAGGACATTGCTGTCCACATCCCGCATTCCCGCGCCATATTCTGTGAGCGCATCACTGAGCATATGCCATGATCTCGGTGTGGAAAATGGCTCCTCTGTCTTGGGTGGTTCCGAGAACAGATGATCCGGTCTCTGGATAATGTAATCAATGACCCACGGATGTATTCCGCTGCTCTGGGCCCATTTGATCCACTGCCTTGCATCGGCTTTCATCTGCACATGAAACATTCTGTTGATAAGAGCCGATGACATGGTTTTGACAATGGCAGAATCCTGTGCCCTGTTACCAGCTCCCACAACGATACTTCCCTCTGGGAGATGGTACTCGCCAATTCGTCTCTCATGTATAAGCGAGTAGAAGGCTTTCTGTACCTCCTGTGAACATGCATTAAGCTCATCAAGGAACAACACATAGGGTTCTGTTCTTGCTATCATCTTAGGTGGCAGGAACTCCGATGTCTCCCCATTGATCCTAGGAATTCCAATAATATCCTCTGGGGCCAGCTGACTTCCGAGGAGCGAGACACATGGCAAGCCCACGTCTTTTGCGAACTGCTCAACCAAAGCAGATTTTCCTATGCCCGGCGCTCCCCATATAAACACAGGCCTTATCGGCGCTACATTTATCAATATCTCCAGCAGATCTTCCTGTGTCACTGTGATTGGCAGATTCATATATATCCTCCTGTAATTTGCAGATCATTTTCGATAGTTACTCATTTAGGTTTTATTATATGATCTTAGATAAAGCCTGTCATATAACCTGTAGTGTAATTTCAGCCTCCCTTTTGATCGTTCCAAGCTCTCAGCTTTTTATTTATTTTCTTATATCTTTTTCCAGCTCTTCAACCAGATCCTGTAATTCTTTTATCTTCTCCTTGATTGTTCTTAACTTTAGCTCTACATCAGGGGAAGGACCAGCCTCTTCCTGCATATCACTCTCTGCTTCTTCGTCAGCATTCAGCTCTATAAGTCCCCTCAGCGCAGTTGCCGGAGTGACGTTCAGACTCTTTGCTATGTCAAGCAATCTGGCATGTGATCCCACGCGGAACGTGAGTGTACGGGGAGATTTTGGCAAATTTGCATCTCCTTCTATTTTCGCTTTTAGCTTGTCCTCATCAGATATTCCATAGCTATCAATAATCTGATTACATAGGAACGAAGCCCTGTAGTCGCTTTTTGTTGCTCCCTTATAATGCTTCTCCCTGATCTTATCGATCTTGTCATCAAAATCTGTTGCCATCTGCATGTTTACTTTCATTATGGAACCTCCTTGTTTTTATAAGTCCAAATATTCTTTATCATATCGGTTGTATTTTAAATCATAATCATGTATATTGTCAAGCATAAATGCGCTTTTTATCATCAATATTTTTAATAATATTTTTATCCCTTGATACCAAAAAGTGCCAGATGCAACAAACTAGTTGCACCTGGCACTGATAATAAAGCTCTATAAACTCATAATTTGTAATAAAAGTGTGATTATAATCACATTATTATATATAATAATGTGATTCATAGGATGATGCGCCCACTTTCTCTACCTTGCCGCCATAAATTCCTTTACCGCATTCAACCCGCACACATCTTCTATCGTTCCGTAACTTGCAGGGATATAGCTTATATTAATGTTACTTATCGACCCCTTTGTATTTCCAGAGTAGGCATCACTTGTCTCGCATACATCCAACGCAACGGCATAGTCTGCGAACTGCCATCCAACACAATATTCATATGCTGTGACTTTGTCACTTCCGTAATTTTCCGGATGTCTCATCTCGTCTATGAACTCCTTTGCATCGTAATTGCCGCCGTACATGGTTGAATTATCTTGGTCGCAGTACCAGCCAATATAATTTGGTGTTCCAAACTCCTCATACAGCTTGTCAAGGAGTAAATATTCACCATCCGAATCCGGGTTATCATTACATAAAGTGTTATACTCTTCTTCGGTGAGTCCGAGTGTGTCATAATATACTTTTGATGGTCCCATCATCCAGTTTCCGTCTGTCACTGCCTGCTTGATAGTCAACTCGTTTTCGCTGTCTTCATCGCCCAATACCAGATCTGGAAGGTAGAGCATATTCTCACCGGTTTTATCATAGACGATAAAACTAAAATTGTTGCTGCTCTCCGTATATGTATCTATGAGTGATGACAAGGTATTTATGCCTTCTATGCCTACTTCAGCCAGAGGATAATCCATAAGATCATCTATCTTTATCGGAAGCGTCAGCTTGTCCGCAAATAATGTTGCTCCGGTCGGGGCGTCTAGAACATCCTTGTCTGTAATATCATGCCTGAGCACCCCGGCTCCCTTGCTGTCATCTGCAACACTGCCTGTGGCATTTGCCGTCTTACCACTGTCGTCATTTACAGTATCTACATCTGTGGCGTTCTGAGAATATCCAGTTTTTCTAGAATCCCCTGTATTTTTGTCTGCATCTGAACCGCCCCCGCAGCCTGCGAGCATTGCCACCATGGTGATTCCCATAGCTCCACATAAAAAGCCTTTCTTCATTTTTCCTCTCACATCATTTGTCATTATTTTTTTCATTTTCTTTAACTCCTTATTTTGAATATTATTTGAGCTTAACTATCATTATGTCTTTATATTTATTCTTTTATATCACTTGCTACCGATCTTTTCCTTTACATTCTCCTGTGTGATCTTAACCATGTCGAACTGTCCACTATATATATTGGTATAGTCGTCTATAGATATGCTTCTGTATGCCGTTTCGCCGTGTTCCGCTACATATATATCATATGTAGTAACCCCTCCATAACTCTCAGTATAGTCGCACACATCTACGCTCACCGCAAATGGCTCTCCACCTTCGACTATCTCCTTATTCCCGACCGCATTGTCCTCCTTATCTAATCCCGCATCTATCATAGACGATGTTATATAGCCTGTTGTTCCCGCCATGAGACGCAGAGGAGTATCGTATGCTATGTTATCACCTTTGACCGACACACCCAGATCGTGATCCGTCTTATTTTCCACATAGAAATTCATCCATGCGCTATAATAATTTTTATCCGCTATCTCATCATACACATTTGTCCCTAGATATGTCACTTTAACCTGATCATTGTCAGTGACGACCTGTTCGCCATCAACATGAAAATTCCTCGTATAATTGACCGACTCTGTCTCGCCTTTTCCGCTCAGATCCACGTCAACCATGACACTGTCAACTGCCCTGAACGGTCCCGCATTTCCTGTTGTATCTTCCAGGGTGCAGAATAGTATCTTAGACGTGACCGTCGGCTTTCTTCCTAAGTCAAAAAATGTAACGCCGGCAGAATCCACGATATAAAACTTACTTGTAGAATTTGGCTGAACTCCCCAATTAGTTGGAAGTCCCCCCTCGTATGACTCATTATTCGAAGTCAGGAGCATGATATTATAATAAACCATGTAGTCTTTATGATTTACAACCGTATACTCAAGCGCACAATCATTTTCAGATATATCATATCCTTCTGCACTCGCTATGGTTTCATCCTCAGGACCGCAGCCAATATCGTATACCTTATCTATTGTAACCGTAAGATACTCGTTGTCGCACACAACATAATTGACTTCCCTGTAATTCTTTCCTCCACTTTCTGAATCTTTATCCCTGTTATGGATTATGATTCCTGCCGCGCCGCCGGCTACTACGGATGCC
>UMJM01001182.1_pt1 | contig 34801 bp, 35 predicted proteins | sample 1966031 | NCBI WGS metagenome assembly UMJM01 (sample SAMEA4836150, study PRJEB28245) | human gut metagenome | biome: gut microbiome; material: fecal sample | place: Denmark | collected 2008
GGAAGAGGCTACAACCGCCGTAACACTGATAAAACCTCTCTCGGCCATGCCGAGATTACTGCAATTAAGAAAGCCAGCCGCTACATGAACGACTGGCGGCTTGAGAACTGCACTTTATATGTTACGCTTGAACCATGTCAGATGTGTGCAGGTGCTATTGTTCAGGCAAGGATTCCGCGCGTTGTAATCGGTTCAATGAACCCCAAAGCAGGATGTGCCGGTTCTATACTTAATATCTTACAGATTCCCACATTCAATCACCAATGCGAGATCACTAAAGGTGTATGTGAAGAAGAATGTTCAGAAATGCTCACAACATTTTTCAAGGAACTGCGTAAAAACAAGAAAAAGAATACCACTGCCACTACTGATGGAGAATAATTATGAAATTTGAATACGCCTTTGAAGGCATGAAGCTTAAAGTACTTGATGAAACATTTGCAGGAAAAGTACTTGAATTCTACAGCCGTAACCGTGAAGAATTCGACAGATACGAAGCTGCCAAGCCTGATAATTTCTATACAACGGAATATATTGCAGCCACACTTAAGGCTGAATATGCTGCTTTACTAAAAGGTGAATTCGGCAGATTCTTTCTTTTTTCTGACGATATGCCTGGTGAAATTCTCGGCTCTGTATCTTTTTTTGGTGTTACAAGCATTAACCGTTCATGCCGTATAGGATATAAAATTGATAAGAACTACCGCAAGCTAGGACTTGGAAGCCTTATGGTTAAACATATGCTTGAGATTCTTACACACGAAAAGGAGATGCACAGGATTGAAGCTTACATTCACCCTGACAACATCTCCTCTGTCAATCTTGTTAAATCTCTCGGCTTTATATCTGAAGGAACCGCCTACTCCTATGTAAAGCTTAACGGCTCATGGCAGGATCATTTAAGATTCGTCTATATCTCCTGATACCAGTATCCGAAATATGGATTGGCATAGTCACTCCTGTGACTCTTCTTAAAATTATTAAAGCCAAACATTGAAGCCATGTAACGTTCACGGTTGCAGTACATTCCCGGAACGCCAACGAAATATTTAGTATTATCAAGGTTATCGCGCACTCTTCCAAAAAGTATGTGTCTGAAATTATAATAGCCATGCAGCAGGAAGCTGTTTCCCGCGATATCAATTTCATTCTGGTTAAGACACTTTAACTTCTCTGGCGACACTTCTATACAATCATAGAAGTAATCATCGTCAAATGCATCTATATAATCAGCCCGCACAAAAAGCTTTTCAAAAGGATCCGTCTGCGTTGCATTGGCTCTGTGTGCTTTTTGCTGCAAATGTTGTGTTTCCGCAGGTATTTTAGCTGCTGCTCCATCAGCTTTTATATTCTCCGGCATGGTTACACTTTCGGCAGCCACCTCTGCCTGTTTTGTCTGAACTATCTGCTGTTCTTCCACCACAATCTGTTTCGTCTGAACCATTTCTGATTTTCCCGCCAACATTGCAGATTCTGACTGAACCGGCTGTTGTCCGCCTGATTCTGACTGTCCCCGTTCCTTCATTGCTGCATTGTATCCAGCCATCTCTTGTCTGACCACCGAAGACTCTGCTGTCTCCTGTCGTTTCTCTTCCTCATCACTCTGCCGCATGCGCTCTTTTATGACAATCTCGGCCTCAGCCTGCTTCTTTGCGTCCATTCCTGAGAACACAAGCATATCAGGAGTTACATCTTCATCTTTCCACATTGAAAGCATGCAGTCATATCTTGCGTCCTCCATTGCAACCGCAAGTCCGCATATATCCCTGAAGCTGTAACCTGTGTCATTTATATTATCAGGGTTAAATACACCACTGTATTCCATCTGTCCCATTTTTACAAGACATTCCCCTAACTTTATAAGCCTGTAGCCGCTGTCAGTAACCATCATATATATTCCAAACATTTCCGGACTGTCTGTTTTAACGCCTCTTAAACTGATGCTTAACTTGAACTGCCCCTGATGAACTAATGCCTTTGCAAAGCCTGCATTTCTGCCCTTTACTCCCTCCGGATATGAATATATGTATGAAACAAGACGCTGATAATCCACAATAAACCTCCCTGATGATTAACTCTCTTATGCACCTTATGCCATGCATTAAGAAAATATTCCATCAGGGAGGTTTTATCTTAATCTACCACCATATTCTTTCCGTTATTTTTTCCGTAATAAAGCCTGTCATCTGCGCGCTTTATCCATTCTTCTATATCACCATCGGCATTTCTCTGCGCCACTCCTATTGTTAGTGATATATTTATCTTCTGCTGTTTATAAATACATTCAGAGTTTTCTATTTCTCTCCTCAATTTTTCTAATACTTCATGTGTGCTGTCGTGGGTTCCATTATGTATAAGAAATTCTTCTCCGCCCCACCTTGAAATCACACAGTTACTGCATATATTTTTCATCTTCTGTGCAATGAAATTCAACACATAATCACCACAATTATGTCCATATGTATCATTTATTTTCTTGAAATCATCTACATCTGCCATTGCAAGCCAGCCTTCATCGTCCGCATCATATTCTTCAAGATAATTAATCATATATCTTCTGCTGTAAAGGTCTGTCAGAAGATCAATGTTGGCAATTGAATTAAGCTTCTTCTCAGACTCAATAACAAGATCGACTATCACCTTAGTATAATATATTAAAAATGCTGATACACTTATTGCATTACATGCAAGCATCACAGATATAATTGTTTTATTAATTTCATACAATGGTCCGTTAATTATAGCTATTGCTGATGATATTATACTTACAGCAACTATTGCTATCGACACAGCCAGTGGATTCGGGTCTTTTGTATCAGTCTTGGTTGATATGTATTGTGAATAAAATATTATAGGTATTAATGACATGCTATAAAGATTAAATCCACATTTATACCCAAGACATATTGTTGCAATAGCCATATAAATTATAATTGTTGCATACACACACCACATATATGCACACACTTTCTGCCTTTTTAACAGCATAAAATATAACACATAACCAATCATTGCTATTACACTGTAATAAATCATTGGTGTTATATTAAAATATACAAACAATATCAGCATAAATGCAACAAATAAAAACAACGATATGTTAACAACCACGCATAGTTTAACAACCTGTTCCAGATTAAATTCTTTTTTATTAATGCTCATGATATCTCCTGATAATATGTTCTCGATTGTAAGTAGTACTATAGTATCATACAAAAGCTACTTTTGCACTACATTTTTATTGCAGCTTGACATTTTTTATTAAGTTTCATAACATTATTCTTATAGATTGGAGGCAATATGAGCGATAATAAATATAATAATGTTATGCACCTCGGCAACCCAACTAACACGATTGCCGTGCTTAACAGATATGGTTTTGATTTCAAGAAAAAGTTCGGCCAGAACTTTCTTATAGATGAAAATGTTGTTGAGAAAATCGTCCGTGAAGCAGGCGTTACGAAAGACGATTTCGTTGTTGAAGTCGGCCCTGGAATTGGAACAATGACACAGATTCTGTGTGAGAATGCCAGAGAAGTTGTTGCCGTTGAGATTGATAAGAAGCTTATCCCTATTCTTACAGAAGATACTCTTTCTTATTATGACAATGTAACAGTAATCAATGAAGATATCTTAAAGCTTGATATCAAGAAGCTTGCAGATGAGAAGAATGAAGGCAGACCAATCAAGGTTGTTGCCAACCTTCCATACTATATAACAACACCTATTATTATGGGACTTTTTGAGAGCCATGTACCATTAGACAGTATAACTATCATGGTTCAGAAAGAGGTAGCTGACCGCATGCAGTGCGGACCTGGAACTAAAGATTATGGCGCTCTTTCACTTGCTGTACAGTTCTATGCCAGGCCTAAGGTTGTGCTTAATGTACCTGCAAGCTGCTTTATGCCTCGTCCTAATGTTGATTCAGCGGTTATCCGTCTTGAGCGCTTCAAGACTCCACCTGTTGATGTTAAGAATGAGCATCTTATGTTCAAGATAATAAGAGCATCATTTAACCAGCGTCGCAAGACTATGCTTAACAGTGTAGGCAATTCCGGCATCGGCATCACGAAAGAAGCTCTTACCAACGCATTAGAAACTATGGGACTTCCGCTTACCATCCGCGGCGAAGCCCTTACACTTGAGCAATTTGCACAATTAAGCAATCTGCTGTGCTAAATAACGTGATACCTATAAGTAGTCGCATTTTCACTGCTTTAGTAGGTGTTTTTGCAGCAAAATTCACGTAAATCAGGTTACTTCTAGACTAAAGACCTATACAACAACAAAAAACGGCTATTTAGTAGGTGTTTTCATGACTTTAACGATAAAAACCACGTTAAAAGACCTACTAAATAGCCGTTTTATTATAATTTATAGGTTTTCACCCAGTTTACACAAGAAAAGGGCTGTCCTGCCGGCAAAGTCCTCGAAACCTTACTCCCCAAAAAGCAGCCTTCTCGCATTCTGGTTAGTAACATCAATAACCTCCTGCGTATCAAGCCCTTTAATCTGCGCCAGCTTTTCTGCAACATATTTTATATTGCGGCTGTCGTTTCTTTTACCTCGGTTAGGCTCAGGTGCCATATATGGACTGTCTGTCTCCAGAACAATTCTATCCATCGGTATATACGCTGCTGCTTCCACAAGCTTCCTGGCATTCTTAAATGTAAGAACACCGCCGATTCCTATAGAAAAGCCCATGTTAAGAAAATCTCTTGCGGCTTCCATGCTGTATGAATAACAGTGAATTATTCCACCTGTTTCCTGTCCATGATTACTCTTTAATATGTCGATTGTATCCTGACATGCATCTCTTGAATGAATCATTACCGGCATGTGTGTACGGTACGCTACATTCATCTGTGCTGCAAACCATTCACGCTGCTGCTTCTTCTCAGCCGCCGCCATATCTGCATCATCTGACACATAGTAGTAATCAAGTCCGATTTCTCCAAGTGCAACAATCTTTCTGGTCTTAGATTCACCAAGCATGTTTTCCAGCCATTCAATGTCCGATTCTTTCAATCTGACAATATCCTCCGGGTGGAAACCAATCGCTGCGTATACCTTTTCATATTGTGCAGCAAGTGCAAGGGAAGCCTCACAGCCCTGACGGCTTGCACCTACATTAACAATGTAATCAAGCTCCCCTGTATCACTAAGCATGCTGCTTATAAGTTCATCTCTGTCCTCATCAAATCTTTCATCATCATAATGAGCATGAGTTTCAAATATCTTCATATCTATCAGCCAATCTCTGCGCCTTCAATAATATCCTTCTCAAGTGTAAGAACTGATAAGTTATCCTTATCATCCCATGCTGAGATAATCATTCCCTGTGACTCAATACCACAGATCTTTCTTGGCTTTAAATTAGTACATACAACTAACTTCTTACCAATAAGCTCTTCTGGCTTATAGTACTTCTGGATACCTGATACGATAGTTCTCTTCTCATCACCAATCTGAAGCTCGAACTTAAGAAGCTTTGTCTTCTTAACAGCTTCACATGTAAGAACCTTGGCAACTCTGAACTGAACCTTTTCAAAATCATCAAATGTAATCTCAGGCTTAACTTCAACCTGTGGATATTCTGTAACTCCATTAGCCTTCTTCTGTGCTTCCTGAATAGCTTCAACCTTTTCCTTAAGGTCCTTCTCAAAGTCAAGTCTTGCGAAAAGAATCTCTGGAGTCTCAGTAACCTTAAGTCCTGTTTCTCTTAAGCCAAATGTAGCAAGGTCATCAAAATCTCTTACTCCTGCCTCTGGATTAGCTGGGTAAAGCTGTGCAAGAATCTTATCTGTAGTCTCTGGCATGAAAGACTTAAGAAGATTAGCACCGATTGTAATACTCTCAACAAGGTTATAGAGCACTTCTGCTAATCTGTCCTGCTGTGCCTCATCCTTTGCAAGAGCCCAAGGCATTGTCTCGTCAATATATTTGTTACATCTCTTAAAGAGTGTGAATACTTCTGTGATAGCATCTGCTACATGAAGTGTAGCCATCTTTGCCTGAACCTTATCTCTTGTTGCTGTTACAACAGCCTTAAGGTCACCGTCAATTGCAGCATCCTCTACGCCAGTCTTATTAACAACTCCACCAAAGTACTTGTTAGACATTGCAACTGTTCTGTTTACAAGGTTACCAAGTGTGTTGGCAAGGTCTGAGTTCATACGCTCAACCATAAGCTCCCATGAAATAACACCATCATTCTCAAATGGCATCTCGTGAAGAACAAAGTAACGTACAGCATCAACGCCGAAGAGGTCTACAAGGTCATCCGCATAGATAACATTTCCCTTAGACTTACTCATCTTACCATCATTCTGTAATAACCAAGGATGTCCAAATACCTGCTTAGGAAGTGGCTCACCAAGTGCCATAAGGAATATTGGCCAGTAAATTGTATGGAATCTGATGATATCCTTACCGATAAGGTGAAGGTCTGCTGGCCAGAACTTCTTGTACTGCTCTGAAGAATTGCCATCAGCATCATATCCGATACCTGTGATATAGTTAGTAAGGGCATCAAGCCATACATAAACTACATGCTTGTCATCAAAGTCAACTGGAATACCCCATTTGAAAGATGTTCTTGATACACATAAATCCTGAAGTCCAGGAAGAAGGAAGTTGTTCATCATCTCATTCTTTCTTGAAACAGGCTGGATGAATTCCGGATGTGTATTGATATGCTCAATAAGCTTGTTGGCATATTTGCTCATCTTGAAGAAATAAGCTTCTTCCTTAGCCGGCTTAACTTCACGTCCACAATCAGGACACTTTCCATCAACAAGCTGGCTCTCTGTCCAGAAAGACTCACATGGAGTACAGTACATGCCTTCATATGAACCCTTATAAATGTCTCCCTGATCATAAAGTTTCTTAAAAATCTTCTGAACCTGCTTCTCATGGTAATCATCTGTTGTTCTGATGAACTTATCATATGAAGTATTCATAAGATCCCATATTCTCTTGATTTCTGTTGAAACATTATCAACAAATTCCTTAGGTGTAATTCCAGCTTCTTCAGCCTTAAGCTCAATCTTCTGACCATGCTCGTCAGTTCCTGTCTGGAAAAATACATCATAGCCTTCCTGTCTTCTGAATCTTGCAATACTGTCTGCAAGAACGATTTCATAAGTATTACCGATATGTGGCTTGCCTGATGTATAGGCAATAGCTGTTGTCATATAAAATGGACCTTTACTCTGTGGCATATCATTTCCTCCATAATCTATTATTTTAATTCATCGCTATAACGCAAATGTAGTGTGAATCATTTATCCGTAAACTTTATCATAGAAAAATTTACAATAAGTGTCAAGTCTGTATTAAGTATGATACAATATGTGAATAATAAATCAGTATTTCTTATAATATTAATTAAGACAGAAATGAGGATTAGTATGCATAATAAACAATTTTGCCTTTTACATCAATTTCTTAACAAGGCTGTGAGCCTGCTGATAGTTTTTATAATAGTAATTACCCTGTCTGGCTGCAGCCTGCCCTGGAATCAGAAGCAGATATCAGAAACTACTATATCTGCCACCGAGGATAACGCTGATTTCACGGAATATGTAAACAACCTGTTTGCTGACCTGTTAAGTGCCGACATGGTATCTTTGCATGCCTATGTCGAACACCCAAAGGATTTCGGAATTAACGATTATGAGATTACTCTTGGCCGCTACGACCTTGACAATCCCGATGACACCTCAGATTACACCGACATAATATCAACGCTTAAATCATTTGACAGAAGCACACTCTCCGCTAAACAGCAGATTACGCTTGATGAGCTTCTTATGTATATGGAAAATGAGTTGGAATACAGTGATTTGTACATGTTTAACACACAGCTTCAGACAACTACAGGTATTCATGTCCAGCTGCCACTTCTTTTTGCTGAATACACATTTGCAGAAAAGAAGGATATTGACGAATATATTGAGCTTCTATGTGATGTTGACGGATATTTTGAAAATATGGCTGCATTTGAGAAGCTTCGTGCTGACAACGGATATTTTATGGAAGATACCCTTGCCGATGAGGTAATTGAAAGCTGCAAATCATTCCTTGAAACTGCCGGTTTAGAAGATGGTGCAATGATATCAACCTTTAACGAAAAGCTTGCTTCTGTTGACGGACTTTCTTCACAGGATATTGCAGATTATAAAGCTAAAAATGTATCCGCAGTCAATGAACATGTAATTCCAGGATATCAGTCCCTTGTAAATGCGCTTACTTCATTGAAAGGCTCTAACAGATATTCAGGCGGTTTATGCAATTATCCTGACGGTTCACGGTATTTTGAATATATACTCTCTTCAACACTTGGCTGGAGCAAATCTGTTGACGAATATGATAAGCTGGTTGATTCTTACCTCAAGAAATATATGCTTAAAATGCAGTCACTTGCGCTTAAAGACTCCTCTATTCTTGATAAATTTGACACATTTTCATTCAATATGACAGACCCGGTTGGTATTCTTACCGACCTTAAGAAAAGAATAACCGATGATTTTCCTGAGATTCCAGATGTGAATTATAATATCAAATATGTGTCAAAGGCGCTTGAGGACTACACCAGTCCGGCTATGTACTTTATTCCGCAGCTAGATAACCTTGATGTCAATTCAATATACATCAATTCTTCTGGCACTTCTGCGAGTGAATTATATCCTACACTTGCACATGAGGGTTATCCGGGACACATGTACCAGACGCAGTATTTTGCCGCAACCAATCCTGACTGGATAAGATACATTCTTGCACCAGGCGGATATGTTGAAGGCTGGGCATCATATGTTGAAGTTCTTTCTTATAATTATGCACAGACCGGCAACGATGCACTTAACAAAATGTATGCTGCTAATTATGCCACTGTCCTGTGCCTTTATGCAAAAGGGGATATTGGCGTTAATTACTATGGATGGAGTGAAGATGATGTTTACCGATTCATCAGCCAGTATGGTTTTGATGATAAATCAGTCGCCCACGAAATGTATTACGCATTCGTATCCGACCCTGGCAATTATTGCAAATATGTTCTTGGAATGTTAGGATTTGAGCAGTTAAAGACTAAGGCACAAAGTGAACTTTCTGATAAATTCAATCTTAAAAATTTTCATCAATATATACTCGACATGGGTCCTGTGCAGTTTGATATATTATTTAACAACCTTGATGCATGGATTAAAAAAGAAAAATAACATTAAAAATGGGATGTTACCTTAACACAATAGTCTGGTAATATCCCTTATTAATTGATTATTATATGCTTCCACCCGGATAATAGCCGCCTGAACCATAGCCACAGCACATAGGCATACATATATTTGAACACAGGCAGAGTGCAACCCACGGAGCACAGCCTGTACAATATGTTGTAGATGACGGTCCCTGATACTGTGTCCTTCTTCCTGCATACCAGCTTCCACCGCTTGCAATACGCTGATACAACAGCTGATACTGCATATTGTCAGGATCAGAATCCAACGCACGCTTGGCATCTTCCAACGCAGTTGCTTCTTCTCCTTTTCCAAGATGTGCTAATGCACTATAGTAGTACCATCTTCCATCCCGGTCAGTTATGTTGTTAAGCACATTAATAGCTTCATCATAACTAGAGTTATTAATATAATTAGCTGCTGCCCTCAGATGCACTGTTGTAGGATCATTGCCATTGAGATTATCACTGCCATATCCATTGCCACCATAGCTTCCTGTATATCCACCAAATCCAAATGGACCAAATCCCCAGAAGCTTCCGAAATCTCCATATCCGCCCTGTGACTGGTTCTGATAATCACCATCATAACCATAATGGTCTGAACGTCCTGTTCCATATCTTGTCTGGCTGTATGACTGACTACTGTATCCGCCCTCACGCTCACGCATTATCTGGTTATAAGCCTGCTGTACAAGCTTAAACATCTCTTCTGCCTGATCCTTATTAGGATTATTGATGTTAGCATCTGGATGATACTTTCGGCTCAGTGTTCTGTATGCTTTTTTCACTTCATCATCGGAAGCATCCCTTGATACTCCCAACACTTTATATGGATCTGTCATTATGTTCCTCCAACTGCTTACCGGCAGTGTCAATTCTTTTTCTTCTGGCGGCGTAGAACTTTGTCCATACACCTGAATATATGATATTTCTTAACAGTTCTGCATTAGCAAGAATCGGCAGTCTCTCAAAAGCCCTTGCACATCCTGCCATATATGCTTTAAGTATGTTTTCTGCAAATGTATCAAAATCCTCTACATCCTTATGATACTTAAATACATTATAATTGTTCTTTTTCTCATCTTTTTCCAAATCATCATATGCATCCAGCAGATATATGAATCTGCCAAGATTATTGCCAAGCACCCTTAACTCATCACTCCACTCATCATCTTTCATGGCAGCAACTTCCCCTAACAGTATGCCAAACTGCTCTGCCGGCTTGTCAATATTCGTTTCCTGTGCTTTTTCATATTCTGACAACTTAGAAAGGCTTTTCCTTATAATCTCTGCCTTATGCGGATATTTCTTCTCAAGCTTTTTAATATCTTTTTTCAATACTCCGGCATAAGTTCTTTTCAAGACCTTTTTCTCATCGTACCAGTCGTCCATACATTTGTAATATGTCAGAAGGACATTCATGTCCGCAACATAATCTGAAACAACGTTACGCCTCACAGGATGCTTTCTTAATGGATGTGTGACGCAACGTTCCTCAGAGTATATAGTTTCCGGTTCATACAACCCTGTAAGAAGTATAACCAGAAATGTCATATCATAACTTAAGGAAATCTGCCCCTTCAATCCATGCGCTTCTGCCAGCGAATCGCACAGACCACAATAGTATGAGCGGTATTTATCAAATTCTCTGAATTTAAGTTCTGGCTGATCAACAACTATATACCCATACATACTAAACTCATACCTCCATTTTCGCTTATCATATAACATTGAAAATATTCAGTCAATCAGCCTTTCAAAGATTAATAAATTATTAATACTATTTTTAGATATTATTCTTGTCATCAAAATCAGTTCCCCACAAAAGGAAACTTGTATAATCATCTAGCGAATTGACTGGACGCATTACATCACTCTCGTCAAGATTGCTGGCAAATTCATTCTCACCGTCATCATAACCTTTATCGCCCTGCCCATTATCGTATCCGTTTCTGTACTCATCTTTTTCATGATTATAGTCAAATGCTGGAAACATTATGCCACCTCCTTTCGAAGGTAGTATGTTAAGTTTCACCTGGTTTTATCCGATATAATATTCAGCTGATAAATGTGTATTCAATCACACTTGATATATAAGGAGGAAACTTATGCGGATTACATCACAGATGCTGGCAGCTAACCAGCTTAAAGCAGGCATTGAGCCTTCATCAAAGACTTTGCTTGATTACATTCAGAATGATGACAATGACAGCCTTACAAGCCTGCTTTCCAAAAAAATTGATACTTCAACATCTTCACTTACTAAGAAATTACAGAAAGACGCTTACAAGAATATTAAAGATGATGCTGATTCTGTTACAGAGAATGCAGCTAAATTCACAGATGAGAAATCTACTCTTTTTGCTGATGCAGAAAGGACCGGTAATTATTCTGCAATATATGCGGATATCAAATCTGTAGTTGATTCTTATAATAAGCTCTACAACACCCTTGGTAAAACATCAAGTTCTATCAACACTATGTGTTCTAACCTTTTAAAGGAAGCAGTTAAAGAGAACTCTGAAACATTATCTGCAGTAGGAATTGCGCTTAAAGACGATGGTTCTCTTTCAATTGATGAAAATAAACTTAAAGCAGCTGATACAGATACTTTAAAGAAAGCATTTGGAACATCATCAGAATTTGCAAAGAGGCTTGGAATTATTGGCTCTAATGTATCATCACTTGCAAAGGCTAACATTAATTATGTTACTAACTCATATACATCATCAGGTGCCGCCTCTAACTCATCAGATGATTTATATTCACTTATGACAAGTAAGTTTAATTCTCGCGGTTAGAATTTCTGATAACGGATATGCATATATGATGTCCGATTTATTCAATATTGTATATTTTAAAAACCTCTCCATACCAGCATTTATAATGTCGGTATGGGGAGGTTTTAATATATAATAGTTATATATTTATTTTTTGTTAATTCTACCTGATATCTAACTCTGGTGGAACATCCAGCTCGTGCGGAACTGGCGCACCGTTCTTCTTTCTCTGTCGTACACACTCGGTCAGCAGGTACTCTATCTGTCCATTAACAGACCTGAAATCGTCCTCTGCCCACGCTGCAATGGCATCATAGAGTTTAGCTGATAACCGGAGAGGAACCTGTTTCTTACCTGAATCTGCCATTAGTAAAGACTTCCTGAATTAACTACTGGCTGGGCATCTTTGTTTCCACAAAGGACGACTAAAAGGTTGGATACCATAGCTGCTTTTCTCTCTTCATCAAGCTCTATAACCTGTTTTTCTGATAATCTCTCAAGCGCCATCTCTACCATTCCTACAGCACCATCAACTATCATCTTTCTTGCATCTACTATTGCTGATGCCTGCTGTCTCTGAAGCATTACTGCTGCTATCTCAGGTGCATACGCAAGATATGTAATTCGTGCTTCTATTATCTCAAGTCCGGCATCTGCTACTTTGCCCTGGATTTCTTTTCTTATTCTTTCTGCTACAACTTCACTTGAACCACGAAGGCTTCCCTCATCTGCGATTCCATCTCCCGTTGTATCTACATTTTCTGCAACATCATATGGATACATGCGGACAATATTACGGAGTGCGCTGTCACACTGTAATGAAAGATATTCCTTATAATTATCTACATTAAACACTGCCTTAGCTGTATCTGTCACTTTCCACATAACCGCAATACCAATCTCAACAGGATTACCAAGGCAATCATTAATCTTCTGTCTACTGTTGCTCAGTGTCATTATCTTAAGTGAAATCTTCTTATTAGCTGACTGTGAATTATTTCCTGCTGCAATTGCCATTCCTGCAACACCTGCCATGCTAGCCAGATCAAGCTTATTTCCATCTCCTGTCACATCACCGCTCTGATTAAGCTTAGTTGACGCTGCCGGGTTAACAGCCACACAAAAAGGATTCACAAAGTAAAATCCCGCTTCTTTAATAGTTCCAACATACTTGCCAAAAAGTGTAAGCACAAGTGCTTCCTGTGGTTTTAATACCTTAAGACCGATAAAGAATATCCAGCCTATTGCTGCGTATACACCGCCTGCAACGATAAGTACTATCCATCCTGCTTTAGTCTCTGCCTGTTCAACCATAATCGAACCGACAATAATTGCTGCTATAGCTGCTGCGTAAAGTAATATAAACAGTGTAACCATTGCAAGACCATTCTTGCTTTTCTTCAAAACCTTTTCTTCCATATAAAAATACCTCCTAGACACTCTGATTATTCATCTTGTTATCGATTATTCTTTTAAAGGTGTCTTTGTTGATATTTGTATGATATCATTTTGATATCATCTTGTCAAGATATTAACATTGTTTTATGATTACAACCCTGCTATCCTATAATTCTGGAAACTCTCAACCTATCAAACTTGCATTTATTATATCCTTATAGGCAGAGAATCTCCCTTTCCAGGCATTCCACACACTCAATACCCAATATTCAACCTATCAATCAAACATTAGCTAACTGCTTATAGGAATTTTTCATAAAATACGGAATTTTCTCACAGAATCTTCCTATAAGAAATGTAAAAATCCGACTACCTATAGGTATCATATTATAAATCTCAATATTTCCAAATTCATAATGCAAAATCCGCCTATCAGAAAGACAGTATTGCGCACATACCTATATCTACACAGATATTTATATGCATATATACTAAAAGGAATACTCACACCATCTGCAATGAAATAAACTCTCAACGCTTCCTGTGTAAATATTCCTTCTGCCACTACAATTATTTACTGTATAAAAAAATAAAAGCCTTACAACCTAGGATTCCCTAAATCATAAGACCTTCCAGTGCACCGCCAGGGGTTCGAACCCTGGACACCCTGATTAAGAGTCATCGTCATTTTATGTAAGTATATCTTATATGCTTATCATCTATCATCCAATAATCAACCCCAACTTTATCAAATGCTTTAGTTAAATATTCAATTATATTTATATCATTGTATTTATCAATTAATTCATTTCGTTGTTCTACATCTTCTGTATTTATCCAACTTCTAGCAATTTTTAGTTTTTCTACTGCCTTATTTTTATATTCATTGTATTCATTGCTTAAATCTGCTTCTTTTACTGTCTTTATGTAATTATCTATATCTTCTTCAGTAAGCGTTCCTTTATCCTCTATAATTTTATCTAAGGTATCTTGTATTGTATTAACACTATTTTTCATTGTTATTCCATTTTTATTATCTATTTTGATATTATTCTGAGCAGTTTTTATTCCTTCTTGCTGTATGTTAACTGGTCCATATGTGTTTGTTAATTGTTTAAATTTCATTACAAATATACCAATTACAATTATTGGAATCAACACATATAGTATCTTCTTAAAGTCAAAGTGGTGGTTATTACCATTTTCATTTATGTTATGATATATATTATCATATCTTGATGGTTCATAATCTTTCCAATAATTGTTCCAATTCTTCTGTGTATTACTCATCGATCTACCCCCTATGCTTTTTTACCCAATCTTTGAAGATAATGACTTTTCGTCCTGGTCTTCAGGTATATCTAATAATTTTCTAACAGAAGCTTGTGTTCCTGGATCAGCTGCATAGTATGCATCAATTAATTTCTTATCAGTGCAGTCTTCTATATCCAATAAATAATATATTGAAACCCCTAATAATTCACATATGGGAACAATGTATTTTATTGGTGGTTCTGTTCCCCTGTTATACCAATTCGTAATTACATTGTTTTTAACATTTAAATATCTTGCTAAATCTGCATATTTTATATGCTTTTTCTCCATCATATCAAAAATTCTTTCATTTACTGTCATTGCTCTCCTTTCATTTATATTCACAAATGGGAATATTTTTCTTGACTTAGTTCACAAGTGGGAATATAATACATATGTACTTAATTATTAGACAACAAAAGCCGCATAACAACACCGCTACTGTTGGCGGCAATTGTCTATCTTAACAAAATATTATATCAAGTAGCTGGCAATCCTGCAATGTCGGGAGCAGTGAAGGGAAAGGATGTAATTATGAAAAGAACATGTATAGAAATTAATGAGATGATGACCGACTTAATGCAACAGATTGAAAATCTTAATGCTAAAAAAGTTGGTCTTTTTTGTAATCTGGGTAAGGATTTCAAGAAAGACTTTGAAATTAATGAAGAGTTAAAAGTCGTAGATAATGAGCTTTTGCAGAAACATTCAACATTATTCGCCATGATATCCAGTGAAAAAGATTACAGTGAAGAGTCATTATCATATATTCGTATGAGTAAGAAAAAATATGATGAAATGATAACAGCAACGACATATGTTGTAAAAAAATTCACTCAACTTATGAGTGATATATGTTTAGGTAATAAACATGTTTCAGATATAGATAAAGTAGATATTGAATGTATTCCATATTACAAGAAAATTGTGAACCTGATAACAATGTTTGTTGATCCAATTTACGTTGATTTGGAGGCAGAAAATGACAATTGAAATCCCAGACATCACAGCAGCGTATGTACAGGAATACAGAGAAGTTGAAGCCGAGCTGCAGATATATACGAATGAATACCTTATGAAATGCAGCAGACAGGAACAGATACGATATAACAATCTCTGGTACAGACGCGACTATATCCGTTCATATATATTCGACATGATTCTATCCCCCATACAGAAGAGCGCAGGCAACGCTCCAAAGTAGAAGTCGAAACATAGCAAGGGCATAGCATTGCCCGCCGCTATGTCGTGGGAGCGTGAAGGCGGCTCTCACCTGAAGATGACAGCCTAGAAAGGGAAAAAACATGAACCAGAAAACAAGAATCTTAGTATTAGCAGTAGCAAAACCTTACGACATGATACCGGAAGGCAGCCTTGAGCGTGTATCCGGCTGTGCAATGCATTATGTGATCACAGATGATGTATCTCGTGACCAGTTCGATGAAGACACCGGAGAAGTCGGATATATCCCGGCAAAGGAAAAAATGCCTAAGGAATTCTATGAGATTGCTAAGGCGCAGGGTCTTCCAGCGTATGCAGATGCCGTATTCGGTATGAAGTCAAGCGGCGGTAAAAACGTATTTGTTATCAAAAAGCTTGATTTTGTCCAGACAGAAACACCTGCAGCACCAGAAGAAACAGCAGCCAAGACAGCAGCGGCAACAAAACAGAAGTAAAGACGCACACCGCCGCCCTTTTTCCTAATGACCGCCGCAGGCTCATAACCTAGCGGCCATCAAGCCGGGCGGGAACCCATGGGCGCAGGCTTTGGATGCTTTTCCCAAAGACTAGGGCCCGGCTTGATAGCGGACGGCATAGAAGAAAGCTCCGGAGAATCAAAGAGTAAATAAAACCAATCAAATCAGCCTTCGGAGAACACAATACCCGGAAGAGAGCCGTAAAGAATACTAACGCTGCTTTATAGCGGTAGTATTTAGGCGAACGGGGTCGCGTGTGCGTTCTAAAAGAATCATGGAAGGGGTAAAAAGCATGGAACAGATATTTGAAAAAATAATAGCTTTTATAAAAATGCTTCTAAGCATGATAGGAATGATATGAGAAAAGCAATTAAAACGCTTGTAATAATATTACTGGCAGTAACAGCATTTATACTTAAACCTACAGACACAAGAGCGGAAGGAACAGGGAAAGAATATACACACAATTTTACAACAGACGATTTAACTGACAGTTATTTTACAATAACCGGAAAGACAACATCAGGAAAGGGTTCTGTTGAATACAACGGCTTAACACTGACAAATGCATTAAAAATGGAAAGCAGTACATTAATACAGTTTGAAGCCAGAACGAATGCAGAATTAACATTAGTATTTGATAATAATTTCAATGGATATGTAAAAATATCAAAGCAGAATGTACAGGCAGAAAACGGACTGTTAAAAGTAACTGTGCATGAAGGAACGAATTATATTGAAAAATCTGATGTAGCAAATCTGTATTATATCCGACTTGTAGAAGAAGGCGAACAGGAAACAAGCTCCATAGCAGCGGAGGAAACATCAACACCCAAGGAAACAACTACCGAGAAAGAAACTGTTGATGACGCTGCACAAATTACCCCTGAAGTTACATATGGAGATTTAATTATTTTTCTAGGTATTATGATTGTTGCAGGTTTACTTATATCAGACTGTATATTAAGGAGGCTTTAATGAAAACAGAGCAGATGAAACCTTTTATTATAATGGGTGTTGTTGTTGTTATACTGGTAGGAATTTCCGTATTCAACATTTTAAAAACAACTGGAGTGATTTAATGAAATATGTATTATTGGAAGTATTTCCTATTGGATTGGGACTTGGTCTTTTATTAGGATTTAGTTCAAATGTAATAGGTTTGCTTATAAAAAGATTTTCTAGCTTTATACTTAAAGCGTAGAAGAAGGGAGGAAAATATGAGAGTTATGTCATTAGTAGCAGGAGCTGGAGAAGGAGTTTCAACAGTTGCAACATTAACAGATGCTATGAAAGGATCTTTTGAAACAATGGTAACAGATTGCATGAGCATGATTGCAATACTTGTGCCTATTGTTTTACCTTTACTTGGTGCTTCTATTGTTGTGGCTTATGGCGTAAAGACTTTTAAGAAAGTCACAGCAAAGGCTTAATAATTGTCGGATTAATAATCAATGAAGGGGACAGAAATGTCCTCTTTTTTGATATAAGGGGGTATTAATGTATAGAAGAATAAAGAAGATATTAATAGTGCCGCTCCTGATAGTAACGCTGATGAGCTGCATTATATATACAGATTATAGAAAGCCTGTACAAGTAGAAGCTGCTGTATTAACAGGTGATCCATTTGTAGATATATTTTCCTGGGCTTTGGAGCTTGTCGGCTTTAGTCCAAAAAACAAAGAAAATCAGGCTCACGCTTTACATGAGTTTTCAGAGTGGTTAGTGCAGCAATGGAAGGATAATGCTGCAATGCTCGATACATGGATGGATGCAGACCTGAAAAAAAAATGTGATAAATGGAAAGCTAAGCTTGAAAAAAACTGGGATAGTATGTCAGCTTCAGAAAAATATCTTGAAGTAAGAAATATATATACCAGAAAGGAATATGATCAATCAGGATCTTCTCTTTCTTATAGTGAATGGTTAGATGAAAATTATATAAATACAAATCCTTTTAAAACAGGCCGTTCTGATAGTTTTCATTGTCCATTAAATCTTTTTATAGAAAGGTGTATTGCTAACGGTGTATATACTTCTCATTATTCATTAGAACAATGGGATCAGGCTGGAACATTTTCTTGTCTTGTTATGTTGTGCTTTGACTGGATGACTCATATATCAAATTCTCTTTATAATGCAGCTTCTGCCCTATGGGATAACACTATTGGAAATGTAATTAGATATCGTGAATTGTCTAGTATGTCATGGTTTAAATTTGTTAATAGTGAAGATTTTGATAATATGGTCAGTTATTATGCCAGCAATACATATTATGATTACTTTTCAAATGCAAAGGAAATATTTCTTGAATCAAAAAATACTATAATATCAAGTATTCCATGTGATTACATAGAAAAAATTTCTGATATTGGAACAAAATACGCTCTTGCAATAAAGATATTTAAGTCTTCCGGAGCAGATGCAGTTGAGTATTGGCTTGTTGATGTTCCTGAAGATTGTACAACTGTCAAGCTAAATAAATATAGTTATCAGTTTAGCTACTTTAGTTATAAATTTTTAAATTCGTCAGGTGCAGCATTAACAAGCAGTAATACTGCAGGAAGACTTATGACATATTATGCAAGTGGAGGATCTGATTTTAGTTTCAGGTTTAATAATGAATTTATAACATTTCAGCCTGCTTCATTTTCTGAGATTAATAGTTTTGTAAATACTGTTAGTATGAATTCTTCTCCCGCATATACTACTATTATACCTTTTGGAATGTCTGATGTAGCAATGGATTTTTCTGGAGAAGCATATGCAGGTACTAAAGTATATGAGAGAGATAAAGATGATGAGGATAGTATTCCTTTTGATATTGCAAGAGTAGGTAATAATATAGCTGATAGTGTTGCTGGAACTGTTATTGATATAGGTGATGTTACTTATGTTCCTGCTCATGATGAAGTTATAGATAGAGATTTAACTGAAACTGGAGTTGCAGCCAGGGAAGAAGAAAATGATAAAGCTTTAACGGAATCAATAACCAAAGCAGAAGAAAGAGAAAAAGATGAAGCAAAAGAAGATGCTAAACCAGATGCAGGTACTGATACCAAAGATGAAGACCTGGATAAATACAAAATCAAAGTAACAGATTTATTCCCTTTCTGTATACCATTTGATATTTACAGATTCTTTTCCTGTCTGGCTGCAGATCCGGTTGCTCCAAGATTTACAATCCCGGTTATTACTCAAAACAGTTTCGGAATCCCTGAATTCTCTGTGGATATTGATTTTTCAAAGTTCAATTCAGTGGCTGCCATTTTAAGAAAAATGGAATTATTGGGTTTTTGTGTCGGACTTGCTTTTGCAACTAATAAACTTATTAAGCATTAAGGGGGAGTTATGGAATTATTTACTCAATTTTGGGATAAGCTTCTTAAGGTTCTTCCTGTAAGTCCTTTTTTGAAGTTCTTTGATTCATTTGAAGATCTTCCAGCGCTTGGATATCTTAACTGGTTTTTCCCGGTTAAAGATTGTCTGGTTGTAATGGCTGCATACCTTGTCGCGGTAGGTGTGTATTATGGTTTTAGTGTAATAATGCGCTGGATTCGTGCTATACAATGATATTTCTATATAGCGGTACACCAGGCTCTGGTAAGTCTTTGCATACCGCGGATGTTATTCTGCATGGACTCCAGAGAGGAAGGCCTATTATATGTAATTTTGATGTCGCCCATGATATTAAAGGGCGGAAATATTTTACCTACTGCCCTAATGAAAAGCTGTCCCCTGAATTCCTAATACAATACAGCAAAGATTATTTCAAGGGTAAGAGAGTAAAAGAAGATGCCATATTGCTGGTAATAGACGAATGTCAGTTAATGTTTAATGCCAGGGAATGGAGTGCTTCAGGTCGTAATAAATGGCTGTCTTTTTTTACGCAGCACAGACATTTTGGTTATACAGTTGTCCTTGTTGCCCAGTTTGACCGAATGATAGACAGACAGATCAGAAGCCTTATTGAATATGAATATGTACATAGAAAGTTATCAAATTTCGGTTTGAGGGGTATGCTGCTTAATCTGGCTATGGGCGGGCGTACATTTGTAAGTGTAAAAATATGGTATCCAATGAAAGAGAAAGTCGGTCAGGAATTTTTTCATGCCAGGAAGAAATTATATAGAATTTATGATAGTTATCAGACATTTGAATAGCGGTGTTGGCCTGTTGGTTGCGAATGGGGATTAAGGGGACCCATGAGCGAAAAACAGGCTGACCACCGGATATCCAATGGGTGGTCAGAAAATACAAGTAAAAAGCACCAAAAATATAGATAAATACTGGCAAAAATGAACTTTTTAAAATTTACTGAAATAGCCCTTTTAGTAAATTTTGAGAACGGGGGAAAAATGAGTTTTATTGAACATGAATTTGATAACCAGCAGAATCAAAACTGGTTTTTCAGGAAGGAAAAAAAGTTTTTGCATAACATTGATACATTTTATTATTCTGTAAGTTTTGTTAATGATTTTATGAAAGATACAGAAGACCCTTTTGTTAAAAAGTTTCGTGTTGATATGCAGAAATTAGCTGATACTGAAGCAATTGATATTAACATAGATTGGACATTGCCCGGTCTGGAAGATATGCAGCTGACATATAGTAATCGCTCTTTTGCCGGATATTATAATAATTGCATCTCCTGTCCTGATACATTTGATATATTTATTGCAACAAGAGTACCAACGGATGTCACAAGTGAGATTCTTGTACAATTAAGATCTAAGCCGTTATGGTTACAGGGTGTTAATGCAGCATTTGAGTATTCCATGCGTGTTATATTCGCAATCGAAAAATACTATCATCTTCACATTCATGAGGTAAAAGAAAATCGTATTGATTATTGCTGGCACACTAATTATCTGCAGTCACCAGAAAAATATTTGAGAATTGATAATTTTTGTCAGATGCAGGTCAGCCGTTATAAAAGAATCAATTATCAGTATCAGTTTAAGCCTAACAATGAATATGAAAATGATTACATATCTCTTGGCAAGCGTAATGATAAATGTTTTGTAAGAATGTATCTTAAGACAAAAGAGGTAATAGAACAGGGCTATAAACCATGGTTTATTAATGAATGGTATTATAATCAGCTCATAAGCAGATATGATTATTATGTATTGTCTAACCTGTATGAGCTGCGTAATTGGAAGTACCTTGATATTGTCCGACTGCAGTTTTATGCAGAGTATGGCTCTAATGTGTTTTTTATAGAAAAATGTAATGAATATATGCATGAACTTGCTACTAAAGGCTCTGTTAATTTTGATTCTGTCCAAAAACTGGCAGATAAACTTACACCCAGAATTACAATTGTAATGAATGTTGAATTTCAGACAACCAGGAAAGGAACAAAATCATATTGTCTTATAAAGCATGAGCGTAATAAAAAATATGGTGTGTGTAAAAGAATATATGATTATTTGGACAACAGGCGAATGATAACAGAATATCTCACACATGATACTCTCCGCCTTGTAGATGTTACTACAGACAGTAATAAAAGCCGGTGTGATTATACCAACTTCTGGAAAGCATTACGCAGAACAAAACAGGTTGATGTTAAAAAAAGTAAAGTACCTGAGAAGCTGCACAGGGAATATTCAAGGAAGCTTGATTATAACCTTATGAAAAAGCGTTATATACATAGTGCAATATCATTTTCTCTTTATGGTAAGGGTATAAACAATGATGATGTTGAAAAGGACTTTTTAGATAACCTGGTTATGTTAAATGATAATGATATTCATCACGCTATGAATTACAAGTATAAAAGAAGCCGACAGCTTAACCAGAAAGATTTTGACGGGTCAATTGTAGATGAATGAATTTTACATACAGAAATTTATTATGCAGCGTAAAAGTTATCTTGCTCCAGATTCTATCCGTTACTATATAGAAAATTTAACCAGGTTTGAAAAATGGCTTTCTATAAGTAACCTGAATATTTTGGAGCTTACCAGTGACAATTTAAGACAATATATAATCTATCTGAGTTTATCTGGTATTAAGAATGTATCATTACATACTTACTACAGAGCTGTTCGTGTATTTTGTTCCTGGTTATATCAAGAAGGGTATATAGATATTGATATTACGCAGCGTATAATGCTGCCAAAAGATGATAGTGAGATTGTGATTCCCTTAACCAGAAATGAAGTTGCTGCAATAGATGAATATATAATCAATTCTGAATTAGCTTTGAGGAATTACTGTATATTTCATTTGCTTCTTGATTGCGGACTTCGCCGTCAAGAAGTAATTAATTTAAAAACAGACTGTATCAGGAAGAATACTTTAGCAATCAAAAATTCAAAAAATAACAAATCAAGAATTGTATTGTTGCCTGATTTCCTGCGTATGAGCATTAATAATTACCTGGGTAAAAGAACTGGAATTGTTTTTTTGAATCGTTATGAACAAGAGCCAGTGACAGAGAATACTATTAAAAAGCTGTTTGCAAATATAAAGAATCTGCCAGGAATGGAAAGAGTACATGCACACCTTTTAAGGCATACATTTGCAACCAGTTATTTATATTATGGCGGCAACATGGAAATGCTCCGTCTCCTAATGGGACATTCTTCTTATACAATCTTGCAAAACTATGTACACTTGGCAGCTCAAGAAGAGCTGATCGGGTCCGGATTGTATGAATTAGATGAAATATTTTTTAAAAATCGGAGGAAAAATTAAATGAAAATTGTATTTAGTGTATTAATTCTGTTGGCATTGGATTTAGTTATATTTTATATAACACGCAATGTTACTAAAACATATGTTAAGGAGCAGCGCGTTATTACACAGAATCTTGAAACACTTATAACATCTGTTGAAACGAAAAATCAAAGAGATTTTCATGATTATGTTATTGCTGTAAAGGAAGGTAATGATATTGTATATCATTCCTGCTTCTTAGTAACTGATATTAATATGAATGTTGATGTTATTGTTCCTGATAACTTATATTCTGAATTAGATTATAAAGAAAAATACAGACCTTGTTAATTATCCTGGACACCCTGATTAAGAGGGTGTCTATTTTTACATAAAAAATAAAAGCCTTACAACCTAGGATTCCCTAAATCATAAGACCTTCCAGTGCACCGCCAGGGGTTCGAACCCTGGACACCCTGATTAAGAGTCAGGTGCTCTACCAACTGAGCTAGCGGTGCATAACTTATTTTGTTCTGTGCTTTTGTGTTGTCTCAAGCACAAGTGATATTCTATAGCATGGTTTAATAAAATGCAAGCACTTTTTTGTATTTATTTAAGAACAATTTATCTTTTTTTATAATTTTCTTGTTTTTTCATCATTTTACCATGTTTTTTATATTGATATGTGCCTTTATACCCCTTATAATTCTATTATATTCCCAATTTTAAGAGAAAATATTTATATTTAATATACATTTATTAAGAAAAGAGAGTTGATATGAAGTTAAAAAAATTCGAACAACAGCCAAAACACGTTGACAATATTCCAATTGAGGCTATTAATCTTGATTCTGAACAGGAACAGCCGCCAAAACCTGACAAAGCTGTTGGCAAGAATGTATTCCAGCCTAACAGCAAATACTTTACAATTGTTATATATGGTCTGCTTTTTGTGCTAGGTGCAATTCTTATATATAAGTTCATTGGTAACTGGCCTGCAACCGTCAAGTCATTGGGCAATATATTCCATATACTGTCACCCTTTCTTATTGGTGGCATGATTGCGCTTGTTCTTTATCCGTTTATCAAGACCCTTTATAACAGGTTCTTCATGGGGGTATGCCATATCAAGTCCAAGAAAGCCGCCAAAATGCTTTCAATTCTTGTTGCTTACCTGATAGCAGTTGGCGCATTTGCAGTATTAATAGGCTTTGTTGTACCTCAGATATACAAAAGTATTACAGAGATTGCCAATCAGGCTCCTGTATGGTACGAGAATATCCGCAACTGGTTCACTGAGTTTGAAGATAAGCACGCCAATTCTTCTATTGATTACAATTTCATTAATCAGAAGATTGAAGATGCTCTTCCTAAACTTGTTGACTACATGACTGGTGCACTTACCAATATGGTTCCTTACATTCTTAATACATCCATGGCCATTCTTTCGGGTGTGTTAAACCTTGTTATTGCAATTATCGTGTCCATCTACATGATTTCTGATAATAAGAATATCTTTTATCATTTTAAGAGATTTTTATATGCCGTGCTTCCTAGGAAAACAGCAGACAATACACGCATCATCTGTAAGAATTGTGCAAGCATTTTTATTAATTATATTATCGGCAAATCATTTGACTCAATTATTGTCATGATTATCTGCTTTATTATCATGCTGATTCTCAAGCTACCATATGCTGTTCTTATAAGCGTGATTGTCGGCATAACGAACATGATTCCGTATTTCGGACCATACATCGGTGGCGTGATTGGCGGTGTGATTATTGTTATCGCAAGCCCTATCAAACTTATCATATTTGTAATCATGATTGTCTGCATCCAGCAGGTTGACGGTCTGCTTATTGGACCTCGTATCATCGGCAGTACTACAGGTCTTAAGCCTGTATGGGTTGTGTTCTCAATAACCGTAGGTGGGGCGCTGTTTGGCGTAATTGGAATGTTCCTTGGAGTTCCCGTATTTGCCGTATTAAGCTACCTGTTAAACATTACAGTGCAGCATTTTCTGGACAAAAGAAAAGTCACCGTGCAGCCTTATGACTCGCCCGATGACCTCTAGATTATTTTTTGGTATTAAGAATTCTCACGACATCGTCGAGGGAATTCTTAAATCTTACCACTCTGTAATTCGCACCTTTATGCACATACATCACTTCTGATACTTTCCTTGCAAATGCTTTATTCTTCACAACAATTCTCCAAAAGCCTTTATATAGTATATGCATTTATTATTAATGATTTCTTACTGCGATAAGTTTACAGATAGGATTGCCCATCTGTGAAAATCTTGTCTCATACTCTGTCATTACATTACCCTCGTTAAGTACAGAGTCATTATGTAAGTCAAATGTGACAACAGGAAGCTCCCAGCCCGCCTCTTTAATCTCTTCTAATGAAAAATCGAATAAATCTTTATTATCTGTTTTGAATTCCACCTGTCCGTCCGGCTTTAATATAATGTCATATCTTGCCATGAACTGTCTTGAGGTAAGTCTTCTCTTCGCATGTCTGTCTTTGGGCCATGGATCTGAAAAATTAAGGTATATTCTGTCTACCTCTCCATCTCCGAACACCTCACATATAGCCTCTGCATCCATTCTGATGAATCTTAAATTAGGAAGCTGAAGTTCGTCCTGTTTCTCAACAGCTCTTAAAAGCACGCTTGAATACTTCTCTATACCCACATAATTAATATCAGGATTATTTGCTGCCAGTGTTGTTATAAATGTGCCTTTACCCATACCAATCTCAATACGGATTGGATTATCGTTACCGAAAACCTGTGACCATGTGCCTTTCATCCCCTCTGGCTCTGTAAACACATATTCATTCTCTATCATTACTTCCCTTGCTCCGGGTACATTTCTAAGTCTCATAACCCACTCCATTCCTATTTCTAATAAATATTTAGCATTTTTCTATGCCTTCATGTTTCTTTGTAATATATTTACCATAAATATCACTTTTTGCCAAGCGGGGTTTACTTATGTACAATCCTGGGCTACAATGTATTTGTATATTTTATTAATCGGAGGAATTATCTCTATAATGAAAAAGCAATTTTTAAAAGGATTACTTATAAAGATAGCCAGCGCGGCATCTGCCACTGTTTTGGTGTTCTCAGCTTTTGCAGCAGATACACAGGCCGCAGCATACAGCAAAGTCTACAGCGAGACAGACACAACCAGCACAGAGGCTGTATGGCCGGACGCACCTGATGTTAACTCAAGCAGCTGCATTCTTATTGATGCTGATACAGGTTCCATTCTTTTCGAGAGGAACTCTCATGAAAAATGTTATCCAGCCAGCACAACTAAGATTTTAACAGGACTCCTTACTATTGAGAACTGCAATATGGACGATGTTGTAACATTTTCACAGTCAGCTGCTAACTCAATTAATGTATATGAGGATGCCAACTTAAGTTCAAAAGCAGGCGAGCAATTTACTGTCAACCAGCTTCTTCACGGACTTCTGCTGTATTCTGCCAACGAGATGGCTTATGCCCTCGGTGAACATGTGGCTGGCTCAATAGATGCATTTGTCGATATGATGAATGCCAAGGCAAAAGAACTTGGTGCTTTGAATACACATTTTGCCAATGCAAGCGGATTATATAATACCAACCACTACACAACGGCATATGATATGGCAATGATTGCAAGAGGGTGCTATAACAATGCTTCTTTTGTCAGCATTGATTCAACTGCCGATGCATATGTAATTCCTGCAACTAACATGTCTGCACAGCGTACAATAAGACACCGACACAAGATGTTAAAGGGTCGTGCCTACTATTATGAATACTGCAAGGGTGGCAAAACAGGATATACTGATGAATCACAGAATACACTTGTTACATTTGCAGAAAAAGACGGTATGCGTCTTATATGCGTTGTATTTAAGGAAGCCACAGATGAGATAAGATATGTTGATACAAGAACCCTTTTTGACTGGGGATTTGCCAATTTCCAGAAATCAACAACAACCGGAAGCCAGCTCGGAGCAATGTTCTCTAATGACAACTATTACAACTCGGCTGTTTTCTCAACTCTTTCACTAAACTTTGGACTAAATGCTTCATTTATCACAATACCTAATAAAAGTTCATTGTCAAATGTATCAATGACGGTTGATGATAATTATGACATGACCAATGAGAATGGTGTTATGACAACACATCTTAAGTTCTTATACAATGATAATACTGTCGGCACAACTACACTTAATATATCTGCTGCCGGAACAGATACCGGAAGCCTGCTGCCATACATTAATAATGATGTTTCATCATCTTATAAACCGAAAACATGTATCAGAATTAATATATGGATACTTGTTGGAATTGGTGCCGTTATTCTTTTTATCATCTACATTATTGAAGAACGGGCAAGAAGAAAAAGACAGAGAAGACACTATAACAGAAGAAGACGCAGATTATAATAAACAGAGGATTCGGAGCTAAACCCTGAATCCTCTGTTTTCTATATTATCAGTTTGTGTTTCATTACTAATTCCACCTTTTGAATATGTAAGGCCTGAATATACAGCCTGTGTATTCTTCATAAGCGGCTCAGAATCATCCTGTTTACTAACCTCATAAAAGGATGCCCTGAGTTTCTTTAAAAGCCCTGTAATTCTGTTAATCTCATTATTATCAAGACTTACAGATGCTGATATAAGTGACCTCTTCATATGATTATATATTACAAAAAGATTAGCTGATATCTCATACTGCATATCAAGTCCGCATATAAGCTGGTCTATAACCTTCTGCGCCATATATATATTATTATGTGCCTGCTCAGCACTATCACTCTCACATGCATCATTAAGATATTCTATAGCCATATCATACAGAATCACAACAAGCTGTGATGCTGTAGCCTGTGTAATTCTATACTGAAATGTCTTAATTGTTTCTTTAGTCATAGCATCCCTTTCCTATATAACCATTGAATCTTAAACTACTGTAATAACTGTAATACCTGTGAAGGTCTTTCATTAGCCTGTGCAAGTATTGACGTAGCTGCCTGTGTAAGAACTGTTTCAGAAGTATAAGTAGTCATCTCTTCTGACATATCAGTATCTATCATTGTTGATAATGACTTGGTAAGGTTCTCACTTGAAACCTCAAGGTTATTAGTTGTATGATCAAATCTGTTCTCGTATGCACCGATTCTTGAACGTATTTTATTAGTCTTATTAATAGCTTCATCTACAGTAGATATCGCCCTTGATGCTGTATACTGAGTCATGACATTCATATGCTCCGTGCCAAGTGAATACGTTGTTATTGCCGGAATATCAATAACAATAACCTGATCCTGATTAGCACCTACATGTATGCTCATAGTTCCAACGTCTGTGACTTCCTGACTTATAGTTCTCGCTGTACCTGCACCTGCAGCTGACTGTCCATCATTGTTACTATCGTCAAATACAGTACCTGCCGCATTACCCGGAACATCCATTGAAAACTCTTTGTTATTAACATCTGTTACTGTAATTACAGTACCCTTTGTTGAAAGAATTGCCGAATCAGCAAACCCAATTCGCTTCCCATCATCTCCTGTAGCAATCTCTGCCTTAACATCGCTTCCTTCTACATATATACCATCTTGTGTTGCTGCCTGTGGCATTCCCAAAATATCTGCAAGCTCTGCATTATCACATGTTATATTCATCTTCTGGTCACTTCCATACTGGTTAGTCATAATAACAAGTGTTGAACCAGCATAATCGGCTGTTGGCACATAACCTGCATAATCAGTACCATTAGCTGCTGTATCATTATTAAGGTCTTTAACTGTAAATGCAGAACCACCTGTGATGTTAACTCCGTCAATAATCTTTCCCATCACCTTATCAAGTGTATCACCTTCGGAAATGCTTATCTTGTAGCCATTAATGTTTATTGCTCCAGCCTGTTCTTCTGTTATAGAAGCTGTTGATGACATAGTAATACTTCCTGCTCCTATCGCTATAGCCTGTCTTGCATCCTCAGTAACAGTTATTCCATATACACCTGCTGTATAGCTGTCAGATACAGAAAGCTGATTAACTCCCTGAAGATCTGAATATACTCTTCTTGAAAGATTACCGTTAATAAGAGACTGTGTATTGAATTCTGTCTGATCAGATATTCTGTCAATCTCGTTATTAATCTGTTCTATCTCTTTCTGTATAGCTTCTCTTTCATCATCTGAATTAACATCATTAGCAGCCTGAACGCTAAGTTCCTTTAATCTTGTGAGCATACTCTGGATTTCTGTAATTGCACCTTCTGCTGTATTTAAAACAGAAACTCCATCAGCTGTATTATTCTGGGCCTGACTAAGACCTCTTATCTGTGCTCTCATCTTTTCAGAAATAGCACATCCTGCAGCATCGTCCTTAGAGCCATTTATCTTGTATCCTGATGATAATCTTTCAATTGATGTTGACAGATTATTCTGTGATTTCTGTAATGCATTGTTGGCAACAATCGCTGCCACATTAGTTCCTATTCTCATATCTTAACCTTTCTGTCTGTCCAATTTACCTGTTCATGCTCTATATATCGGACTTTCTGTGCAAATCTTTAGCCTGCAAGCAGTTTTACAATCTGTGCTGCAATTTCATACAGCTTATCTGTTGCCACACTGTCAGCCGCTGCTTCATAAGTCACATATGGCACGTCTGACGATTTTCTAATGTTGACGGTCACATTTGTAAATCCAAATCCTTCTTTTAAATTTTCTTCCATATCCTCAAGAAGCTGGCTTCCTTCATCTGAAACTGCTGTGTCACTGACAATGTACATACCAAGACTTTCTCTGTCAGCCTTAGCCTCAACAGAAACTTTTCCTAATACGCTACTTAGCATGTTTACAGATATACGACCTTTATTGTCGTCATCCTGAACCAAAGTAAGCTTCAGCATGCCTGTACTTCCTGAGTCTGTTATATATGGTATTCTGTAATCATGCCTTAATGCCAGATTCTTAATATATCCAATTGTTCTGTCTTTAAGTCTTAAATCCAGAAATCCCTCGTAATTGACATCTATCTGTGTATCAAGGTCTCCTGCTTTGGAAAGAACCTCCTGAAGTTCTTCCTCTGTCTCATCTTTCATTTCTTCATACATAAGTGACAGTTTTTCTTTATGTCCGATTTTTTCAATCGAATCCCTTGCATAATCACGTGTTGTCTTAACACCTCTGATATCCGGGAACTGTCCGGATTCTAAAAATGCTTTAACAGCCTGTATGTTACCACTGTTTATTTCTGTATCTGCATTTCTTATCTGCCTCAATATATCAGCTCCTGCCTGCACTGCTGCCTGCTGTTCCTTAAGATATTCCTCATAATATTGTTCCTCGGCTGCCGCATCATAGTTATCCTCTAACTGTTCAATAAACATTTCAACGGACTGTTCTCCGATTCCGGATGAGTTATCCACATTCTTTAATGTATTCGGGGTAACTAATCCACCATTTGCCATAAATAATGCACTGTAATAGTTAGCAATTCCGCTTACCTCTGCCATTCCTGTATTCTCATCAATAACAGCGTCCATGTCATAATGCTTTCTTGAATTATATGCAGTCATAAGATTATTCATAGTGACCTCAGCTCCCTGCTTAATCAGCGCACCTGCTGCCACTCCGGCATCTCTGGTGAATATATTCATCATCTGGTATATTCCTATAAACTGCTTTCTCTGCTCTTTAGTAATACCATTGGTACGGTCAAGCTTATAAAGAAACTTTGAAAACTTCTCCTCATTATCTTTAGATGCTTTATCATTAGCCTCTGTAAGATATTCGTTTACTTCCTCAATTGAAGCATTCATTGGATTTACTCCGTCTTTTATCATATTAAGAACTGTCTCTGGTTTCATATTCTTAATAAGATTATTAATCATTGCATTAACAGATTTGACTATCTCTACATTTTCCTTTGTCATATCCATGTTATTAGCAGCCAGTACCTTTATTGCTTCCTTGTCCTCATCAGTTCCCTCAAGTCCAAGCTCCTTAATAATATCATCAGCACTTCCCTGTACTGCCTTCTTTAATGAATCACCCAAATCGCCTCTTATCTGAGTTCCAACCGCCTCATAAGTTTCATTCATCTTGTCAAACATACTGGCAAATACACGCGCAGGATTTCTTACAATCTCATTCAATGTCTTTCTTGCTTCAAGAACATCTGTATATGCAATCTGCGCTTCTTCATACATTTCATCCGCCTGTTCATATTCCATAAGCATTGAATTAAGCTCATCTATCGGAGTTGTAAGAATAGAAATGTTATTCTTGACGAGATATATAGACGCATTTGCACTCATAAGAACCCTTGCTGTTACAAGCGTGTCATACGCCTTATCTGCTGCCTGCTGTACATCAGATGCCTGATTCCTAACTTCACTATTTCCTGTGCTTACTGTTGCTGCACTGTATTCAATTCTGAAGCTTCTTGCATCCATCTCCAGCTTAAGGCTTGCTATTGTAAATGTTTCTCCTTTTGATACCACATTTGCAACATCTGAATACTCTGCCCTGTTAATAGTATCAAGAGCTGTCCTTATATCATCAATTGGCGAACCTGTAACGAGCGTATTCTCTGCCTTGCCTCCAAGCTTCATGTTATCAAGTATCTTATTAAGCATTTCATCAGGGTCAGCCTTAATCTTTTCAATATCTATCGCATCAAGCTGTGCCTTATATTCAAGATTTTCTTTAGTAACAGGAATCTGTGCATCAATAAATGCTCTTGCATCCGCAAGTGTATTATCATTAACCTCAAGTCCTGACGAAGCAATTATCTTCTCAATTCCCGGCCTTAAAGCCTCAAAATCAGCGTCAGATATTGCATTTACACACCTTCCTATTGTAACGCCATCTGCACTGATACTTGATGAAGTTGCCGCCTGTGCCTGATATATTCCAGCAATTGAAGGCTCAATACCATTAGCAACCATGTAATTCTTTGTGTTCTCTGATAATGGCTTTAACTCTTTACTCTTTTCAAGTGTGCCTTTAACCTCAGCAACACTTTCATCATTGACAGCTATATCTGCTCCCTGCATACGGCTCTCGACACTTGCCGCTGTTGCTGCACTTCCAGTCACACTCTCAATCTTATCCTTAGAAACTGCTGTGCCATAATTAACATAATCATCAGAGTGCATCGCAAGTTCAATCTTAATTTTCTCAATAATATTAACCATATCATCTGGTGTAGCATCTGTAAGATTAAAGCCGTCCTCATCTAGCTTTACCGCATCAGCACCTGATAACTTCATCATCAATGCCTTAAGGCTTATCTTTGCACTGGAAGCACTCGCCATAATCTGGCTCTTTACATCATCTGCCTCCTTAAGTAGCCCCTCATATGTATTGTCAGTTGCAGCTGTCACACCCCCAGAAATTACCACTCCTGCAAATGCACCTGCCACACCCTCACTTTTAGCCGTCTTATTCTCTTTATAATTAATTGATGTTCCCTGTGTGGCCACATCTTTATTAAAATTCGCACCTGAAACTGTATATGTCATATTCTGCTGCCTTTCTTATTCACTGTCTGAAACAATCACCCATTGCATTGTCATGTAATAAATATTTCGGCAGATATAGCGGGATAATTGAGAGATTAGTGGCAACAAATAAAAAGGAAGCTGATTCAGAATTAATGAAAATCCAAACCAGCTCCCTTTCTCTATATTATTGTCCTATATCTTCGTAGCATGAACCTTAGAAACATCACCGTTAAACTCATACACAGCTATTCCATACTTATGTAAGTCAATAAGCAATGACTGCGGATATCCATCACAATCTCCCTTAACGGCTGTAAGAGTCTTCTTCTGGTCAGCTTCATTATCTCCAAGAACCAGCTTATACTTAGTCTTGAACGGAACTCCTATTCTGAAGCTGTCTCTTTCAACTGGTGTAAAATTAAGTACAAAGAGAAGATTCTTCTTTCCATCCGGACTGATTCTCATAAATGATAAAACGCTATTATCTTTATCATTGGCATTAATCCATCTGAATCCTTCACTGCTGTAATCAGTAGCATACAGACATGGATAATTCTTATTAAGCTTCAGACACTTTTTCGTAAAATCCTTAAGTTCTGTATGACTTTCATCCTCTAACAGATACCAGTCAAGAGCACGCTTCTCACTCCACTCATTCCACTGACCAAATTCCTGTCCCATGAATAAAAGCTTCTTACCAGGATGTCCACACATATATGCATATGCCAGCTTAAGATTCTTGAACTTGTCCTCCCTGTCACCAGGCATTTTACCAAGCATAGAACACTTAAGATGTACAACCTCATCATGTGAAAGCACAAGAATGAAATTCTCGCTGTAAGCATACATCAATGAAAATGTCATCTTGCTATGATTAAACTTTCTAAAATATGGATCAAGCTTCATATATTCAAGGAAATCATGCATCCAGCCCATATTCCACTTAAATGTAAAGCCAAGACATTCCCCATTGTCAGGATCACCACTTACCATAGGCCATGCTGTTGACTCCTCAGCTATAGTTATTGCCTGTGGGAATCTCTTCTTTAACATGCTGTTAAAATGCTTTAAAAAGCTGATTGCTTCGAGATTACCGTTGTCACCATATTTGTTAGGAACCCAGTTTCCTTCTGTCCTTCCGTAATCCAGATACAGCATTGAAGCAACAGCATCAACTCTTAAACCATCAATATGGAACTTGTCCACCCAGAACATTCCATTAGCAATAAGGAAGTTAGCCACTTCATTCTTGGAATAATCAAATACCTTCGTTCCCCAGTCAGGATGCTCTCCCTTTCTAGGGTCTGCATACTCATATACACAGCTTCCATCGAAATTAGCAAGTCCATGTGCATCCTTTGGAAAATGTGCCGGTACCCAGTCAAGAATTACACCAATTCCTTTTTCATGCATATAATCTACAAAATACATGAAATCCTTAGGTGTTCCGTATCTTGCTGTAGGTGCATAATAACCAGTCACCTGATATCCCCATGATCCATCATATGGATACTCTGCAATTCCCATAAGTTCAATATGTGTATATCCCATATCTGAAACATATTTTGCAAGCTCAGGTGCCAATTCTCTATATGTATAGAATCCGTCCTCTGTTCCATCATCTTTCTTCTTCCATGAGCCAAGATGACATTCATATATAGAAAGAGGAGCTTTAAGATGATTCTCCGTCTTCTTCTTCTCAACCCATTCAGAATCTTTCCATTCATAACCTGAAAGATCGGCAACTATTGATGCTGTCTCTGGTCTTAACTGTGCCTGATTAGCATATGGATCTGCCTTGTAAAGAGCCTCTCCACTCTGGGAAATAATAAGGAACTTATACATATCCCCTGCTTTAGCTCCCGGTATGAACAAATCATATATTCCACCATCTGAAATCTTCTTCATATCATAACCATATGCATTCCAGTTATTAAACTCACCTATAACATAGACTTCTCTTGCAGCAGGTGCCCACACAGCAAAATACACACCTTCTTTTCCGTCTTTTACTCCAACATGCGCACCCATTTTGTTATATATCTCATAATGAGTTCCCTGTCCAAAAAGATATGCATCCAGTTCTGTGATTGCCAGCTGCTCGTATTTTTGCATATTCTTCATAAAATCCTCCATTATATTATTATTATCCTAC
>UMJM01007205.1_pt1 | contig 28554 bp, 23 predicted proteins | sample 1966031 | NCBI WGS metagenome assembly UMJM01 (sample SAMEA4836150, study PRJEB28245) | human gut metagenome | biome: gut microbiome; material: fecal sample | place: Denmark | collected 2008
ACACCTGCCGGGAAACCAACGGTCAATTTTTATTTACCTGTTTCACGAAGCCATTTTTTTACTGCTTCCACATCTACTTTCAATGCGAGGGCAATTTGCTCAATCGGCACATGAAGTTCTGCAAAAGCAATAGCGGCATCTTTTTTTGCAGTATTAAGTCCATCAGCTACACCAGCTTCATATTCAGCTTTTCTGAGTTTTCGTTCTTCCTCTTCTTTATCGTATTCAAATATACTCATCGAGATCACCTCCGATTTATTTGCACGAAGAAATTCGGAGAGAATGTTATTACGGATACATTCATCAACAGCCAGCTTGACTGCTTCATTCAATTCCAATTCCTCCGCATATTTACGGACACAATTTACATACTGTGCATATTCTCTTAAAGTCTGGCATTGTTCCATCAGCTCTTCATTATGCCCTTCGTTGATGTTTAAGGTCAGAACTTCCAGCTCCAGTTTTGGTTCACCGGACAGATTTTCAAAAGCTTCCGACAAATGGTTTACCCAATGATCTTTCTTTTTTTCAGTTCCATTATAAAATACGATAAACTGTGGTGCCGGGACTTTCAGCAGGCATGAAGAGTAAAGCGATTTATGATCGACCAATTTCTGATATTCACTGGAAATATAGAATAAATCTCGCAATGGCATATTTGGACTATAAGTAGACTGATGTTCATACAGAAACAAGTCTGTACCGATGATGAAAGCCAGATCATTTTTCATTCCCATATAAATGGCATTTTCCAGTGTGATGATTTCCAGTTTTTCCGGATCATCATAATGAGAACCGCTGACTGCATTATAAAGAGATAATAAATTTTTGCGGTCAGAAAACAGCATACGGAATACCGTATCCTTGTAATTACGGTTTGCAGTTGGTTGTTCTTTTTTAGCCACAGGCAGTACCTCCTTTTTGCAGGAGCGTACAAAAATGTGCCAGCCATACGATCTATGCTTTCTTTTTAACAGTTTGAAACTCCTGCTTTTTAAATTGATTTGTTTGATTGAAAAGCATGAATTTCTGAAATGTGATTAGAAAATATAGATGGCAGGATGCCAAGAACGTTAAGAAATATGCTTTGAAAGTATATTATCATATAACTCTCATTATTTCAATATATTTTTAAAAAACAATTAAAATCAACATAAACAATAAGAAACTAAAATTATACGATAGAAGTGTAAATTGTGCCAGACAACAAAAGACAGAGGCATAGTGACGGCAGCAAGTTTCCGTTACTCTATCTCTGTCTTTTTCTGTTCTGTGTTTTGTACCCTGGCCTGAAAGGACTGTTCCGCTTAAGCGACTCCTGGCAAGCCAGGAACTTTTGGCAATGTGCAAAATGAACAATTCCTAAGAAGGTACTCGAACATGCCTTCGAGGAATTCGTTCATTTACACATTCTAAAACCTCTCTGCACTTGCTTACCAGTAGCGTACAATCGCACGGATTGTAGCAAAGTTAAATGGTGAGGTCTTAATACCGCCCACCGGGTAAGCTGCCTCTGTAGAGGCGTGTACAATCAGCCCGTTTCCGATGTAAAGCCCAACGTGTGAGATTGGCTGGTAATAAAATACCAGATCTCCGGGCTGGATATTGTTGATGGAAATGATTTTTGCGGTAGCATATTTGGTTGTTGTGCCATCGTAGCCGATTGCCTGCTGGTCGGCGGTACGAGGGATCTTGATGCCAAAATGGCTCATGACGGACTGCGTAAAACCGGAGCAGTCTGCACCGTTTGTCAGGCTGGTTCCGCCGTAAACATATGGATTTCCGATAAACTGAGTCGCATAAGCTGCAATTTTGGAACCGAATGTCAGATCGGAATCGGAAGCATTCTGGTCAGTCATATATCCATTTGCATCGAAAGAGTAGAATACGTTGTCAATGATCATGATCTGGCTCTTGACCATTTCACCGGTCGTCGGAAGAAAATAGAACGTTGCGACGCTGTTATTATACCATCCTGTAACCATGACTCCGTTACGGTCAAATAAATAGGTTTTGCCGTTCAGGGTAACAATACCGGTTGCTTTGCTTCCGTCGGAAGTAAAATAGTAAGTCTTATCATCAATCTGCAGTTTCTGGCTGGTGACTCTTGCACCAGTTTCTCCTACATAATAATTGCCTACCCACTGGTTGGTGAGGACAATGCCGTTCTCATCTGTATAATAATATCTGCCACTTGCAGAAACGACCCACTGGTTTTTTGCTTTCTGGTAATTGGAATCCAGGAAGTAGGTTTTGCCTTTCTGTGTCCAGATTCCGGTAGAACGTGTCTTTCTGGTACGGTTTCCCTTTTTGTTTATATAGTAAGCACCTACCCAGCAGCTCTTTGCCATCTGACCGTTTGATTTCAGGTAGCGTTTGCCGATCCAGGTATCGGTGACCATTTTACCGTTTGCATCAAAGTAATAATATTTGCTGCCAACCAGTACCCAGCCGGTCATCATCTTTCCGGTTGTCGGATGGAAATAGTAAGTGTCGGCACCGATCTGAGCGAAACCATAAGTACGTTCACCGGCGGCATTTACATAATACTTTTTGCTGATGATCCTGTTGGTGTACATACGGCCTTTTTTACCGAAGTAATAATATTTGCCCTTGATCTTTTTCCACTTTCTCGGTGCAGAACCGTCTGTTTTAAAGAAGTATGTATAGTTGCCAATCTTGTTCCAGCCTTTCAGCATCAGGCCGGTTTCAGCATCAAAGTAATAATATTTGCCGTTGTATTTGAGCCAGCCACTGTAACGTTCTCCAGTTTCGGTATTAAGATAATAAGTTTTGTCACGGATACGCAGCCAGCCTTTTGCAAGTTTACCTTTGTAGTTGTAGTAATAATACTTACCATCATTCTCTACCCAGGTATTTTTGTTTTCCGTCACGCCGGGAATCAGGATGTCAGAACCGTCTGCCGAAGAAGGATCCCGGACAATGTTTCCGTTTGCATCAATCGTGTAACGTTGATCCCCGGAGGTAATCACAGTGCTTGCAGCCATGGAGCCGTCAGCAGAAAGATAATATCCATCTACCCAGCGATTGGCGAGCAGCCTGCCTTTTATATCAAAATAGTACCATTTTTTATCGATCAATTTCCAGCCGGTTACGGCGTATTTGTTTTTTTCAAAATAGTAAGTATATTTACCGATCTGCTTCCAGCCAACAGCGTAGCCCGGTGCAGCCTTGATGGTATACCAGCGGCCGTTTGCATCTGCCCTCCACTTTGCTTCCGCTTTCATAGAAGGACTGACTGTGCCAAGTGCTGCTGCTAAAAGCATGGTAACGATAATCTGCTTTTTCATAAATTGCTCCTTTTAAAAATCATGAAGATCAAGATTTTGAAATCATGTTAAATATATTACAAAATTATTACATAAGAATTTTACAGGATTTAGCTTGGAAAGTCAAGAGAAAACACATATTCTGACAGGTAAATGTCAGCAGACCTGACCGAGATCACATTCCGGGTCTTAAGTGTGTTCTGCCTGAATAAAGATTTTACGTTTGAAATATGAGAGAACTGTGGGAGAAAAAAGACAGAACCCAGGGGACAAAAAATTGTCCGCCAGGTTCGGGAAATCCACTTGTTAAGCCTTCTTGCTCTGCATTCTTTTGATGACTTTCAGTCGGGTGAATTCTTCACGCTCTTTTTCTTCCAGTGCATTCTGAATGTCTTTTGTAAGAACGGTATAACGTGGGATGGTAATATTTTTCAGAGCGTTGGCACGCTTCTGGGTTTTTTTGATATTGTTTGCCAGCCGGTAAGCTGAATTTTCGATCATGGAAAGCTTGATAGAAAGCTGCTTTACTTTTTCAAATGAGGCTTTTGCCTGGTCCAGTGCAATGTTTGTACTGTAGTAAGCGTAAGTCGGGAAAGCAGGTCTGGTATCAGCTTCTACCAGGGGGATCTCCGTACCCATGATACTTCTTGTACGGATGCGGATCGAATCCTCAACCGGTACGGAGTAGGAGATTTCTTCCACAAGGCTGATACCCAGTTTGATGTTTGCCATCTGCAGTGCAGCATATGCCATGCGGAAGGTAGAATCAATTTCTTTCTGAATGGATTCGGCCTGCTGGATGAGTCCCATAAGTTCCCTGATCAGAATATTTCTTTTTTTGTCCATCAGCACATAGCCCTGTTTGGCAAGTGCGAGGGAGTTTTTTGCCAGAATTAAATTGCCCTTCGTAGGGAAGGTATTCGGATCCATAGGCTCACCTCTATTCGTTATAATATTTATCCAGGATCTTCGTATCGATACGGTCAAGTTCTTCTCTTGGCAGCATACGCAGAAGTTTCCAGCCAAGATCAAGAGTCTCAACGATAGAACGGTTCTCGTCCTCGCCCTGTCCGACAAAGGTATGCTCGAATGCCTGTCCGAATTTCAGATAGGTTTTATCCAGAGGAGAAAGTTCGTCCTCACCGATAACGGATGCCAGGGCTCTTGCATCTCCAACTTTTGCGTAGCAGGAGAATAACTGGTTTGCAACATCCTGATGATCTTCTCTTGTGTAACCTGCACCGATACCGTCCTTCATCAGACGGGACAGAGAAGGCAGTACGTTGATCGGCGGGTAGATTGCCTGTCCGTGCAGCTGACGATCCAGTACGATCTGACCTTCGGTGATGTAACCGGTCAGGTCAGGGATCGGGTGTGTAATATCATCATTCGGCATAGTCAGGATCGGGATCTGTGTTACAGAACCTTCGACGCCTTCTACGATACCGGCACGTTCGTAGATTGTAGCCAGTTCACTGTAGAGGTATCCAGGATAACCTTTACGGGAAGGAATCTCACCTTTTGAGGAAGAAACCTCACGCATGGCCTCTGCAAAGGATGTCATATCGGTTAAGATAACCAGGATGTGCATGCCTTTTTCAAATGCCAGATACTCTGCTGCGGTGAGGGCAACCTTCGGTGTGATCAGACGCTCTACAACCGGGTCGTTTGCCAGGTTCAGGTACATAACTACGTGGTCAGAAACACCGCTTTCTTCGAAAGTCTTGCGGAAGAATTCTGCTACGTCATATTTAACACCCATAGCTGCGAAAACGATCGCAAATTTCTCATCGGAATTATCACCCAGAGAAGCCTGTTTTACGATCTGAGCTGCCAGACGGTCATGTGGCAGACCATTTCCGGAGAAAATCGGAAGCTTCTGTCCGCGGATCAGAGTGGTCAGACCATCGATCGCGGAAATACCAGTACGAATGTAGTTACGCGGATATTCACGGGTAACCGGGTTCAGCGGCAGACCGTTTACATTGATGTGTGCTTCCGGATAGATATCACCCAGACCATCAATCGGCTGTCCGATACCATTGAAGGTACGGCCGAGGATGTCCAGTGATACGGCAAGCTCCATCGGATGTCCGGTCAGCTTTGTGTGGGTATTTTTAAGGGACATACCTTCATTTCCCTCAAATACCTGGATAACGGCTTTGTCTTCGTAGAGCTCTACGATACGACCGAGTTTCTTTTCGTTGTTATCCACAACGATCTCTACGATTTCTTCAAAGGAGGCATTCTGCACGCCTTCCAGAACGACCAGAGGGCCGTTGATCTCGTTCAGGCCTAAATATTCTATTGACATTTCTTTTCCTCCTAAGCGTTCTTTTCAAGTACTTCGTCATAGAAACGATCGACTTCTTTGCGGTAGTCATCGAACATATCCAGACGGTCATTTGGAACATCGTATTTCACGGAAATGATGCGGTCAAAAATGTTGCTTTCTTTCAAAATGGACATCGGCATACCCATGGTAACCAGGGCTTTTGCCTTTGTGTTCAGATACAGGATCAGGTCCATCATCAGGAACTGTTTGCGGATCGGAACACAGGTATCGTCTTTGTGGAATGCATTCTGCTGAAGGAATCCCAGACGGATGACTCTGGCGATCTCCAGTGTCAGTTTCTGGTCATCCGGAAGTACATCACTACCAATCAGTTTTACGATCTCCATCAGGTTGCTTTCCTGGTTCAGGATCGCCATCAGCTGATTTCGTTCGTCTACGAAATTCTTGTCGGCATTGTCACGGTACCATGGTGCCAGGTCATTTACATATTCACTGTAACTGGTCAGCCAGTGGATAGCCGGGAAATGTCTTGCATATGCCAGGGATTTATCCAGTCCCCAGAAGCAGCGTACGAAACGTTTGGTATTCTGTGTGACCGGTTCGGAGAAGTCACCGCCCTGAGGGGAAACCGCACCGATGATGGAAACACTTCCTTCGGAGCCGTTTAAGGTCTGCATCATGCCGGCACGCTCGTAGAAAGCGGAAAGGCGGGATGCCAGGTAAGCAGGGAAACCTTCCTCTGCAGGCATTTCTTCCAGACGTCCGGACAGCTCTCGAAGTGCCTCAGCCCAACGGGAAGTGGAGTCTGCCATGATCGCAACGTCGTAACCCATATCGCGGTAATACTCAGCCAGTGTGATACCGGTATAGATAGAAGCCTCACGGGCAGCTACCGGCATGTTGGAAGTATTGGCGATCAGAGTAGTACGATCCATCAGAGGTTTGCCGCTTCTTGGGTCAACCAGTTCAGAGAACTCTTCCAGAACCTGTGTCATCTCGTTACCACGCTCACCGCAGCCGATGTAGATGATGATGTCGGCGTTGGACCATTTGGCGATCTGATGCTGTGTCATGGTTTTTCCGGTACCGAAACCGCCAGGGATAGCAGCAGTACCACCTTTGGCGATCGGGAACAGAGTATCGAGGATACGCTGTCCGGTGATCAGCGGTTTGCTTGCTGCGAATCTTGCAGCAGTCGGACGCGGAACACGGATCGGCCATTTCTGGGCCAGTGTCAGTTTTTCTTCTTTTCCGTTTGCAAGCTGAACGGTTACGATCGGTTCGTTGATCGTGTATTCTCCATCCATTGCAACTTCCAGCACAGTACCGGAAATGTTCGGAGGAACCATGGATTTGTGGACGATTGCCTGTGTTTCCTGAACTTCTGCGATGATCGTGCCGCCGGAAACAAATTCACCCGGTTTTACGGTGATATGTGTCTGCCATTTTTTCTCCGTATCCAGAGAATCAACGCTGACACCACGGCTGATGTATTTACCGGAGGATTTTGCGATCTCACTTAACGGACGCTCGATACCGTCAAAAATATTGTTGAGGATACCAGGGCCAAGTGTTACGGAAATAGCATCGCCGGTAGCTTCTACCGGGTCACCAGGACGAAGTCCTGTGGTTTCCTCGAAGACCTGAATGGTCGTGATATCGTTTGTCAGACGGATAACTTCGCCTACCAGACGTTCTTTTCCGACGTAGACCATTTCAGCCATCTGAAATCCTGTGTTGCCTTTCAGGTAAATAACAGGACCGTTAATGCCGTAAATAGTACCTGTTTTATGCATTTGTAGCACCTCCGTTAAATGAGAAGTCTGCTTTTAACTTTTCCAGTTTGGAAGCGAAAGAATTGTCGATCAGGATGTTGCGATCCTGAAGAACGGCTCTTGTGCCGCCCATAAAGGAATATTCAGAAACGGTAACAGGAGCTCCGGTTGCGACCTGGAGACTGGAACGTTTGTCGGAGTCTGCAGGGTCAATGTAAAGGATCAGTTTTCCGGAACCGGCCTCTTTCTGAATGTTTTTGATCTGTTTGATCAGCAGCTGCTGATATGCTGAAGTAGTCATGTAATCTTCAAGCAGCTGTTTTACTTCGACAAAAAGCTTTTCTTTCAGTTCATTCTGTTTCTGTGTGATCTTACGCTTGATCTGAAGCTGCTCTTTGGAAAGAGCCATATTGTTGTTTCTCTTCAGATTGTCGCTTTCTGTTTTTAACTGTAAATCAGACTGGCGAAGAGTGGTTGCTTTGTGTTCTTTTTCTACCTTGTCCAGATTTACTTTATATTCTTCAATCATGGCAGAAGCCTGTTTTCTGGCCTCTTCCAGAGAAGATTTTTCAAAATATTTAAGCTTTTCTTCCGTAGTCAAAATATCTCACCTTCTTTATAATTTTATTCCGATTGCTTCGCTTACATAGGAAGTGATAAAGTCCGGTTTGCGGCCGGTACCGTGGCGGTCAGGGATTTCGATAAGAAGTGGAAGACGGCGGTTTAAGCGGACATCATCAATAATATCCGGAAACTCCCGACCGAATTTTTCGGTCAGGAGAATAATACCGTTTTCTTTATTGGCAATTGCATCTTCCAGTGCTTTACGAAGTTCCGCACGTTCGTGCACGATACAGCCTTCTACGCCTGCCAGACGCATGCCGGTCAGAGTATCGACGTTATCACTGATTAAGAACATTTTCATAAATTAATTGCCTCCTGATATGCGAACAGGAAATTAAAGTTTACCAAGGATCATGAAGGAGATGATCAGACCGTACAGAGCGATACCTTCGGCCATGGCTACGAAGATCATGGATTTACCAAAGATGCTTCCGTCTTCACTGATAGCACCCAGAGCAGAACTTGCTGCGTTTGCAACGGCGATACCACCACCGATGCAGGAAAGACCGGTTACCAGTGCAGCTGCCAGATAACCCATACCAGCTGCCAGACCGCTTGCAGATGCAGAAGCAGTATCAGCTGCCAGTGCTACAGAACCGTCGCCTGTGAAGATCATGATAACGGCAAGAGCCATGGTTCCAAAGAAGAGGAAGCAGTTGATGCCAAGTGTGGTTTTGAAGCGTCCACGGTTCTTTTCACCGATCAGAAATGCTGCGGTTGGTACGACGATGCTCAGAAGCAGTGCTGCGATAAAAATGAATTTTGTAATAGTTGACATAGTAATTTCCTCCTTAATCGTGTGTGATTATGAACTCACAAATATAAAATATTTTATTTCCGTTATTTTGCTTTTAAATGTTAATCAACGGATTTTTTAACAAATGGTGTGAATGGATGTCCTTCGCCTTTATAGAAACGGCTGAACATTTCGTAGTATTCCAGACGAAGTACCTGGATACCAACGATCAGACCCTCCATTGCACATACAAAAACGTTACCAAGTACGATAACGATCCAGTTGATGTTTCCGGATTCGGCTCCGGCAAGCATCAGGACTACTTCCATCATAGCTGCGTGGCTGACGGCGAAAGCACCGATACGCACGAAAGACAGTGTGTTGGAGAAGTAGCTCAGTAATACATCAAACAGTTCGAAAAATGCAGTTACAAGGAACATGCCTTTTTCTTTTGGCATAGCATCTGCTTTTTTCTCGACCAGTTTACCGAGCGGCTCTTTGAAGCCGATCAGGATCAGCGGAATGAGGAACATAACCACCAGAACACCGGCTGCCGGGATGGCATGACCTGTCATAAATAAGAAAACGACTGCAACGATCGCACCGTAGAATACAAAACCGGCGATACCGTTTGTATCAAAGAAGATGTTCTCAGCATCTTTTCTGCGGACGGCATTGATAATATGCAGAACCATCGTTGTCAGGATCAGGAACATACCAAATGCGATGGCAACAACGAAAGCGGTGTTCATAGTACCGATAAACGGAAGCGTTGTCATTGCATCCTTCGGATGCATCCAGAGTGCAGGTATGACATCCTCAAAACCGAAGAAACTGCCGAACAGGAAACCGAAGATCGTAGAGAAGACTCCGGCACTGCTTAAGCATGCTGCGAGTTCCATTTTTTTGAAATGGTAGAGCAGGGCACCGCCGATTACCAGGCAGAGTCCTTGACCGACATCACCGAACATGGCACCGAAAATAAAGGAATAGGTCAGTGCTACGAAGATGGTCGGGTCGATCTCATTGTAAGACGGAAGACCGTACATACGAACGAATAATTCAAACGGACGGAAGATACCAGGGTTTTTCAATTTGGTAGGCGGTGTCAGTGTGCTGTCTTTATCCTGATCTTCATTGCTTTCGATCAGACAGAACAGATTCTTGTCATCGGCTACGTCTTTTTCAAAACGAGCGGCATCGCTTTCCGTCATCCAGCCACACAGAATGTAGAAGACCTGTTTACCTTCTTTTGTGCAGGCTGCAAGTTTACGCACATCAAAGTTTGAAGTGAGTGAACGGAATTTGTCTCTGCAAAGCAGGACTTTGTTTTTGTACTCGTTGAGCAGTTTCGCACTTTCTTCACGGCACTCCTGAAGCTGGACATCAAGATCATGGATATCAGACTGAAGTTTTGTACCGACTTCCTGTGGAATACCTTCGTATTCATCCGGAAGGTGGATGCGTTCAAAGTGCAGGGAAGAAAATACGGCATCGATCTGTCCGGCTCTGCCCGCCGGCACAAAGTAAACACCCCATACATACTGCTCATCTTCGCTGCAGCGATAGAACACGGTGTCCAGATTTTCGTAGACATAGTGCTCCAGTTTTTTGTAGTAATCGCGTGTGATCTTACCGAAACGATATTTGATAAACTTAAACTGCAGTACGCTGTGAATATCAAAATCGAATCCAAGGAACGGTCTTAAACGTTCATAAGAAGCTTTCAGATCTTCCTTCTTTGCTTCCAGAGCATTGGTTCTTGTATAAATATCAGAAAATTTGCTTTCCAGAGTTGCGAGAGTCTCAGAAGCTTCTTCAATCGAAATAGTGCCGGTTGGGTTTTCCTGATTTTTATCCGTACCGAGCATGGAAGCGAATTCTTCTGCTTTTGTAAGCTTGTCTTTATAAGGATTGATCTCAATATAAGGACGAAGAGACTTGACAGTCTTAAGCTCGGAAAGAGCATTTTCCAGATGAATTTCGTATTTGGATAAATAGTCATTCACCACACGGTCGATGTCTTCTTTCGGACCGGTAACGCTCAGAAATTTCATTTTCTCAATCAACGATTACACCCCCTTTTCAGATTTGAAATATATTTTTGCGTCTCACTGGTCGGAAGACCGTATCGGATGCACTCAAGCGTGGTTGTGAGGTCGTCAACCTCATGTTCTTTCTCATAGAGATATGAAATGATAACTGCAATGGAGAATGGATCCTCCTTTGCGTTCTTACGCTGAACACGATAACGGATCTGATAATAGGCATCGTCCAGTGAAAGTTTTGCTTCCTCCGGGAAATGTCGTCCGTAGTAAGTATTTCTGATGGCTGCGGTCAGTTCATCTGTAGTTGCAGCTTCGACCATCTCTTTGATCTGAGAGGTCTGAAGACGGTATTGGATACCGATCAGATGTGCATAGACGTCCGCATTGCTCATGTTGTAAAAATGCTTGGAACGATAAATCCAACGTATGTTCAGCAAATCCATTTTGACACCGTAATCGTCCATAAAGATTCTTTCTTCGTCACGAGTCAGAACCTTTTTGCGGCTGTCCCAGAACCATTTGAAATAGCACAGGTCAAGTGCCATCTCGTAATCCCACAAAGTAGGTTCGGACAGACCGGAGAGAAGAGATAAAGGACGATAGTAGATGCTTCCTTTCAGAAGGCTTACAAACTCATCCAGAGTTTTACAGTTGGAAAGAGCGGTCAAATTGATGTCCGAGTGTTTTTCAAAGAAATCTTTGAAAATATCGAAATTCAATTCAACATCTCTGTGGTCAAATACCATTCGCATACAGGTTTTCAGAAGTCCGATCTCGTATCTGCGGAAGTACAGATCCAGGATTTTACGCTGATGTATGGTTGCGAAACGGTAGATACTCTGGAAATCCGTGTAGATTGCGTTTGTGAGCATTTTCTCGATCTCTCCGCGGTGCAGGGAATTTTCGTTGGAATTTGCGAAAATACCAGCATAGGCGGACTTTGTTTTCAGAAATCCGATGGCATCGGAAACGGATGTCAAAGAGGCGAGATGCTGAAAATCTTTAGCGGTCAGAAGCTTCCTTCGCATACCGCGAATCTTGGTCGCTGTACCGCTGTAGGCTAACAGATTTCCCATAATTTTACTCCTCGATCATTTTTGCGATCAATCCGGCAGCAAGCTTTTCATGATTCTGATTGTAATCATTTTCGATTGCCTGAATCGAATCTTCAGTTGCTTTCTGCAGATCGGCAAGACTTTTTTGCATTTCTTCATTTAAGCTGGAACGAATCTGATCAAGCTTCTCCTGCGTAGCTTTCTCAGCCTCTTCATCAAATGCCTGAATACGTTCACGCATCTGCTGTTCCAGTGCCTTCTTTTCGTTCTCGGCAGCCTCAATGATACCGGCTGAGGCCTCTTCGATTGAAGACAGACGCTTGATGACGAGATCCATGTGCATCCCTCCTTTAGTATAGTATAGTTGCAGCTTTGAAATTCAAGCTGAACATATGCAAAAGCACAGCCCAGCCCACAAAAAAACTGCAGAAGTTTATTGCCCTGACACTTCTGCCTTTATATGATTATTGCCAGACAACCGTAAAATCATGTTCACAGATACCCATTATAAATAGGTAGTCCTTTTTTCACTCCGTCTGACAGCTTACATTATACACGATTTCCACTTGATTTCCATATGCAAAATTCTCAAAAAAATAAAAAAATTTTATGGTTGTTTTGCACAATTAGAATGGATATGATAGAATACATGGGTATAACTCAGAAGAAAGTCAGTGATACCTAGTATATAAAATTTATATGATGCCAGGGCCAAAAGGTCAAAAAGACGATGCAAGCTTGCTTGTGAGAGTACGCAGTACGGAACAATCCGTATGGCATCAGTTACTGACAAATCTCAATGTCATAAATGCCAGGGCCAAAAGCCTGAAAGCACGATGTGCTTGCACAAACATAAAATTGGAGGAAAATAAATGCGTTTAAGAAATATACCGGGAGCGGATGAAGTGATCAGAAACTGTGACTGGGTAATCAAGGAACCGGCAGATAAAAAAGGAAAATGGAATACAGTATTTGGAAATGAAAATCCGATCCATATCGAAGTTGGGATGGGAAAAGGGCAGTTTATCACTGAGATGGCAAAGAGAAATCCACAGATCAACTACATCGGAATCGAGCGTTATACGAGCGTTCTTCTGCGTGCCGTACAGAAAAGAGAGCAGCTTCCGACAGAAGAAGCCCTGCCGAATCTGCTTTATCTGTGTATCGATGCCAGTGAACTTCCGGAAATCTTTGCAAAAGACGAAGTGGCAAAGATCTACCTGAATTTCTCAGATCCATGGCCGAAGGATCGCCATGCAAGACGCAGACTGCCGTCAAAAGAATTTCTGGCACGCTATGACCAGATCCTTGTGCCGGATGGCAAAGTAGAATTCAAGACCGATAACCGCGGACTGTTTAATTTTGCACTGGAACAAAGGGAGATCGCCGGCTGGAACCTGGACGGCTGCACCTTTGACCTGCATCATGATGAAAACATGAATGAAGGCAACGTGATGACCGAGTACGAAGAAAAATTCTCAAGTATGGGAAATCCAATCTATAAAATGATCATCAGCCGGTAAACAGATGTCATATTATATAGAAACGAAATAGAAACCGGACTATCCGTTTCGTCCGGTGGAGGAAAAATGGCACGAAGACAGAATGTTCGTGATCGCATTGGCATGGCAGTCTATGAAAAGAAAAAGCTGAACAAGAAACTGGTGACCATGCAGAAATCTTTTCAGGAAGTAAAGCACCTGATCGGGGATGAAAAAAAGAAAAAATAAAAAGAAGGCGTTTACAGCGGAGAATTTCCGGTGTAAACGCCTTATGTTGTTTCGGACTATTTTTTGATGCGGAACGTTTTCGATTTTCCGCAGGCAGCCAGCAGATTTTTACTTTACATCAGTGCTTTGTACTATCAAACTCAAACGGCTGCAGATGTTCCGGAAGTGATTCGTCACGCTTTTGAAGCTGATGGTTGATAAGACGCTGGATCAGATAGCGTATAAATGCGACTGCCGGAACACCGAGGAACATACCAAGGACCCCGGCAATACTGCCGCCGACCGTGATGGCGAAGATGATCCACAGCGGCTTCAGACCGGTAGAATCTCCGAGGATTTTCGGCCCGAGGATCAGACCGTCAAACTGCTGTAATACAAATACCATGACAACAAAGATCACGGCTTTGAGCGGACTGATAAAAAGCAGGATGATCGCACTTGGAATGGCACCGATGAATGGACCAAAATAAGGGATCATGTTTGTGATTCCGACGATTACGCTGATCAGCACGGCATAAGGAAGTCTCAGGATCAGCATCAGTACAAAACAGAGCACTCCGATGATCGTAGAGTCGATCGCCTTTCCGACGATAAAACTGCTGAATAGACGATTGGCTTCTGCAGAAACTTCCAGGATCAGCTGAATATATTTTACCGGAACAAAGGCATAAACAACTGCTTTGCAGGAATTGACCAGAGGACGTTTGTCTGCCAGCATATAAATGGAAACCATGATCGCAATAAAGAGGTTCAGCACCCATTTAAGGATGGACATGGAGATCGAATACAGTGCCGGTATCATATTTGCGGCAAAATCCTTCGCATAGTTGATAAAGTTCGGGATCGCATTGTTGATCGTATTTCTCAGCACTTCCGTATCCAGCGAAGGGAAACGCTCTTCTAAAGTATCAAAGAAATGATAAAGCTGCTGTGCCGCAGTCGGAATAAAATTGACCAGATCCGTCAAACTGGTGATAATCTGCGGGATAACACCGAAAAGTACGATCACAATGATGCCGATCACAAGAACATAAGCAGTGATGATCGCCAGGATCTTACAAAGAGCATCACTTTTAATCTTACATTTATCACGGAACAGTTTGTAAAAGCGGGCAACTGCCGGGTTCAGTATGTAGGCAATCAGAGCACCGATGATAAACGGCATCAGAACCGTCAGACCTTTTTCAATATTTTTCAGTGTCGTGTTCCAGGATGTGATCAGATTGATGATGATCGCACCGAAAAAGATGACAAACATCGTATAAATACAGATTGTAAAATACCGGTTATTGGCCGTAAATTTATTTTTCTTGATGTCATCATCCGATTTGTTTTGTTTCTCCAGATTCATGGGCATCCCCCTTATAAAATGTTTAAAAAACGAGTTACTTCTAATTATAAAAGGCACGGAAAATTAGTTCAAGTGTTCTTTCTTAAAAAAACTATAAAAAAACTTAAAAAAAAGCTTGCAATTTGTAAAACCGTATATTATAATATGTCTTGCGTTCGAGGTAACGCAACACAAGATATGCGCGATTAGCTCAGCTGGCAGAGCACCTGACTCTTAATCAGGGTGTCCAGGGTTCGAACCCCTGATCGCGCACTATAAAAGCACTGTTTTGGATGACAAGTAGAGAGCATCGGGGACGGTGCTTTTTTTCGTGCAGTTTGCACAAAAAAGAAGTCCCACTTCACGCCGATCAGGGTGAGCAGGGGACTTGTAAGTTGTGGATTCTGCCGAAAAGTTTCACAGGCTTTATGTTTGGGCGTTCCGCCCGCTTCTTTGTTTCTTGCGTATCAGCATAGAAACCTTACAACGTTTCAAAATCCCATTATTTTATCTAAATGAGATATGTGGGATGTACTGTAAATGACTTGATTGGCGATATGTAAATAACGTTCGGTGGTTTTGACATCTTCGTGACCGAGAATCGTAAGAAGTGCGTATATATCCATACTTCCTTTTTCGTTGTACTGATCTATTAAGAAGTTTGTGGCAAAATTGTGCCTTAATCTGTGAGAGCCGAACTCAAAGGGCAACTGTGCCGCCAATTTGTTCATAAACAGTTTGACAGCGTTTCTTGTGATCTGCGAACCATCTTTCGAACAAAATACATATTTCTTATGATACGGACATTTTGCAAAATATTCTTGGAGAAACTGCCGACTCATATTCCCTAATGGCACAAACCGCTCTTTTTCACCTTTTCCAAACACTTTCAAGATTTGTCGGGACATATCCACATCACAGGTTTTCAAAAGACAGGCTTCGTTTTGTCGCAAGCCACTATCTAACATGAGTGATACAATCGCACAGTTTCTTAATGAAAGCCAAGAATCGTCCTTGTGTATAAGTGCAAAGATTTGTTGCAGTTCCGTGTTTGTATAGATATGCGGATTTTTCTTCGGACTTTTCGGGACTTTAATTTTCTTTGTCTGTAAATCAAGATTGTATTCAACCTCTAACCATTTCAAGAAAATTTTGATATGTCTGATATAAGTTGACACGGTTGCTTTTGATAAGTGCCGATCGTAGAGACTTAGAAAGTAAGTTTGATAGTATTCTACTGTAATGGCAGAAACAGGCTCAGAAAGGCAGTCAGAAGCAAAAGAACGGTTAATCTCGCTATAATGAGTAAGAGATTGTTCTGTTAAACCAGCCAGCTTTTTCGAAAGCAGAAATTTATTCAATGCCGTTTCCATATTGTCCATTTTCTTCACTATCCTTTTCGGTGATCTCCATTAAACGTTTGTAAGCTTCTTTAAACATTTTTTGTGCTTCATAAGAGTTCCTATAGAATTGCATAGTAAAATCGCCCATGATTTTTTCAAAATCTCCATCATAAGCATAGATCAGACCGGCAAGCGTAGGCATGACCTGTCTTTGTATCCATTCCAGCTTTGTGTCAATGGAAGCTTCTTTTTTAGGTACAGATAAGCGGAGTGCAGAAGCTGAAGCGATAAACTCCAGCCATTTTTTACAGGTAGAACAGCGAGAACGGTTTGCATTATCCAATTCAATGAAGCGAAGAAAGCCAGCCAACAGAGAAACAGCGGCAGAAGCAAACGGAACAGGCTTAAGTTCATCTGACAAAAGCATATCAACAAAAGCTTCTGAACGAGAGTTACGCAACTGGATTTCCCAGCGAATCCAATCCATATCATCCATTTTTTGCTCCAATGCTTTGTTATAGATACGAATAAAGGCATCGCTTTTATTACTGCCTACATAGATCGTCTCACCCTTAATAGTAGAATCAGAAACGCTGGACTCAACAACACGCTTATATGTACGAAATTTTGTGACCATCTGTTTATTTTCAACTAAAGCATTTATTTCTTCCAAGGTGAAGAAAGATGCAAAATCATCGAGAGCCACGTCGATACGGGTAAACTTTGCGATACGGCGAATATAAGCCAGAAGAAGCACAACAATATTTTCTTTGTTTTGAAAATCAAAGTCCTCAGGAAGCTGGAGTGCTTTCTCACCAAAAGGCGTATCACAAGTAAGTTTGTTTTCAAAGGCTTCAAAGAAATGATGGATAGCAGAGCCGGAAACGTCAACATGCACACCCATACCCATTTGGCCATCATATAAAACACGAATGAGTCCGTTGTTTCCGTTTACACGGTGCGTATACTGTTTACGATAGCCATTCAAGCCGCGTGCTTCTTCTTTAAATTCTTCTATATCCATGCCAAAGTATTCTATAACGCCTTTAGGAGTCATAGACTTCTGGACAGTAAAAGAGAGCCAGTCAATTTTTATAGTAAGATTATCAGTATATTCTTCGTAAGGTTTCATAAAGTTTGTTCCTCCATCATTGAATTTGATGCCCCCCTGTTAGTAAATGGGGGCTAAACACATTTATTTTGCTACGCTTGTGTGCCGCTTCGCTGGCACTGCCACGCTCCCAGCTTGTGCGGAGAAGGGAACCCCTCACCCCATCACCGCACACACTGGAGACGTAGCAATGTACAGTGAATTTACAAAAATTACTGAGAAGTGTTGCTACTGTCAAGTATAGGGAGACAGCTTCGCTGTCTCTGGTGTGATGTGCGGAGTCCGCACTGCGGACACCTCGCCCACACACCTACCAGACTTCAATATCATCGAATCTTTGCTATTCAACAATACAATCCCTCAAAAAAATCATTCGGTTCAACATCAAGCACCACGCAAAGCAACAAAAGCAATTCGAACGTAAATGGAACAGTCACGCTACCGGACTCCAGAGCCAGAAGAGTGTCAACCGACAACCCCGAACGGCTCGCCAGATCAGCAACCGACAACTCACGCATCTGTCTTAAAGCTTGTAAATTTCCAGCCATACGTTTTCGAACAAACAGCATCATTTTTCTTAACCTCCCAATTTCATCCTATAAACAACCCAGTAAGGGACGGCTATGCCGTTCTTACTGGCTATCAGCAGTGTTTTATTTGCGAACCATGTCAAGGACAAGCAAGTGCCTACGGCATCCTTGACACTTGCCATAATGTACCAAATAATGAAATATACTTTATGGCAAAATTTCTATATTTTGAGCAAGTGAAAGTTTATTTAAAATAGAAACAAGAGTTTCACGTGCTCTTACCACACCTTCATCACCATAAGATGTATTAAACACAATATCACGCACAACATCATGTACATTCATATCATGCAAAACATAATACTTAACAAAACCAGATAAAACAGTAGAATCATTTAAGTTGCCATGTGCAAGGTCAAAAAGCCATATTTTCATATCTGCATTTATTCTACTCATAAAAACAACACCTCACTTTAAATAAACTTTTGCTTTTAAATAATAAACGTTCGCTAAGTAAAATATAGCAAACAAACAAAGTGAAGTCAATAGAAAAATAAACAAATACTAATTTTTTTTATTTGACAGCTAATTTTTTTCAATATATACTGAAAATAAGAGAAACTAACTATTAAAAGTCGAGGTGAAAATATGATAAAATACTATAAATTATTTGATTTGCTCAACAGAAGAGGTTTAAAGAAAAAAGACTTGCAACAAATTATATCAGCACCAACAATCGCAAAACTCTCTAAAGGCGAAACTGTAAAAACAGATATCATTGACAAAATATGTTTATTCCTTGATTGTCAACCGGGCGATATTATGGAAACTTTCAAAGCGATAGAGATTACAGAGAAAGACGGCACAAAGAGGACAGTTAAACTAAAGACAAGTAATGCGGACGAAGATATTAGACAATATTATCTGGAAGAAATGCAAAGAGAGAGAGAAATATCATACTCACGAGTGCGAAAAGAAATGGAAAAAAACGAAAACTCTTAATCAGGGTGTCCAGGGTTCGAACCCCTGATCGCGCACTATAAAAGCACTGTTTTGGATGACAAGTAGAGAGCATCGGGGACGGTGCTTTTTTTCGTGCAGTTTGCACAAAAGAGAAGTCCCACTTGTTGACCGTAATTTGTGTTGAGTTCAGGAATCAAAAATTGGCTGTGCTTTTTTCTCCGGTGTACGCCTTTGGACTTGTTAGAATGATTCGGGTGTGTTATATTAGATATAGAACTCTAAAATCAAGTCGAACGTATGCGAGACTTGGCATGCGATTCTGGTCGGTTTGGATGATATTTACTTAGCAGAATCGATGTGCATTTACACACAATAAGACAGGGGTTGATATCATGGGATTTTTTGACAAAGCTTTAAAAAAGGTACAGGATGTGGGAGAAAACATTGCCGCATCAGCAAACAATGTAAAAACAGTTGTTGAGACAAGTGTACAGGATACAATGGAGATCACCGGTCTGAAAAGACAGATCCGTGAATTAGAGAAAGAAATGGATGCACAGTATCTGCAGATCGGAAAGAAATATGCAGAATTTGTAGCAGATATGGATGATGCAGAACCGGAAACAGCAGAAAATGAAGCAGCCGAAGCTGAAACAACCGAAGCTGAAACAACCGAAGCAACAGAATCTTCAGAAGTGATCGATGAAGTGAAGGAAGAAGCAATTGACGAAGTAAAGGCAGAAGCAGCAGCTGAAACGGTCGATGAAGCAAAAGAAGAAGCAGCAGCTGAAACCATCGACGAAGTGAAAGCAGAAGATACAGCAGAAACGATCGACGAAGAAAAAGAAGTATCCAAAGAGCCGGCAGAAGATAAAGTTGCAGAAGAATCTGATGAGGACGAAGAGCCGGTGTTTGATGTTTCTGATTTCTTGACGATCATCAAACAGGATCAGGCAAAGAAAAAGGAGCTGGAAAATCAGCTGGCGGAAGTAGAGAAGAGAGCAAAACAGAATACACTTCTTCGTGAAAAGACAAAAGCGGAAGAGTCTTTTGAACAGGAAAAAGGCGTTCTCGACAAAGCACTTGCCATGGAAATTATTTCTAAGGAAGAATATGAGCAGAAGCTGAATATTGCCAGGAAAAAAGTAGAAAATTTTGAAGAGATCAAAAAAATCGAGCAGCAGTTCGAGATGGGCATTATCACAAAAGAAGAAAAAGATGAGAAAATAAATGCCATTCTGAATGCCTGACAAATCTGGTGTCTGCTTTACAGAATCAAAATCAGGTTGTATAATCGGGGCAGAATGTCGTCCGATGGATGGACGAAATGGATAAAGGAGATGTAGAAGTTATTATGGTAAAGATTGATATTATTTCCGGTTTTTTGGGTGCAGGTAAAACGACCCTGATCAAAAAACTGTTACAGGATGCATTTAAAGGACAGCAGGTGGTATTGATTGAGAATGAATTCGGCGAGATCGGTATTGACGGTGGATTTTTGAAAGATGCAGGAATCGAGATCAAGGAAATGAATTCCGGCTGTATCTGCTGCTCTCTGGTAGGAGATTTCGGAACCGCTTTAAAAGAAGTGGTAGAGAAATATCATCCGGACCGCATCGTGATCGAGCCGTCAGGTGTCGGCAAACTTTCTGACGTTATCCATGCAGTTGAAAATCTGCATCTGGAAGCAGACGGAGAAGTGAAACTGAACAGTGCCGTTACGGTTGTCGATGTTCTGAAATGCAAAATGTATCTGAAAAACTTTGGTGAATTCTTCAAGAATCAGGTAGAAGCAGCCGGCACGATCATCTTGAGCCGTACCGATACAAAGAAGGCAACACCGGAAAAAATCGAAGCTGCCATCGAACTGATCCGTGAACTGAATCCGGATGCTACGATCATCACAACACCGGTGGAAGATCTGGGTGGACAGAAGATCCTGGACACGATCGAAGGAATGAAGATCGACCTTTCTCATGTAGAAGAAGAGCATGACCATTGCTGTGATCATGAGCATCATCACGACCATGACCATGAAGAGCATGAGCATCATCACGATCATGAGGATCATGACCACGACGAGCATGAGCATCACCATGACCATGGAGAGGGCTGCACCTGCGGCTGCCATGACCACGATCATGAAGAGCATGAGCATCATCACGACCATGATCATGACGATCATGAGCATCACCATGACCATGGAGAGGGCTGCACCTGTGGCTGCCATGACCATGACCACGAGGGACATCATCATCACCATCATCACGCAGATGAGGTATTTACAAGCTGGGGTAAGGAAACCGTCCGTAAATACAGCCGTGAAGAGATTGAAAAGATTCTGAAAACTCTGTCAGAAGACGATTCTTACGGAATGATCCTGCGTGCAAAAGGTATGCTGGAGAGCGAAGACGGTGTCTGGACTTATTTTGACATGGTTCCGGAAGAAGTGGATATCCGTGAGGGAAGTGCAGAATACACAGGACGTATCTGCGTGATCGGTTCCAAACTGGATGAAGCAAAATTAGAGCAGCTGTGGTTTGCGAAATAAGGAACAAGGTAAAAAAAGATGAGTGATTTTAATATTTCAACACCGGTTTATCTTGTGACCGGTGTCCTGGAGAGCGGCAAAACTTCTTTTCTGGATTTTACTGCGAAACAGGATTACTTTCAAATAGAAGGAACAACACTTCTGATCACCTGCGAAGAGGGTGAGGAGGAGTACGACGAGAAAGAACTTCTGAAATACAACACGGTTGTCGAGAAGATTGAAGAGCCGGAGGATTTTACATTTGAGAACCTCCGTGTTCTGCATCGCAAATATCATCCGGAGCGAGTGCTGCTTGAGTACAATCCGCTCTGGGGTGTCAACAAACTGCGTGCGATGAAACTGCCGCTTGGATGGGGCATTTCTCAGGAGATCGTGATCGTAGACGGCAGCAGCTATCAGATCTACCGTGCAAATATGCAGTCTCTGTTCTCAGAGATGGTGCAGAATGCAGATATGGTGATCTTCAATCGCTGTAAATCAAGTGATCCGCTGACCAATTATCGAAGAGGCATCAAGGTTGTCAATCCTTCCTGTGATATCAGCTTTGAGGATGAGGATGGTGAACTGATCGACCTGTTTGAGGAAAACACGCCGTACGATATGGATGCTCCGATTATCGAAATAGAAGATGTGGATTACGGTATCTTCTATGTGGATATGGATGACCATCCGGACAAATACGTGGGGAAAACGGTGAAGTTCAAGGCTCGTGCCATGAAGAGCAAAAACAAAGAGGCACCTTATTTTGTGCCGGGAAGAAAAGCGATGACCTGCTGTGCAGATGATATGCAGATGATCGGCTACATCTGTAAGAGTCCGATCGCTCCGCAGCTGAAACATGGACAGTGGGTTATGGTCACTGCAAGGGTAGCATTTGAATACGATAAGTTTTATCGCGGAAAAGGTCCTGTGCTGTATGCAAGCAAGGTAGAACCGTGCGAACCGCCGGCAGATGAAATGGTATATTTTAACTAAGTAAGCAAAACGCTGGCGAAAGCCGGCGTTTTGTGCGTTTGGTCTGATACAGCTTCCGGCGGACTGCAGAGGTGCAGGATATCAGATTTTTTCCGCAGATTGGGGGTTTTATTATGAGAATGTATGATCTGATCAGGAAAAAGCGAGATGGGGAAAGATTAGCAAAAGAAGAAATTGACTGGATGATCCGAAGTTATACAAATGGGGAAATCCCAGATTATCAGATGTCAGCACTGATGATGGCGATTTATTTTCGAGGAATGAATGAACAGGAAACCTTAAATCTGACGCTTGCCATGGCGGACAGCGGAGAGCGGCTGGATCTTTCGGCAATCCATGGGATTAAAGTTGACAAGCATTCGACAGGAGGTGTAGGGGACAAGACATCGCTGGCACTTGTTCCGCTTGTAGCTTCCTGCGGAATTCCGGTAGCGAAAATGAGCGGCAGAGGCCTTGGGCATACCGGTGGCACGATCGACAAGCTGGAGAGCTTTTCCGGATTTTCAACGGCAATCCCGGTGGAAACGTTTATAAAGAATGTCAATACGATCGGCATTTCGATCATGGGACAGACGGCAGATCTGGCTCCGGCTGACAAAAAACTCTATGCCCTGCGGGATGTGACGGCGACCGTGGACAATCTTTCACTGATCGCCAGCTCGATCATGAGCAAGAAACTGGCTGCCGGTGCCGATGCGATCGTTCTGGATGTCAAGACCGGAAGCGGAGCTTTTATGAAAAGCGAAGAAGATGCGTTTGCTCTGGCAGAAGAGATGGTGACGATCGGCAAAAATGCAGGGCGTCAGATGCATGCACTGATCACCGATATGGATCAGCCGCTTGGTTATGCAATCGGAAATGCTCTGGAAGTAAAGGAAGCGATCGCAACTTTGAACGGCAGCGGTCCAGAAGATTTCACAGAGCTGGTTCTGGCACTCGGAAGCCGGATGCTGATCGCCGGCAAAAAGGCAGAGGATGTCGCTTCCGCAGAAAAAATGCTGCGGCAGTCCATCCAGAATGGAGATGCACTTAGAAAACTGGAAGCATTTGTCCGGGCACAGGGCGGTACAGGAGAAGAAGTTTCTCATCCGGAGAAACTGCCTGCAGCCTCTATGCAGATTGCAGTACCATCGCCGCAGAGCGGCTATATTTCTCATATCCAGTGTGATGAAATCGGAGTCTGCTCCCTGCTTCTTGGAGGCGGAAGAGAGACAAAAGACAGTGTGATCGACCTTTCGGTAGGACTGGAGCTGAAAAAGAAAGTCGGAGATTATGTCGAAAAAGGCGAGACACTGGCGGTTCTGCATGCAAATGATCAGGAAAAAGCCGGGCAGGCAGAAGAGAGATTCCTGCGTGCATACCGGTTTTCCGAGACGCAACCACCGAAACGTCCGATGATTTTCGGAGAAATTTAAAAGAATTTCAAATAATACCTATGAAACATACTGAAATTGTGGTATAAAGAAAGCATGATGTAAAATTGAGTGTCTTACTCTGCAAAAAGCAATTTGTATAACTTTACCGCAGAGAAGCATTCCCCCGCTTCAACTGCACGGAGCACTAAGCGGTGGCAGGAGTGAAAATCTGCTCAGGAGTATCTTTATGACATCATTTGTTTAAAACAAAAGAATAAATAATATGAGGAGAACAAGTATGGAACAGCTGATTCAGGAATGGAAAGCATCTCTTCCCAAATTCAGGGAGATGACAGAAAAATTTTATGCGAAAGAAGTAAGCGTGAAAGAATACAAAGGATTTTCCGGAGGATACGGAAGCTATGCCCAGAAAGGCGGCGAGGCAAGCATGCTGCGTCTGCGTATGCCGGGCGGAAGACTGACAAAAGAAAAACTGAAATTTATCGCAGAGATGGTAGAACAGTATCATGTGGACAAAGCACATTTTACGACCTGCCAGGCAGTGCAGTTGCATGATCTGGACAAAGACAGTGTCTGTGACATCATGGAAAAAGCAGTGGATGTCGGTATCATCACAAAAGGCGGTGGCGGAGATTTCCCGCGAAATGTGATGTGTTCTCCGCTTTCCGGCGTAGAAATGGGAGAATATTTTGACGTACTGCCGTATGCAGAGGCTGTGTCTGATTATCTTCTGAAAAACGCAGATAAAGTGACCATGCCGCGAAAACTGAAAGTCGGATTTTCCAATTCTCCGGCCAATGTGACACATGCGACCTTCCGTGATCTTGGATTTGTAGCAGCAGAGGACGGAACATTTACCGTATATAGTGCGGGCGGACTGGGCAACAATCCACGCATGGGTGTGAAAGTGGCAGAAAACGTAGAGCCGTCACAGATCCTGTATTATGTGCAGGCGATGGTCAATACCTTCCTGGCATACGGAAACTATGAGAACCGCGGAAAAGCCAGAACACGTTATATGCAGGAAAAACTGGGAAGCGAAGGCTATGTGAAGGCATTTCTGGAGAAACTCGAAGAAGTAAAGAAAAATGAAAAACTGGATCTGAACCTTGCTGTTTCCGGTACAGAAAAAGCAGCCGACGGTGAACTTCAGACAGAAAACAAACGAATCGTGGCACAGAAACAGCCTGGACTGTATGCAGTAAAATATCATCCGATCGGCGGTGTGCCGAAAGTGTCAAAGTTTGGCGAGATCTATGAAAGCATCAAAAATGTATCGGATGCAGAAATCCGCATTTCACCGGATGAGACAGTCTATATCATCAACCTGACGGCAAAAGAAGCAGAAAAAGTGCTTGCAGCTACGGATGACGGAGCAGAAACTTTATTCGAAAGTTCCGTATCCTGCATCGGAGCAACGATCTGCCAGGTTGGTGTGCGTGATTCCCAGGGACTTTTAAGAAAACTGGTTGAGACAGCAAAAGAATATGATTTTGCGGACGGTGTACTGCCGCAGATCCATATTTCCGGATGTACTTCATCCTGTGGGACACATCAAATCGGAAAGATCGGTTTCCACGGCGGAGTAAAGAGAATTGACAGTGTGACAGAGCCGGTATTTACGCTTCATATGAACGGCTGTGACAGACAGGGGCAGGAGGCATTTGGTGAATCCTGGGGCATGATCAAAGAAAGCGATATCCCGAACTTTCTCATGGAAGTTGGAAAAACCGTTCAGCAGGAAAACACCGTGTTTGCCACATGGTATGAAAAGACACCGGAGAAATTAAAAGAGATTGCTGAAAAATATCTGATTAATTCAAGTCGAACGCACGTGAGACTTGGTGCGTGATTCTGGTCAGCGAAAGCTGACATATTCTTCTCAGAATCACTGCACATCCTCGCGGAGCGTTTATCTCAGTCGGAGATTGTACTCCCACTGAGAAAGACTTGTTATTACTCACCACTTGCAGAAGTGGGAGTCTTCTCGACTGAGATAAAAAACTTTTGACTTCAATGGATGCCTGCGAATTGCTCCATTACAAAGTAACTCTCACAATCCTGTAAATTTTTCCTGTTTTTCAGAAAAAAACTAGCCGTTTGGATAGTGTACAAAACACGGAAAAATTGCTATACTTTTTCTTGGGAAGAGGAACTTATAAACATAAAACGTAGTAAAACAACAGAGAAAGCGGGGTGTTGCATTGGCAGAAAACAGCATGTGGGAAGAGATGATGCAAGGGGAGAAAATCTGCTATGTAAAACCCCGCCGTGCAATCAGGCGGCTGAAAGCGGCAGATGAAGAGAATATAACAGCGTATATTTATGGGGTCAGCGGTTGCGGCAAAACGGAACTGGTCATGCGATATCTGAAGAACCGGAAATATACGCTGTTTAACGCTGGTTTGGTAACAGTGGAGGAACTGCGTGAGATCAAGGTTTCCAAGCAGCGGAAAACCGTGGTGATCAACAGTCTGCACGATATGGCGATGCAGAATGATACTGAGGAGATCCGGGAAGCGATCATCGAACTTGTGGAGCGTGAGGATGTGTGGCTGATTTTGAGCGGACGCTGTGCGGTACCGCCGTGGCTGACTGCTGTGCGGTATCGTGAAGTCTTCTATGTGATCGGTGAGCAGGAGCTGCTGTTTGATGAAGATCAGGCAGATCAGTATATTGCCATGACCGGGATGATCTTCAGTGAAGAACAGCGGGCAAAAGAAAAAGCATACTGCGTTGGTATGCCGATCGGCTGGAGCATCACAAATAGTGTCTATTGGCAGATGCGTATGGGGCAGGATGAAAAGGATGTCACGAAACCGTTTTCAGATGAAGAATACCGGACGATGGTGGGAGAGGCACTGAGCCAGATGTGGGATTATCTGGAATATCATGTCTATGACCGCTGGGAAATATCAATACAGGAATTTCTGATGGAAGTTGCAATTGTGGAAGATTTTACCGTATATATGGCGGAGATGATCACCGGACGCAATGATGTAGAATCGCTTCTTGAAAGGATTCAGTGGATCGGTAATTTCATGGATATTGTCCGAAACGGAAGTGAAACGGTCTACAAACTCAGAAATCAAATGCGGATCAGCATGATCCGGAGGCTGAGGCGAAAATACACAAAAGAGCAGATCCGTAAGCTTTACGAAAATGCAGGACTTTATTACCAGATCAGTAAGCAGCCGTTAAAGGCTCTTTCCATGTATCAACAGGTGAATGACACGGAAAGAATCGCCTCGGTGCTGATCGATAATGTTCGGATAGCACCAAACAATGCTTATTATTATGAACTGAAACCGTATTATCTTAAACTGCCGGAAGAAAAAATATGCAAAAGCCCGGAACTGATGTGTGGCATGAGTATGCTGCAGTCGTTGCTTTTAAATACCGAAGAGAGCGAACGCTGGTACCGGGAGCTTCAAAAATATGCAAAAGAACATACCGGAAGTGAACGGCGTTCAGCGAAAGGAAAGATCCTGTATCTGGATATCGGACTTCCGCACCGTGGCAGTGACCATATGGTAGAAATCCTGAAAAATGCATATTTGCTTCTTTTGGATAAAGAAGTGAAAATGCAGGAGTTTTCCGTTACCAGCAATCAGGCATCTCAGATGAACGGCGGCAAGGATTTCTGTGAGTGGAGCAAGCGTGACCGCGAGCTTGCAGGAAGCATTGGCAAGATTGTGGAATTTGTACTTGGAAAATATGGTAAGGGGCTTGTAAATCTGGCACTTGCAGAAAGCTTTTTTGAAAAGGGCGGAGATAATTATGAAGTTGCGATGCTTGCAAATAAGGGAAGAATGCAGGCGGAGGCAGGAGGCAAGATCGAGCAGTGTTTTGTCGGAGACGGCATGCTTGCCTGGCTTCATATTATTACCGGAAAAGTAAAAGAAGCGGAGGAGCTTCTGACCAGATTCAAGGGTAAAGCACAGCAGGAAAATGCAGAAAGAATTCTGCCGAATATCGATACCTTTCTCGTTCGCTGTGCATTATATGATGCGGACAAAGCAGCGATTGCAAAATGGCTTGCCCAGGCACCGGATGAAGAACTGATATTCTCTATTTATGATCGTTTTCATTATATTACGAAAGTGCGTGTGTATCTGCAGAATGGCAGAAACGAGCAGGCTTATCATCTGCTTTTGAAATGTGCCTATTATGCAAAAGTGATGCAGCGTACCTACATTGATATAGAAGTGAAACTGCTTCTTGCGATCACGCAGTACCGCATGGGTGAGAAAAAATGGGATGAAACACTTGGCGAGGCACTGACAAAAGCAGAAGAATATCATTTTGTACGGATCATCACAAGAGAAGGTGCGGCTATCCGGCCTCTGCTTCAGGCAACATCCTGGAAGCCGTCGGAAGTAGAAAAAGATCTGGCACAGACCAGAAAGAACAAACAGTTCTGGGCAAAGGTTCAGGACGAGACAGAAAAAATGGCACGATTCTATCCGGCGTATTTAAAAGTGGGTGTGGAAGAAGTCACATTGAGTGATACAATGCTTCGAATCCTGAAACTGCAGGCAGATGGAATGTCAAAAGAAAAAATTGCGGCAGAGCTGAATATGACAACCGCTAATGTAAAATATCATACACAGCAGATCTACAAAAGACTCGGTGTTTCCAATAAGGCAGGAGCCGTGATGGAAGCGGGCAAACGAGGACTGATCTGAAAATGCAAAGAAAAGAAACCACAGCACTTGCTGACTGAATCGGTCGGTGGTGCGTGGTTTTTTTTATCTCAGTCGGAGAAAACTCCCGCTTCTATAAATGGCGAGCAACAAATTTGTCTTAGTGGGAGTGCAA
>UMJM01000014.1_pt1 | contig 24989 bp, 18 predicted proteins | sample 1966031 | NCBI WGS metagenome assembly UMJM01 (sample SAMEA4836150, study PRJEB28245) | human gut metagenome | biome: gut microbiome; material: fecal sample | place: Denmark | collected 2008
GCACATATATCTCACACCGCAACGGAGGCTACGGATGCGGACGTGATGTAGTAGAACAAGTTTTGCGTGCACAAGGCAAATGGATGTCACACGAAGAAGCCTTTGGCTGGTAATATAAAAACAAACAATTATGCTCGAAAACCTGAAAAAATATAAGATAAAGCTGGCTTCCAACTCCCCACGCCGCCGGGAACTGTTATCCGGACTGGGAGTAGATTATGAAGTAAAGCTTCTGCCCGGTATTGACGAAACCTACCCCGACACACTGAAAGGTGAAGAAATTCCCATCTACATTGCCCGCGAAAAGGCAGACGCCTATCGTCCGTCCATGCAGGCAGACGAACTTATTATCACTGCCGATACCATAGTCTACATAGATGGAGAAGTTTTAGGAAAGCCTAAAGATGAAGAAGAAGCTTGCCAAATGCTGCGCAAACTGTCGGGACGCTCTCACCAAGTCATAACCGGAGTATGCCTTACGACTACCGAATTCCAAAAATCCTTTGCCTCGGTTACAGAAGTAACCTTCGACCAGTTGAGTGAAGAAGATATCCGTTTCTATGTAGAACATTACAGACCGATGGACAAAGCAGGCTCATATGGTGTACAAGAATGGATCGGCTTCATCGGAGTAACCGGTCTGAAAGGTTCCTACTTCAATGTAATGGGGCTTCCGGTACAACGATTGTATCAGGAGTTAAGGAAATTATAAACCATCGATTCCACGTCCGTAGCCAATGAAGTTCAGCATAACCCAAGCAACCATAGCAGATGCAGACGAACTGACATCATTTATAACAAGTATCTGGAAAAGCATGGAACACCGGGAATGGTTTGCTCCAGAAGAAGACAAAGATTATATAAAGTCGCTATTGTCTACTCACACAGGCATTATATGGAAAGCCATTGAAAGTGTATCAGGACAGACTGCCGGATTATTCATCATTGTCTTTCCCGGAAAAAATTCCGAGAACCTAGGTTACGACATCGGATTACCTGAAGCAGAGTTGTGCAGTGTAGCCCACATGGATACGGTAGCAGTGCATCCCAACTTCCGAGGTTACGGACTACAACGTTTACTTATAAGTCAGGCAGAAGAAGCCCTGAGCAAAACCCAATACCGTTATTTGTTATGTACGGTCCATCCGGAAAATTCTTTTTCACGCAGTAACATGGAAAAATTAGGATATACGTATATAAAACAAGCGTTGAAATATGGTGGACTACCGAGATGTATTTATCTGAAGAAAAGGACATAACTATACTTTTTTCAGGGTAAGCTATAATAATAGCGTTATATACGAACCAAAAGAAATGAATATAGAAAAGAAAGAGAATTATTCGCTCAAATCTATCAACTGCTGTATATTTTTATCGTAGGCCACTGGCTTACCGCTGACGATATACATCACCGCCTGCTCTATCACAGGGAAAGGTATCACAAACCATTCCTTGGGTCGCTTTCCATCGACGGTCACTTGCAGCTGTACACCGTCGAAAAGCTTGTGTATCAGCGATTCAAAAACGGAACTTTTCACATTGTATACCCGCCATGTAGCTACTGTCTCCACGTCCGCACACAAGTAAGTAGGTTCGTTTTTGGCATTGGCAATACGGGCCTCCAAAGGCGTAGTTGTAAAACCTATCTTATACAAGTTGGGAATAGACCTTATTTCAGGGTCTTTCGACAACGAACGGAGAACATAAATCATGCCGCTTTCCACGTCGTTGGAACTGACGGAGAAGTGTTTCTTCAGGTAGTCATCTTGTACAGCCGACAAGTCTTGTACCGTATAGCCTGTGCGATACAGGTTCTTGCAAAGCGTCTGCATATAGATGCCCGACTCCATGCCGTTTTCATAGATGCAACGTGTACGGCCATTCTTTCTTCCGTGCCTGTTTTTTTCTATCTGATCCATACCTGCTATATACACCAGTATGCCGTCTTCCACAAAATATCGACCAGGTGCTACATGAGCTTCCTTGAACTTAATCAAACGATATCTACCCGACTTCAGGCCGGCATGCACCGCCTTGAAACCAGTTTCGAACGAACCGAAATCCTCACACTTTACCCGCTGGGCTACGTAATCGGCCTCCCGTCTTTCCTCTAACTTTCGCTTCATATAATCGGGTAAGTCAAACAAGCTGCCACTTGCCTGTCCAACATCATCAAAAAGCGGGTCGGCAAAGATAGCCTCCAACTGTTGTTCTGATGTTTGCATGGTCAGACCGTAGGCGGATGGAGGTTCGGAAACTACTTGTTTATTACCATCGTCCAACAGCCCAACACTGTCGTAAGGACGACAACGCTCTTTTTTCGCAGAATCGCTCAGAATACCTTTCAGCTGATTGTAGAGACTACGTTCTTCGCGGTCGGCATCATTCTGAGGCCGGCGTCCGTTGACTTCCACAAACTCCACAATACGCTGAAAACCAGCTATCAGTCTATCGCTGGAAGTCGTTTTCTTTTTGGGGGCAGTGACATCAGCTAAAAGTGGGTCATCAAATATCTTTTTCAGTTCTTCATCCCAGTTTATCATTTCTTCGCAAGTGATTGTTGTTTCAATTTACGCAAATATTCAATAGCCATCGCTATGCGCCTACCATTGGCGTCAGCCTCGTTGAGCGTCGGCACTTTATTGTCGTGCTCTTCCCTCCATTTGGGCAGATACTTGGTGAACAGCAGGATAGCTTCTTCACGTGTCATTTCTTCGCGCTGAGATTCTATCTCGTATTGGATGGTGTGCAACATCTCAGGTGTCAACGATTTGGACAATATCTCATAGGCACGCTGGAAGGGATTGATGGAGTCTATCAGATTAATAGACAAATGGTCCAAATTAACAAAACGATTGGCCAGACGGATAAACTTATTGCCACTGTCATCCGTCGTAATGTCCTGTCCCTGCGTAGCTATCGTCAGGATAGCATGTTTGGCTACCTGATCTACCTCTTCCTCCGTCAGATTATTGTATTTTTCAGCAATAATCTTTGGAATATACACTTGCGTAATGACTTCAGCCATATTCGTACCAAGAATAGCTTCACGGATACGTTTGTCCGATAGCGTAGTAGCTATCAACGTGTCAAGATCATTATCAATAATGGCCTGCGCCCGTTCTGTAGGCGTGGGCAAACCTTCCACCTCAATAGTATGCTTGCGGTCTGTTCCTCTTGTCTCCCATTCATCTTCCTTCTCGTCAGAAACAGCTTCGTCTCGCTTGGTCTTGAACGTCCAGCGGGGAGCCATAACCTGCTCCATCAACAGAGAAGCCGAAATGGCTTTTAGAAAATCATTAACGGCCATTGTAACATCGTCCTGTGCGGCGTCAGGGCAAGGTATCAAGTTGATAAATTGTGCATGCGTTTTACCCTCGCAGTCACGCGTACAGCGCCCTATAATCTGCACAATTTCAGTCAACGAGGAACGTATACCGATGGTAATGCAGCATTCACACCACGTCCAGTCAAAACCTTCCTTGGCCGTGCCGAGCGCTATCAAAATATCAAGCGCGTCACGCGAATTCATGCGTTGCAGGTAGGCTTGAAGAGCATCCCTGCACGAAGGATTGTCTTCTACCAAATCTCCCACCTTCAGGATACGCCCGTCAGACGTCTGTACATGGTAGATATGGTGTTCGTAGTCAGTTTCTATAATCTCGCCAATACAGCGAATGATATCAGCAACTTCATCGTACTTCGACGCATAAGAGGTTTTAGAGTTCACATTGGGAATGTGTATCAGTATCTTCTTCGTCGTATCGAGCGTCTCAGGTAAAGCTGTGATATATTTTCCTGTAAAGAACTGATAGCCGATGCCCAAACTCTTCAGGTACTTGTATCCGCTGAGCTGCTGATAGTAGTTGTAATTAATGGTAGGCTGGAACTTGGCTTCGTCTTCAGGGCGCATCACAGGGATGGCATCTCCACGAAAATAGCTGCCTGTCATAGCCAGTATGTGTGCCGAAGTTTCATTGAGTAGCCTACGAATCAATTCACCCAAATAGTTGTTGGCATCAGCTGAAGTGTGATGAAACTCGTCGATGCCAAAGAATACATCGTCCAGCCATTCATTGGGAATGTTCTTCATAGCATTACGCAAGGTACTGTGCGTACATACCAATATCTGTGCCTTGTTTTCAGGTTGCAGAAACTCGCCCAGCACTTTGCGTTTAGACGTTTCTGTCCCTAACGAGTCGCATAAGTTATAATAAGGTGCTACTTTCCAATCTGCAAAAAAGCCATAATCCTTCAGATTTGTGTTTCTGAACGACCGACCGATAGATTTTTCCGGCACAGCGACGACGACCTTTCTGATTCCTTGGTTAGCCAGCTTGTCGAGGGCCACAAACATCATGGCGCGACTCTTGCCCGATGCAGGCGGAGCTTTCACCAGCAAGTAGGGCCGATGACGTTGTTCATACACCATGGCTTGCATCTCGCGCATACCCAGTTCGTTGGTTGCACTCGACTTCCCTGTCTGAGCGTATTCGATATTAACGAGGTTATTTATTCCCATATTCACACCTTTTCTTTTTAATTCATCTGAAAACTGTTTATAAAGATCCACCGGCCCACAATACCACAATTTGGTCTTTTCATCCGCTAAAGCTTTGTAAGTATCAGAATGATAAAACTGACGCAAAACTCTTACAATAGGAACATAATGCTCTTGGGCATACAACTGTGCCAATCTACTGACTTTACCAGGCAATAGTAAATACAGATTTTTGTCAGTTATTTCCAAGTTCATAAGTGCACCTCCTTTGCTTCTTTAAACGAAATATAATGAAGAGAACGAACTGTATGAAAAAGCCATTGATCACTAAGTACATGTGTTTTTAACTCACGAATCAATTCTTCTTTATTCAACAAACCACTTTCATACAACGCAAAAGCCGCATAAACTCGATCATTAGCAACAGGGCCACCCACAATATCGTAAGGGTGATCAAAATCCTTCTTTGTCCGATTTGCCATCACAAAATCCACCCACTTTTCTGTCGGTTCTGTAAAATGAAGAATATTCAAGTTCTTATAACAAGTTTCATCCAACTCATATAGGTTGACATACCCTTTACCTTCCTTTCCTTTTAACTTCCGCTTAACCCAAAGCGTAGCCTGTTTCTCGGATGTCGTAGTGTAGAAGCCATATCCATAATCCAATGGTCGGTTGGCTTCCCTTATTTCAGGGTTCACTACCTTCTCTATACTTCCATGATACACTATCATTTCGTCGCTTCCTCCTTTCGAGTCCTAATTAATTCGTCTATCTCCTCCATTAGCCACTGGTAACCTTGTGTATGCAACACCTCGAAATTCTCTTCCAAATAGGGTAATATCTCATATTGATCGAAAAGGGAAACCACTTCATCCCCACTCAACTGATACTTCTTTCCATACTGCTCGATGCAGAAAGAAAGGAAATAGGCTATATCGAGTTCTTTATCTCTCATAGTTATGTTTTAGTTGCGCTAAATATACGATTTTTCTTTTGACTAACAATAAACAATTTATACAACAACCTACTATACCATAACATATAATATTGAAAATCATTATTTTTCTTTGTATTGTCGCTTATCATTAGTAGTCATCTTACTAATGATTTCATTTTCAAATTGATCTAAACAAATAAGAGTTGAATCTATATAACCTTCATTGTTTTTGATATATTTCTTTAAATCTTTATCTCTAGTTAATTGTTGTATAATGTAAAATTCAAAAATCATTATAAAATTAGACAAGAGCTTATAGTTTTCTTCTTTTTTTTCTGTATCATCCAATTTATTTAAAATCTCTTCAATGAGAGGTTTAAAAAAAGTCGTATCTTTTATATTGTCATTTTTATACAAGAAAGAATTATCCATAATCATAAAACTCTTTTTAAGTTCTTCCACATCACTCCTAACCAAACTTCCTTGCAATACTTGAACTTGTATTTTCTTTATTAAATCTCTAATATTTTCATATTGCTTTACACGCATTTGAGTAATAATAGATTGCGCTTCAAACAATTTTCCTTTTACATCAAGAGAGATTGATATTTTATAGAAAACTGCAATATTTATGATGGTAAGAAATGCAATAACAAATCCATTTGCTAATTGACAAAACAAAGCCCAATCTTCCACATCTTGTGAAATAGCCCCATTAAAGGTTTTAAAATATATGAATAAAAAGACAATTTCAAATACAATAAAGGTTCCACAACATATATAAACTACTTTTCTTTTCATTTCTTCGTCATTTTAGCATACAACTTAAACAAACACTCCAAACGCTCTTCATCCGAAGAGAAAGGCTCTGGACGATAGCAACGCTCCACAGCCAAGTCGAGACGATGATGAGCCTCTTTCAAGGTCTCAGGCATAGTTTCAGGATTGTATTGTTCGCCAAGCGTCATATCGAAATGCTGGTCGCGCACGTCCAATACTTCTTGCGCCAACTCCTCCAACTCCGCTTTCTGCGCTTCATTGATAGCAGGGAAAGGAAAGGTGTTGTAGCATAGCTGAGCTGAATAACGATACCGTGTTTCCAACCGTCCTCCCACTGTCTTTACCCAAGCCATGTGCATTTTGCTGGTGAGGATGCCGAAGAGCCAAAGAGGAGCATCATAGATAGCAAAGGCAGAGTCTGCTACTACAGTACCAGCTTCTAAATATCCGATAGGAATGTACTCACGACGTTCTGACGAATGACGAGGAATAATAATGCATAATGTATTTTTATATCGACATTCCGTAAAAGAATAAGGTTTTTTTGCCCATTCTACAGTTGCCAGCTTAGTACTTTTTAATCTAAAGGCTTTAACCTTATTAACCCTCTCCTCGATTGCAGGAATAGCTAAAGCCTTATTTTTATTATCTTCTGTTATCCACAGGCAAAACCGTTCTGACAAATTAATAAATTCAGATGAGCCAATAAATGGCTTTATAAACTCACTTATTTCAGGGTATAATGTTTGTAACTGTGACTTTTCAGATGAATCTAAAATCAAATTTCCATCATCAGAAGGCTGAGCCCCCTTTAGCATAATAGGAAAATGAGAAATGGGACGCGTGTGCTTTTCCACAAACTCTAACTGAGCTGTTGTCAAATAAGGATTGATAAATGAACAATGAATAACCTGTTGTTCGTTATACAATCTACATTTGACTGGTCTAAATGTTAATCCAATAATTACACAAGTAACACCTGCATTATGCTTTGCATTATTACTCCATTTAAAGGATGTATATGCAAATGCTATTTTTATTTTTTCGGCAAAAAGAACAGGCCATAATAACAGAAGCTGCTCTCCTTGGCAAATTGAATTTGTAGAAACAAAACTTGCCAGTGCTGAAGTTTGGCTGATATATACCGCTGCCTTATAAAACCAGCAGGAGATATAATCTAACTTTTTATAATCCGTTTTGGCCTCAAAAATATATTTTAAATCCTCCTTATGTTCGAGGCTTTGTAATACATATCCTACATACGGTGGATTCCCCATCACATAAACCTCTTCCGTCACTGTATGCGGACAAACCGTTTCCCAATCCAGCCGACACGCATTGCCGCAAACGATGTGCCCGCTGGGACGCAAAGGAAGGGCGTTGGGACGAACTTTAAAAATCGTTTCAAACTTGATATTCATCTGATGCTCGGCCAGCCAGAGAGAAAGAGTAGCCGTGTCACAAGCAAAATCGTCTAACTCAATACCATAGAATTGTTGTAAGCTGATGTTCGTCATAGGGAGTTCAGGTTCACCCCATTCGCGTAAAACTTGCCAAATCTTGATTTCAAGCTCGCGCACACATTTATAGGAAACAATCAAGAAATTGCCGCTACCACAAGCTGGGTCGAAGAATTTGATTTTCCCTAAACGAACCAGCAACTTGCGCAGACGCTTAATGTCTTTTGTACCTTTGGCCACCTCAAACTCTTCGTTCAGTTCGTCTAAAAACAGAGGACGGATAAGCTTCATGATGTTGGGCACAGAGGTGTAGTGCATGCCCAGCCCTGCACGCATTTCGGGCGTAACGACAGCCTGTATCATCGAACCAAAAATATCGGGATTAATGTCTTTCCAGTCGAAGTCGCCACACTTGATCATCAATACACGGGCACGGCGGCTCAACACAGGGATGGGCAGCCGTTGTTCGAACAAACCGCCATTGACATAAGGGAAAATGGCGAACTGTTTCGGAAGCGTGTCTAGCACGGCAGGATTGTCGGTAGACATGGCCAAGAAAGCACGGTCGATGAACTCAGCCAAATCATGACCATCTTCGGCCGTATGCTTTCTGATGGAGTTGGTAAAAAGTTGTGGTTCAGGGAAAAGACGGGTATCCTCAGCAAAAAAGCAGAAGAGCAGACGCGACATGAAGATGTTGAGGTTGTGCATCTCCGTCTTATCCTTGATATCGTTGTGACGACGTATCTCGTCAAAAATTTTGGCCATCAGTTCGGCCGATTTCACATCGGCTTCCGCCTCCTCAATGTGTCGTATCTTCTCGATGCCGGCCAAGGGGTAAAAAAATTCGAAGTCTTTCCACATCAGAGCCACTTCATTCTCATAGACATCCTGTTCCTTGGGGTCGACGGCTACAATTGTCTCTCCGTCACTCACCACATAGAGACGGGGCATCTGCTTGACAATGCGTGCATCCGACTGCATATCTTTGATTTCATCGTGGAAGTCAAGCAATCCCTTGGGACGGTAAGCAATAAGGTTAGGTATCAGAATGGTGTGTCCATCTTTTGCCTTATTACCTACCCCTTCACGAATACGGCGTATATTACCCTCTCCATATCCGCAAAAAATGCTCAACAAGTGGAACACCAATTCTTCACCCGAAGGATGTAATTCATTCAACTTCTCCAGCGCATCCTGCGCCTCGATATGGGAAAAAGATTTCGCTTTCTTGGCCATTTTTATTTAATGTAACTTTTACCTAAAATAGTTGTGCCTTACAAAGATAGAAAAAAGATATAAAAAATCTTCTTGATATGAATTATATCTGCTATATTTGTAATATCTAAATTGAAGCAAATCACAATAAGGATTATTCCGTTGTGAAAACATTTAAAGCGGTCTTTTTTCGAAGGTCGCTTTCTTTTTGATAATAAGGGCACAATCTTCCGTCCATCATTTCCCAAAGTCTTCAGCATGTGTTTCGGAAAAGATGTACAAATTATGTCATTTATTTGTACAAATTATTTTATCTTTCGTACAAACTTCCCAAAAGTTTGTACAAAGTTTTAGCAAAAATTCAGCATGTTTTTCATAAAACTTCAGCAATGGTTTTGGCAATGTTGCCCAGCAATCTGACAACACTGCCAACTATCCTGTTTTTCTGATGCATTTAACCTACTCCAGGTCCTGCAAGTCTTTCATTCCTTGCTCTATTTCATCTACCGAACGCTTATCTACATAGCGATAACATATATATCCTACCATCATCCCCACAGACAGCATCAGGATATCGAAAACAACCATAAGCAGATTGCGGTAGTGGTGATGAATAAGGAAAACAGAGATAAAAAGTCCCAGTGTAAGGAAGGGAGTACACCAGATTTCTATGCGAAGCCTGCGCTTATAGGATAATATCCAACGGTGGAGTTCGAGTAAGGTACGGGTAGCCAGATTGAATTTATACAATACATGTATGTTCCATAGTGAATATAGAATGAGGAGTGGAAACACGATGTAGAACATCCAGAGAAGTTCTTGTCTGATAATTACTCGGGTAGCTGCTAGCGGAAACAGAAACAGCATGCCTGTAAGTACAAAAACGGCAATAACATTGGCCCCTATCAGACGGTCGCGGGCACTCAGGGTACGTTTTTCTATCATTCCTTTTATCGCTTCATGATTGATGATTTCATTCTTCTTCAGCTGTTCACTAAGCAAGTTCCATTGATTTTTCAGTTCTTCAAGTTCCATAAAGCAGACATTTATTGGTTCGACATATTTTTCAGTTTTTCACGGATACGGTTCAGACGGACACCGACATTATTTTTCGATATTCCCACTATCCGGGCTATTTCATCGTAACTTCTTTCTTCCAACCAAAGCAGGATAAGTGCCCGTTCCAGTGGATTGAGTGCGTGTATCAGCCGGTAAAGCTCACGCAATTGCGACGATTTGTTTCCGTCGTCTTCGGCAAAAGCTTCGAAATTGACCGGTAAGGTTACAGCCTGAATCTGATGTTTTGATTTCCGCCGGTACGAAATGCATGTGTTCAGGCTGATGCGGTATATCCACGTGGCTGGAGAGCTTTCGCCACGAAAACTGGGATAAGCGCGCCAAAGGTTCATTACTATTTCCTGATACAAGTCGTTCAACAGTTCATCATCTGTTGCATACATGTAACAGACTTTATAAATGACTCGTTTGTGCGACTCAATCAGCAGGAGAAAGTCTTTTTCTTGTTGCAGGGTTTTATTCATACAGCATCTGGTTTCTACATGTTTTTTACTCTATTTAGTCGCTCGTTCGGGAATATACTTACATCGATATCATAAAAAATGCGTAAAGGAACAACAAAAGGCTGAATCCTGCCACGAGGAAACAGCCTTTTTAAAGAAAAAGCGCCACCCGGAAATTTTCCCTTTCCGAAGTGGCGCTTAAGTAATATTTATTTTATCAAGAGGCAGGATTATTTATATTCGTCCCAGCTCTTGATAGCGATGTCGTCGATAGTCATCGTGCAGAATGCATGGATAAAGGCACTTGCCAGACGTGCATTTGTTACCAGAGGAATATTCAAGTCGACTGCTGCACGGCGAATCTTATAACCGTTATCGAGCTCTCCGGCAGAAAGGTCACGCGGGATATTTACTACCATGTCGATCTCTTTCTTATGCAGCATTTCCAATGCCTGCGGATGTCCTTCTTCGCTCGGCCAGTATACGCGAGTATTCTCTATTCCGTTTTCGGCAAGGAATTTTGATGTTCCGCCTGTTGCAAAGATATTGTAACCTTTTGCCTTCAGTTCCTGAGCGGCTTTCAGCATTTCTACTTTCTGCTTTGGTGTACCGGTTGACATCAGGATATTCTTTTCCGGAATGCGGTAACCTACTGAAAGCATTGATTTCAGTACAGCACACGAAGTATCTTCACCGATACATCCTACTTCTCCGGTTGAAGCCATGTCGACTCCCAATACAGGGTCTGCTTTCTGCAAACGGTTGAATGAGAACTGACTTGCCTTGATTCCAACGTAATCGAGTTCGAACAAGTTCTTTTCTGGTTTTTCTACCGGCAAGCCAAGCATAACCTTTGTTGCAAGTTCAATGAAGTTTATCTTCAATACTTTGCTCACAAACGGGAACGAACGGCTGGCACGCAGGTTACATTCGATTACCTTGATATCGTTTTCACGGGCAAGGAACTGAATGTTGAATGGACCAGAGATATTCAGTTCTTTAGCAATCTGACGAGAAATGCGCTTGATACGGCGAACTGTTTCTACATACAGTTTCTGTGGCGGGAACTGGATAGTTGCATCTCCTGAGTGAACTCCGGCAAACTCAATGTGTTCGCTGATAGCATATGCTACGATTTCTCCGTTTTGTGCTACAGCGTCCATTTCTACTTCTTTGGCATGTTCGATGAACTGGCTTACAACAACCGGATGTTTCTTCGATACATTGGCTGCCAGCTGCAAGAAGCGTTCCAGCTCTTCCTGATTAGAACATACGTTCATGGCTGCTCCTGAAAGCACGTACGACGGACGAACCAATACAGGGAATCCAACTTTCTGTATAAAGGCGTTGATATCTTCCATTGAAGTCAGCGCGCTCCATTCAGGCTGGTCTACACCGATGCGGTCGAGCATAGCCGAGAACTTGTCGCGGTCTTCAGCATTGTCGATGCTCTTAGCAGAAGTTCCCAGGATATTTACTTTCTGAGCATCCAGACGAAGTGCCAGGTTGTTTGGAATCTGTCCTCCGGTTGACACGATAACGCCATGAGGATTTTCCAAATCGAGGATATCCATTACACGTTCGAATGTCAGTTCGTCGAAGTACAGACGGTCGCACATATCGTAATCGGTAGATACTGTTTCAGGGTTATAGTTGATCATAACCGAACGGTATCCTTCTTTGCGGATAGTATTCAGAGCCTGAACACCGCACCAGTCAAATTCTACTGACGATCCGATACGGTAAGCACCCGAACCAAGCACAACGATACTCTTATGGTCGCCCAAATAGTGTACGTCGTTTGCCACACCGCTATAAGTCAGATACAGGTAGTTGGTCTGTGCCGGATATTCGGCAGCCAGCGTATCAATCTGTTTAACGACCGGTACGATACCTACGCTCTTACGGTGGTTACGGACATCGATGATAGCATCTTCCATTTCTCCTTCGTAACCGATAGCACGTGCAACCTGGAAATCGGAGAATCCCTGACGTTTTGCCTTGTACAGCAAATCGTTTGGAAGCTGTGACAGCAGCTTGTGGTTGTTGCCCCATTCGTGAAGTTCCTTCGAAGTCTGCATGATGTTCATCAACTTGTCGAGGAACCACTTGTCTATCTTTGTCAGTTCATGAATCTGATCTACGGTATATCCAGCACGCATTGCCTTCGAGATAACGAAGATACGCTTGTCGGTCGGTTCACGCAATGCCTTGTCGATATCGGCAATCTGCAATTCTTTGTTTTCTACAAATCCGTGCATGCCTTGACCAATCATACGAAGACCTTTCTGGATAGCTTCTTCGAATGTACGGCCGATAGCCATCACTTCGCCGACAGACTTCATGCTTGAGCCCAGCTCACGGTCTACTCCGTGGAACTTACCTAAGTCCCAGCGAGGGATTTTACATACTACATAGTCCAGTGCCGGTTCGAAGAATGCAGAAGTTGTTTTAGTAACCGAGTTCTTCAAATCGAACAAACCGTAACCCAGACCCAACTTGGCAGCAACGAAAGCCAACGGATAACCGGTTGCTTTAGAAGCCAAAGCTGAAGAACGGCTCAGACGAGCGTTTACTTCGATTACACGATAGTCTTCCGATTCGGGGTCGAACGCATACTGTACGTTACATTCTCCTACGATACCGATGTGACGGATAATACGGATTGCTAGTTCACGAAGTTTGTGATATTCACTGTTTGTCAGTGTCTGTGAAGGAGCTATTACGATAGACTCACCGGTATGAATACCCAGCGGGTCGAAGTTTTCCATGTTACATACCGTAATACAGTTGTCGAAACGGTCGCGCACTACTTCGTATTCTACTTCCTTCCAACCTTTCAAGCTCTTTTCTACCAAAACCTGCGGAGAGAAAGAGAATGCCTTTTCAGCCAGTACGTTCAGTTCTTCTTCGTTATCACAAAAACCAGATCCCAGACCTCCCAGTGCATATGCCGCACGGATGATAACCGGATAACCCAGTTCTTTGGCAGCACGGCGAGCGTCTTCGATGTTTTCAACAGCTTCACTCTTGATGGTCTTTACATTGATTTCATCCAGCTTCTGAACGAACAGTTCACGGTCTTCTGTATCCATGATAGCCTGTACCGGAGTACCGAGTACACGTGCATTGTATTTCTCGAATATTCCTGCCTTGTAAAGAGCAACACCGCAGTTCAAGGCTGTCTGGCCACCAAATGACAATAATACGCCATCCGGACGTTCTTTGGCAATAACTTTCTCTACGAAATACGGAGTAACAGGCAAGAAATAGATTTTGTCTGCCACGCCTTCCGAAGTTTGTACGGTAGCAATGTTCGGATTTATCAGGATAGTTTCGATACCTTCTTCCTTCAACGCCTTAAGTGCCTGCGAACCTGAATAGTCGAACTCACCAGCTTCACCGATTTTCAAAGCTCCGGAACCTAACAATAATACTTTCTTTATATTTTCTTTCATTGTTTTCTTTTGTTTTTAATGGATTACAGCAACTTTACAAACTCGTCGAACAGGAACTCTGTATCAGTAGGACCGCTGGCAGCTTCCGGGTGGAACTGTGCAGAGAACCAAGGGCTCTTCTTGTGGCGGATTCCTTCGTTAGAACCATCATTCATATTGATAAACAAAGGTTCCCAGTCGGCTCCTAATGTATTATTGTCTACGGCATAACCATGGTTCTGTGAAGTAATGAAACACTTTTCTGTTCCTACCATGCGAACCGGCTGGTTATGGCTGCGGTGACCGTATTTCAATTTGTAAATTTTTGCTCCTCCTGCTTTCGAAAGCAACTGGTTACCCATACAGATTCCGAAAATAGGCAGCTTTTCATTTTGCATAGCTTTACGAATGTTCTGTACAGCAGCATCACAAGTATCAGGGTCACCCGGTCCATTTGAGATGAACAACCCGTCGAACTCAAGTGAATTGAAATCGTAGTTCCAAGGTACGCGGATAATCTCTACATCACGTTTCAGCAAACAGCGGATGATATTCGATTTCACGCCACAGTCAACGAGAACGACTTTCTTCTTGCCTTCACCTTCGTTGTAACGGATTACTTCCTTGCATGATACCTTATCTACGTAATTTACTCCCGCATAAGTTGCTTCAGGAACATTGTCTGGTTCATCATCGAAAACGATTTTTCCCATCATCACACCATGTTCACGCAATACCTTGGTCAGCTCACGTGTATCAATACCTGTAATACCAGGAATCTGTTCACGCTTTAACCAGTCACCCAAGCTCTCTACCGCATTCCAGTGAGAATACTTTTCACTGTAGTCGCTTACAATAATCGCTTCGGCATGAATCTTTTCACTCTCCATAAAAGTAGGCAGACCGTTTGCTTCGATTGTGAAAGGAGGAACTCCATAATTGCCCACCAGCGGATAAGTCAGCGTCATTAACTGACCTGCATACGAAGGATCGGTCAAGCTTTCCGGATAACCGGTCATTGCGGTGTTGAACACAACTTCACCGGCTACCGGCTTCTCATAACCGAACGACTTGCCATGAAAGCGGCTCCCGTCGTCGAGGATTAATGTAACATTTCTCATTTTCTATCTATATCGTTTTCTTTAATATTGTTTTTCTTCTTTATATAAAGGCACCAAAACTGCTAGCGACTTCGTTCTGTAACGTTTCAGAACTGATAAATCTCTTCTACGTAATTGATAAAGGCCTGATTGACGAGTTTCACTCCACCCGGTGTCGGATAATCACCGCTGAAGTACCAGTCACCTAAATGTGCCGGACATGCCTCGTGCAATCCATCAAGTGTCTGATATACGATTTCAACCTTTGCCTGTGTACCAGCCGGAGTCAGCAATTGTACCATCTTGGCAGAAATTTCTTCGTCGGTGAATGGAGCATAAATTTCTTTCACGTAATTCACCATCTCTTCCTTCGGAAGTCCAAGCTGTGCTTTCGACTTACGATATGCTTCTTCTATCACATGCTGCATTCCTCTCTCTTCAAGCAATGCTATCGCGGCCTTGAAAGCAATGAACTGTTCCATACTTGCCATATCAATACCGTAATAATCAGGATAGCGCACCTGTGGAGAAGAAGATACAATCACAATTTTCTTCGGATGAAGACGGTCGAGTATGCTGATAATACTCTGTTTCAAGGTAGTACCACGTACGATACTGTCGTCTATAATAACCAGATTGTCTTCATAAGGAATCAAGCTGCCATAAGTTATATCGTACACATGTGTAGCAAGGTCATTACGTGTATTTCCTTCAGCAATGAAAGTACGCAATTTGATATCCTTGATTGCAACTTTCTCACTACGTATACGCTGTGACAGAATCTGCTCCAATTCTGTATGACTCGGCTTGTGTCCCAGGGCCTCAATACGCTGCACTTTCAGTTCATTCAGATAGTTATCGAAACCTTCCAACATTCCATAAAAGGCAACTTCTGCTGTATTCGGTATGAAAGAGAATACGGTATGTACTACATCGTAGTCTATTGCCTTCAGTATCGGATTAACCAGTTTCTTCCCCAACAGTTTACGTTCGCGGTAAATATCGATATCACTTCCTCGACTGAAATAAATCCGTTCGAACGAACAAGCCTTCTTTTCTTTCGGCTCATTGATTTGAGCCAGACGCATTTCTCCCTTTTTGTCTACCAGAATAGCTTGTCCGGGCAGTAACTCATGAATACTGTCAGCTGGTACATTCAATGCTGTCTGTATAACTGGACGTTCGGATGCCAGCACCATGATTTCTTCATCCATATACCAGAATCCCGGACGGATGCCCCATGGATCACGTACAGCAAAACTTTCACCGCTACCAGTCAGCCCACATATCACATAACCTCCATCCCACTTCGGACTGGATGTCTTCAATACGTTAGTCAAATCAATACGGTCTTCAATAGCATGTGTAATATCCATACCCTCCAGCCCTTCAGCCTTACACTCATTGTAAAGACGCTCCACTTCACGGTCCAGGCGATGTCCCACCTGTTCCAACATGATATATGTATCGGCATATTTACGAGGATGCTGTCCGAAGGCAGTAATGTCGGCGAATATTTCATCCACATTTGTCAGATTGAAGTTTCCGCACAAAGCAAGATTCTTGGCACGCCAGTTATTGCGACGCAGAAAAGGATGTACATACGAAATACCACTCTTTCCTGTTGTAGAATAACGTAAGTGTCCCATATAGAGCTCTCCGGCAAAGGGCAAGCACTTTTTCGCATATTCAGCATCATGAAGCTGTTCGGCTGTAAGATCTTTGAAATAGCTGTGTACCGTTCCGAATATTTCAGTAATGGCTCCAGCTCCCAATCCTCTTTCGCGGAACATATATTCCTCTCCCGGATCAGCCTGAAGTTTTACACACGCAAGCCCCGCAGCTTCCTGACCGCGATTATGCTGTTTTTCCATCAGCAAATACAACTTATTAAGCCCGTACATCCACGTGCCATACTTTTCCTGATAATACTCTAGTGGTTTCAGCAAGCGAATCATCGCTACTCCACATTCATGCTTTAGCGGTTCCATATTATTTCGTATCGTTTAGTTGGCTACTCTATATATACAAAAATACCTGAACTTACTGAAAAGTAATTCCAGGTATTTTTATTATTAACGCATTTGCTTAAAATCTTACAAAAGAAAAAATCAGAATGAGTAATGCCTAATGTAGCATTATTCAGAAAAAAGGAAAGCTTCGAGGAAAACAAAATCCCGAAAAGACCTCTGTTTTCCACCACTGCCTGAATCAAATTCTGCAATCTCGAATCCGGAGTAAAACCTTTTTTCTTTACCTGTTTCACTAAACTACACATTAGGGTACATCACAATTCGGGATGCAAAGATAAAGATTTATTGGCATATTTCGAATATGTTTCTTAAAATAATCTACATCTTTTTTAAAAACTTATCTCCCAACTGTAAAAAACAGGTCATACAGGTTATTCTTGCCAGCCTCCTCCAAGTGCTTTATAAAGATTTACCATACTAATCTGCTTGTCGCGTACGGCATTACTCAAACCTATCTGAGCGTCCAGATATCCACGTTGTGCATCCAGCAAATCCATATAACCGATAACTCCGTTCAGATATTGAAGCTGTGCAAGGTCAAGAGTACTTTTCGATGCCTGTTCAAGACGCAGACGAGTTTCATAGATTTCCTTTATCTTATTAAATTCGGCTATGGCATTATAAGCATCTTTAAAGGCATTCAGTACAGCTTTTTCGTATGCATAAGCTGCTTGTTCGCAAGCTGCCTTCTTTGCTTTCAGCATCGCACGATTCTTTCCCATAGCAAAAATCGGTTGCAGAATGTTAGCACTCAACAAATGGTAAGGCGATTTCAGTACATCACTCAATGCAGCACTCTCGCTGCCATAAGTAGCAGTCAATGTTATGCGAGGGAACAAATTGGTAAAAGCCACTCCTACCGCAGCATTTGCAGCAATGACAGCCTGCTCTGCCTGACGGATATCCGGCCGGCGTTCCAGCAGTGCTGAAGGCAAACCTACGGGTAAACTGGCAGAAAGCATAACATCTTCGGGCAACACCGAACGTTTGATATGATGTGGATATTCGCCACTTAAAAATGCGATTTCATTTTCTTTCAGAGAAATCTTACGCTCCAGGTCAGGAACCAATGTTGCTGTTCGTGCCAACTCCACCTGTGCCTGACGAAAAGCAGTTTCAGAAGTCAGTCCACCTTCGTAACGCACGCGCGCCAAATGCAAACTTTCCCGACGGGCATCTACTGTCTTTTGTACGATAGACAGTTCATTATCCAACGCAACCAGTTCAAAGTAAGCCTGAGCAACCTGTGCAACCAGACTCATACGAAGCGCACGCTGATTTTCGACAGATCCCACAAATTCGGCAAGACTCTTATCGCGTGCCCAACGAAGATTGCCCCATAAATCAAGCTCCCACGAAACAGAAGCCTTGGCATCAATCTCATAACCGGATTTATAATGATTGCCTCCATAATTTTCTGCTTCCTTCTCAGCATACACCTTTGCACCGACTGCCGGGAACATATTTGCATAATCAATGCGTTTCATTGCAGCCAACTCCTTAACACGCGCTGCGGCTATCAGCATATCTTTATTATACGACAAGGTCTTACGTATCAATCCTTGCAAGGTCGTATCGGTGTAGAGCTGTTCCCACGGATAATCTCCGATGGAAACTGTGTCTACACTCATGCTGTCGAGCACATCGGGCAAGTCCAGTTTCGGACGAGTATAATGTTTGCCCAACTGACAACTACCCAAAAGCAACAGAGTTGTCAGCATGTATAAAAAGCGATAAGTATATTTCGTTCGTTTCATACGTTTCAGGTTTTGTTAATTAGCTTTTTTGTTTTCAGCTTGTTTTTCGCCTTATAAATCATCACAAAGAAGAAAGGCACAAGCAAGATACCTACCGTCACGGCGACAATCATACCAAAGAATACACCCGTTCCGATAGCTTGACGGCTGGCCGAACCCGGTCCGGTTGCAATAACCATAGGAACCATACCCAGAATGAAAGCCAGTGATGTCATCAGGATAGGACGGAAACGAAGATGAGCTGCATGCAAAGCTGCTTCCACCAGATCTTTTCCATTATCTACTTCCTCTTTGGCAAACTCAACAATCAAAATGGCATTCTTGGCTGCCAGACCAATCAACATAACCAAACCAATCTGGAAATAGGTATCATTTTCCAATCCACATAAAGCTACGCCGGCGTACGCTCCAAGCACAGCTACCGGAAGTGAAATAAGCACGGCAATAGGAATACTCCAACTTTCATACAGTGCAGCAAGGAACAAAAATACGAACAAGAATACCAATGCGATAATGGCTCCGGTCTGACCTCCCGCCTGCTTTTCCTGATAAGAAAGTCCACTCCACTCAACACCAATGTTACTTGGAAGTTTTTCGCGTGCAATCTGTTCCAGAATCTCCATTACCTGTCCGGAGCTGGCGTCATTGGCTGCCGTACCGCGAATAATGGAAGTATTAAACATATTGAATCGCTTAATACTACCCGGACCAGTCGTATAATCGGTTGTACCCAGTGAAGTCAGCGGAATCATATCGCCGTCACTTCCTCTCACGAAATACAAGCCGATATTGTCACGGTGCTCACGATAAGGGGCCTCAGCCTGAATATATACACGATAAATACGGTTGAACATATTAAAGTCGTTCACATATACCGAACCTGTATAAGCTTTCATGGTAGAGAAGACATCTGCCATCGGCACTCCCGACAATTTGACTTTATCACGGTCAACATCGAAATACAACTGAGGTATTTCAGCCTGCAACGAAGTAGAAAGTCCTGCAAACTCCTTACGTTGCGAAGCATAATACATCAATGTATCGGTAGCACGAACCAGATCATCATAAGTTGCATCTCCACGAGCCTCAAGCTGCATTTCGAAACCACCTGAAGTACCCAACCCCGGAATAACAGGAGGAGTAGACAAATAGACCTTGCACTCAGGATACTGCTTCAGTTCATCCTGAACATCCTGCATGATTTGTCCGATAGTTGTATCATCTCGCTGTTTCCATTCTTTCAGTATCACGGTAAGCTGACTGCGGGCCTGACTGGTTCCTACACGCGGACTACTACCGGTAACGTTCTGAACATATTCTACAGAAGGGTCTTTCATCAGGAAAGCTACAGCTCTGTCGGTTACCTCACGGGTTCTTTCCAGTGTAGTACCTTCCGGAAGTTCAAGCTCTACAGTAAAGAATCCCTGATCTTCAGTAGGAAGGAAGCTGGTAGGAACCAGACGGTGGAACATAAATATACATATAATTACGATACCGAAACCGACTATCACCCGACGCGGATGTTTAACAACTCGCTTTATACCTGCTACATATTTAGTATTTCCAATAGCAAGCCATTTATTGATGAATGTAAACACACGATTTTTCGGCTTATTAGGATCGGTTGGCTTCAAAATGAGCGAACACATTACCGGGCTCAAAGTCAATGCTACAACTGTAGAAAGGATTACAGATACGGCAATAGTCACACTGAACTGGCGATACAGCTGACCTGTAATACCTGACAGAAAACTTACCGGAACGAATACTGCCGCAAGAACCATTGAAGTTGCAATCAAAGCACCTGTCAGTCCGTCCATAGCTTTCTTAGTAGCTTCATATGGACTGAGCTTCTCTTCTTCCATGATACGTTCAACATTTTCTACTACCACAATGGCATCGTCCACCACAATACCGATGGCAAGAATCAATCCCAGCAAAGTAAGCATATTGAGCGAGAAGCCGAATATAAGCATGAAACCGAATGTTCCGATCAAGGAGATGGGCACAGCCACAATCGGGATAACCGTTGCACGCCAGCTTTGCAGAGAAAGGAATACCACGATAATAACCAGAACCAATGCCTCGAACAAGGTTTTATATACCTCATGAATAGATTCTGAAATATATGTCGTTATATCAAACGGTATCTCATACTGCAATCCTTCGGGGAAATTCTTACTGATTTCCTCCATCGTTTCCTTTACTTTTTCTGCTACATCCATTGCGTTTGCACCAGGCAACATGTAAATACCTAATACAGCCGCATTACCTCCGTTTATACCACTCTCCGTAGTATACGAGGAAGCTTCAAGCGAAACGCGTGCAACATCACGCATACGGATAAGCGAACCGTCGGCATTGGCACGAAGCACGATTTCTTCGAACTGGTTAACCGTAGAAAGACGGCCCTGAGCCGTTATAGGAATGGTAATATCCAATCCGCTGACCGGCTGCTGTCCCAGCACACCAGCTGCCGACTCACGGTTCTGGTCTTTTAAAGCATTCTGAACATCCTGTACAGTCAGTCCAAAATTAGCCAGTTTGGCCGGATCTACCCATATCTGCATCGCGTAATAGCGGCTACCGATATTTGACACACGTCCTACTCCAGGCACACGACGAAGCAAGTCGAGCACATTGATTGTCGCAAAGTTACTCAAATAAATTTCGTCAAACTTCGGATCATCCGAACGAAGACAGATGGTCATCAACTGGCTGGCTGCCTGTTTTTCCACCGAAATACCATTTTGGACAACTTCGGCAGGAAGACTCGATTCCGCCAGCTTGATACGGTTCTGTATTTCTACCGCAGCCAAATCAGGATCTGCTGAAATATCGAATGTTACAGTTGCCAAGAAACCTCCTGAGTTGGAGCTGTTCGACTCCATATAAAGCATACCAGGAGTACCGTTAAGTTCCTGCTCTATCGGTGTAGCAACAGCCTGCGATACAGTCACGGCACTTGCACCCGGATAAGATGCACTGATCTTCACTACCGGAGGAGTGATTTGAGGGTACTGGTCTATCGGCAACATTTGCAGTCCGATAATACCCACAATAACTATTAATATAGAGATGACAGCCGAAAAGACCGGTCTGTCGATAAAGAAACTCACTTTCATGAATCGTAAAGTTTAATGGGTTAATATGGTTAATCCTCTTTCTGCTCTTCCGACTCTGCCTTCGGAGCCTCACCTACACGGACTTTCAGTCCCGGAGTCAGTTTGTGGTAACCTTCAGTTACAATCATTTCTCCCGGTGCAAGTCCTCTTTCTACTACCATATTATTCTGGAATTCAGGTCCAAGTTCGATAAAACGCTTTTCTACAGTAGAGTCACGGCGCATTACGAAAACATAGGCTCCACCCTTTTCTATAATCAATGATTTTTGTGGAACAACGGTAGCATTTTCACGTACATCAAGCAAAAGTTTTACCTTGGTAAACTGTCCCGGCAAAAGAACATGCTCAGGATTTGCCATTTCTGCACGTACGGAGAATGTTCCGGTTTTCGGATTAACCTGAGGCTCCGCAAAATCTACTACACCTTTCTGTTCGTATACACTGTTGTCGGGCAAAGTAATAGTAACAGTAGGCTGCCATGAGCGAGTAGAATCTTTCTGTCCCAATGTAACATTACGCTCCTTACTTTTCAGATAATCGAGTGCCGTCATACTGAAATCGACAAGCACTGTATCACTTTTCACGATAGTAGCAAGCAACGATTTACCGCTTCCGCCTACTAAAGTTCCCAAATCGACGTGTCTTTCACTTATCTGACCGGAAATAGGAGAACGAACAATCGTATATCCCAATTCAAGTTCTGCCTGATCCAGATCAGCACGGCTCATACCAACACTGGCCACAGCCGTTTCGTATGCAGCTACAGCATTATCAAGGTCAAGCTGGCTGGCAGCATTCTGCTGATACAATGGCCGGATACGTTCCAGGTCACGTTCAGCCTTACGGGCCTGAGCCTCATCTTTCTTCAACTGCGCACGTACCTTATCGGCTTTGGCACGATACTGGTCTTGATTGATAACAAAAAGTACCTGATTACGTTTTACATATGTACCCTCGGCAAATAACATCTGTTCAAGGAAACCTTCCACACGGGCACGGACCTCGACGAATTGTTGCGCACGAATACGGCCTACGTATTCTCCATACAATTCTACATCCTGTTGCTGAACAGGAGCAACACAAACTATAGGAGCTTCAGGCTCAACATGCTTTTCTCGTGTGAGAAACAAATAAAGTGCAATGATAATGACGATGCCGATTGCAGCATAAATACTCTGCTTCTTTTTTAACTTTAATTCTTTCCTTGTCAAAAAACGTTTCATACTTTCTTTTTGATTTTTTTATTATTAGATGCCATAGGAACAAGGGCAATACCTGTGCCAAAGGTACGAAAATATTTTTGTATATTGAAAATCAGAGCATCATGACAAACGAATATAAACAGAAGTTGAGGATTTTTCTGATAAGTTGTGGAAATTATCCACAATCAAGCCACATTTTTATTCCCCATTTTCTCTTCTCCTATCTTCCTATAAAAAGAAACATGCAAAATATTTTCCTCGTTCTTTTCTAAAAGAATCAACACCAACATTCAGATTCCCATGATGTTTTTCCTATCTTTTTCATACTTTCAGAACGGGAAAGCTCGCCTCTGAATAATATTTTTGCTAACTTTGCATCCGAAAAAAATCTTTAAACAAAATGATATTAGAGGAACATTTAGAAACTACTGTAAAGGTTCACGACCAGCAGTTGCACCGGCGAGTTGATCTTTTGCTTCGTACAGGAAAACTTTTGGTAGAGAGTTTGGCTGATACCAATCGAATTGTGAGAAACATGAAGCGTACAGCAGCTTATTTAGGTATCCCCGAAGAAAAGTTGCACATTAACGTAAGTTTCACCATGCTGATGGTGAATGTAAGTGACGGCGATTATTCGTTTACAAAATTCCAGCGAATCGAAGGACATGGCGTAAACATGACTGCCATTTCTGAAGTAAGCAAACTCTCATGGAGAGCTATAGAAAATGACTACACGCTCGACCAGTATGAAGAAGAGCTAGAGAAAATACGTACCAAGAAGCGTAATTATACTCCCCTGCAAGTCGCTATCGGAGCAGGTTTTGCCTGTGGAGGATTCTGTATTCAGTTCGGTTGCGACTGGATGGCATTCTTATATGCGTCTATTGCCGCTATTATCGGTATGCGCGTAAGACAGAAATGTAACGAGTCGGGCTTGAATCATTATATGGGTATTGCCATTTCTGCATTCATTGCTACTATGATAGCATGGGCCTCTACTTTCCTTCCTGCCGAATGGACTAATACTCCGTGGCATCCGTTGCTGGCATGCGCACTGTTCATCGTGCCGGGAGTTCCATTGATTAACTTTGTAGACGATATGCTCGACAATTACATACAAGTAGGTATCGTACGTGCAGTCAATACCTTGTTAATGGTGGCAGCTATGGCATTCGGTATTGCCTTTGCTGTAAAATTATGTAGCATCGCCGACTTCTTCCCGACTATCAGTATGGTTCCTCACCACGCTTATTGGGAATATGCACTTGCCGCAGCTATCTCGGCCATGGGCTTCTCTATGATCTTCAATATCCAACGCCGGTTATTATGGGTAGTAGCTATAGGAGGAATACTCGCTGTATGTACCCGTAATTTCGTAAACCTTGGACCAAGCACAGACAACATTGGTCTGGATATGGGTCTGGTTATCGGTTCGTTTGCCGGTTCTGTATTGGTTAGCTTAATTGCAATTAAAGCCGTACACTGGTTCCATGTGCCCAACCATGTGCTAACCATCCCATCTGTCATCCCCATGATTCCGGGAGTATTGATGTATCGCATGCTGTTCGGTTTAATCAATATGAACGTTCAGTCAATCGATCAAGTTACCCCGCTGATGAAGGCAATCGAAAGTGGTGTAAACTCGGGACTGGTTATTATGTGTATTGCACTAGGTGTTGCTATTCCTAATATCTTCGGACGTAAATATATCGCGTCATCAAAGAACAAACGTCTTGCAGCTATCTTGAAAGAACGTAGAGCAAGAGGTAAGTTTGTAGAATGGTAATACAGACAATATAAATAAGGAGTAAGTAAAGGGCGAAAAGTTAAGATATCCAAATATCATAATCTTTCGCCTTTTATATTTGTTTAAAGAAAGAACTGCCTGTTTCAGGCAAATAGTAATTCAATATAAA
>UMJM01019889.1_pt1 | contig 23124 bp, 18 predicted proteins | sample 1966031 | NCBI WGS metagenome assembly UMJM01 (sample SAMEA4836150, study PRJEB28245) | human gut metagenome | biome: gut microbiome; material: fecal sample | place: Denmark | collected 2008
CGCAGATGGCGGCGCTCTATCCGTTCATGAAACAGCTCGTGACTTCGGGCAGCTACAATGTGACAGGGGCAGACGGGAAGAACGAGAAGCACAAGGTCAACCTGCTGGACTCTTCGGAACGCTACTATATCGCCAACGAGGTGGTGACAAGGCTCGAAACCATCAACACCGACCTGTTCATCCTGGCATGGCAGGTGCGCACGCTCTCCTGGAACGACTTCTGGTTCTCGCTCGACCCGGAAGGATGGGCCAATGTGATGTCCGGCAAGAACATCATCGGCGGCATCGTGGCCGACTGGAAGCGTGGATTCAATTAGAAAAAAACAATAAACAAATAGAGAATGGAAACAGAAAAGAAAATCATCGGCCGCTGCCCCCTGTGCGGCGGCAATGTGGTCAAGACCTGCAAGGGGTACCGCTGTGAGCATAACATCGGCGGCAGTCCTTCTTGCGTACTGAACATCAATACCATCATCGGCAACCGCAAGATGGCGGACGCGGAGGTGGCGGTACTGTTGGAAAAACGCCGGATTCTATTGGACGGCTTCGCCAGTAAGGAGGGCAAGACATTCCCGACCGTGCTGGAGCTGGCCGACGACGGCAACATCCTGATGCAGCCGGTCATCGGCAGGTGTCCGCACTGCGGAGGGGAAATCCGTGTGGGAAGCCGGGCGTTCAACTGCTCCAACTATGCCAACCAGGACGCGCCCTGCTCCTTCGCCATCTGGCGCAACATCGGCGGACACCAGCTCACCTTGGAGGAAGCCGGAGAAATCTGCGAGAAGGGTATTACCTCTTCGGAGCTGGAGATGTACCGTGAGGACGGCAGCATCTACCGCAAGCGGCTCGGCGTGTCGCCGGACAAACTTCAAATCGTGAAGATATGAGACCGGGGATGAAGATTTGGATAATACTCGCCTCCATCGTGTTGTTCTGGAGCGGCGTATTTTACTTTGTCGGCTGTTCGGACAATCTGGACGGCCGTGCGGCGGACATGGCCGAAAAGGCATTGAGGGCGTCGGTGGACAATCCCGAATCCATACGGATATTGGCTGTCAGCAGGCCGGATTCCGTGTTCGGGCATACCTACATCACACAGGAGGAGAAGATGGCCCTTTCCATGGCCATGGTGGAAATCAACAGGAAGGTGATGGAGGCTACGGACGGGCTGGAGGACTTCGACCCGGACGACAAGGAGACGGCCGCCCTGATGGAGCGGCAGATGTCGGCCATGTCAAGCCTGAGGCGGCTGATGGACTTCGGCGGCCCGCTTGACGGGAGTCCGCAACCGTTCAGCGGATGGAAGGTCAAGGTCGATTTCGAGGGCGTGGACGCGGACGGCCGAAGCTATCATTCCGAATACTGGTTCATCCTGGACAAGGAGGCGCAATGCGTGGTGAAGTCGTTTGAGATACCCTTGCCGTAGGCTTCATAAACTTTGTTCCTGAATATCTTATCTTGAAATCCTGGTGTCATCGGTTATGGCATCGGGATTTTCTGTTTTTGAACCTATGGGCGTTCCGCTCCGGCAGATTTTCCGATACAAAGCAACGGAAGGCCGGGGCGGCGGCGAACGACGCTCCTCTTGCCTGCGTGGAAAGCGTCCGGCAGCCTTCCGCGATTTGTGCCAAATCGGGTATTCCGGCCTCTTTTCACTTGTCACGTCCGCCTTTTGCCCCTTGCTCCTTCCGTCATGCCGTATCGTAAAATCCCGGAGCGGAAGCCGCAAGGCTTCAAACAAAAGGGAAAAAGATTAGGACTTCAAAAATTCAGGCATTATGGAAATAAAACTCATTGACAGAAAGGAAAGTGTCAGCTACAAGGGCTGTATTTATGAGCTTACCTTGTTGTGGGACAGGGAAAGCGTCCGCAAGTGCTTCTGCGGTATGCCGCCGTTTTTCGCCCACATCCGCAAGGACGGAGCAAACTTCGCTATAATAGATTGTTATTCAAACGACAATGAGCGGTTTGTCGTAAAGAAGTTCATGCCGTCCTTACTGGCAAGGTCGGACTGGCAGGTGCGCTTCGACAGGGACATCAATACCATACCATTTTTGGAACTGCTGGCAGGACTGCCGATTTAACCGTATGGATTTTATCAACGTAAAAACAAGGACATATGAAAGGAACAGAACATTTCAAGGAGATTATCAAGGGTTATCTTGACCAGAGGGCAAAGGAAGATGAACTTTTCCGTGCCAAGTATGAAACCACGGCACGCACCATGGACGATGTGATAACATTCATTCTTAATGAAGTAAAGAACTCCGGCTGCTGTGGTTTCTCGGACAGCGAGATATATTCAATGGCGGTACACGTCATAGACGAGCCGGAACTTGAAATCGGCAAGCCGCAGTCCTGTAACGTGGTGGTCAACCATCATATCGAACTGACGGAAGAAGAAAAGGCGGAACAGAGGGCACTCGCGCTCAAACGCTATCAGGACGAGGAGCTGCGCAAGATACAGGCACGCAATGCAAGGCCGAAAGCACACAAGCCGCAGACTGACAGCCAACCGAAATTATCACTCTTTGACAACTTTTGAGCATGAAACCGAGGAACAGATTTGAAAAGGCGGTGGCGGCTTCCAATGGGAAGCTGACCGCCCTCAGCCCCAAAGCTGTTGAATGGGCTGTAAGTAATGTTATTGTACATATCGCATTCCGCACGTCCGGCCATAACTGCACGTGCGGTGACTGCGGAGCGAAGTTTGACCATAAAGGGAAAGGCAAGACGGTATGTTGCCCTCATTGCGGACACCGCTTGCAGGTAAGGGACACGTTGAAGCGCAAGGAAGTGCAGTCCGCCTATTTCTCTTCCCTTGAAGTGGTGGACGGCTTGCAAGTTCAGCGTGTGTTCCTGCTGAGAGCCGTATGCCGGAAAGGAATGATGTTGAAAACGTCCTGCATGGAGGTGTGCCGCCTGTGGCTCAATGCCGAGGGCAGAATTGCGGTGACATCAAGGGCGAGGACTTTGGGCTGGTATGTGGACAGCTTTAATTGGTGTACAGATATTGACTTGAAACTTTTGTCCGAGGTGCATTGGGTGATTTCCGACACATACGTTTACCCCCGTTACAAGGTGCTTCCCGAACTGAGGCGCAACGGCATGAGAGGCAGGCTTTCCGATGATTGCCATCCGGCAAGGCTGATGAAGGCGTTGCTGACGGACAGCCGGATAGAGACGATGATGAAGTCCAAGGACTTGCAGGCCGTGGCTTACTTTGTGAGCCGTCCGCTGGATTTGGACACGTGCTGGCAGTCGTACAAGGTGGCCGCACGACATCATTACCGCCCGTCCGACTACGGCCTGTGGTGCGATACCGTCCGCTTGTTGGAGCAATGCGAAAAGGACATCCATAATGCTAAGTATGTCTGCCCTATAGACCTCAAAGCCGCCCATGACCATTGGCTGGACAAAAGGAACAAGGCGGCGGAGAAGCGCAGGAGTCAGGAGCAGATGTTGAGAGCCAAGGCGAAAGAGACGGACTTCTATAGGGAAAAGTCCCGCTACTTCGGGATTGTCATCAGCGACGACGACATTGAAATATCTGTGCTTGATTCCATAGAGGCTTTCCAAGCAGAGGGAAGCAGCCTTCACCATTGCGTGTTCCAATGCGAGTATTACGCCAAGGTGGACAGCGTTATCCTGTCGGCACACGACCGCCAGGGCAACCGCATCGAGACCGTGGAATTTTCACTGAGCCAGGGCAAGGTCATACAGAGCCGGGGGCTGTGCAACTCCAACACGGAATACCACGACCGAATTGTAGGACTTGTAAACGCCAACGCCTACCGCTTCCTGGAGGCGAGGACACCGCCATAATTCCTTGAAATGTTCAGACCCCGACCTGCGCCGTGAGGTGTGGGTCGGGGTAATGTATTCCTTTGAGGTAAGAATTGTGCCGTTCTACTCCTTACTATTGTTTTCCTCCTCTATCAGGGCATTGCGATGATAACCGTGCCGCACAAAAGAGTCCACAAAAATCAATTCCTTGTACCATTCCCCTTTTTCATCCTTTTTATTTTGGAAGCGGAAAAATCCTCTGACGAATATTTCATTGTCATTCACAATCTTGCGGAACCACCTCGAATCCATTACAATTACTTCCTGACCGCTCTCATTCCTGACCTTTTCTTTGCTTTTGTACCCCAAAATCTTATCATCCAATTTAGCGGTTGTTCCAACGGGTACGATGATTGTTTCTACCTTTACATATTTTTTAACGGCAAGATATACCATCAATTTGTTAGCCAACCTCTCATAAATTTGTTCCCGTTCCTCCTTATTCCCGGCAAAAAGCTGGTCATCTGCCGTCAATGTCGGCCACGTGTATATATGCCGTACATTGTCCTTGGTTGATTCTATGTAAAAATACATATACAGGTTGCTAATGCCGCCATCCTCCCTGAACAGCCACACATGCAATGTGTCTTCTCCAAATCCATAAACAATCGTCCCGCAGTCTCTGGAAAGGAGTATGCCACAGACATTATCCTTGTAGAACTCTTGGAAAAGCTGATGGTCAATGCCGTAAAATGATTTTGCGCTTTTCTTCATGACTACCTCAAAAGAGAGCATGAGAAGTTCGGGTAAGCCCCAATCCGGTTGTGTCTGGCGGACATCAGACAGGAATTTCAGGCCATTGGCCAAATATCCAAAATGTTGCTTGTTGCTCAGCATGGGCACGCCGAATTTTCCTTCATCTTCCACGTTGTCAATATTGAGCAGCCAAGATATGATAGGTCGTTTGCGGATTATCATAAGCTATTTATATTATAGGTTCAACTTGCAATGGCAGGAATAGGTTTAATCTTTCCTGTAAGAGTTCGCCACGGTTTCTTCTAATTCTTCGTCAGGAACTTCCTTGCAAAAAATGTAATATACTGTTGTGCTGGTTGAGCTTGCTCCTCCATATGCGCCTACAAATCCGCCCCCAGTGGTAACAGATTTCGTATCGACTAATTCCCATCCTTGAAGAGACATATAATTCAATGCCCCTATCAGGGAGTTGAATTTCAAATCTTTGCCATCAGTACCCTTGACAGTTTGCGGCTTTCTGTCTGTGCCATCATCAAGTTTTATGGAATTTTTCTTGTATTCCATCTCTACATACAGTTTTTTAGCACATGCAAGCTGTGCTGTCAAAAGTAACACTGCCAATAACACGAAAACCTTTCTCATAATGAATTTAATTTAATGGTACATTTATAATTGAATGTTGTTTTACTCATATATCTTTGATTTTCAATGGTAAGTATAATTTGTAGAGAACACGTTATTCTTGTTGTAGCTTTTCTATCATCCCTCCTGAGATTGATAAGATATTGTCAATCAATAGGATTTCATTTGTCTCTAAAATGACAGTTCTTTCCAACTCATCGTACCTCCGTATTACTCCGGTAATTGTGATATTTCTGCCGCCGTCTTTTAACGTGTCAGGAATAAAATAGATGAATGTAAGATTGGAACGCTCACCGATATGGCCAATGGCATAGGTCAGACGCCTGGACAGTATCTCCTGTTCGTCCGATGACAGTATCTGCCTCGGTGTGGTCTGCCGTGCGGTCTCAGCTATCGCCTCGTCATGGCCGGTCAGAGCGGCGAAGGGCGCAAACTGGGCGGCACGGTTTATCATCGGCATCGGCTTCCGGGTCTTGGAGACATGGTGCGGCAGGTGGATGATGTCGTCATATCTACTCATGGTGTCCTCCTATCTGCTGGTTGCGTTCCCGCTGGGTGGCTCCGTCCGCATAGTTCAACCCTTTGAGGATGGCGTTCTTGCCGAACTTCTTCTTTATCTGCAGCACGGCTTCCTGGCGGCGGCGTTCCCTAGCCAGCATCTCTTCTTCAGCTTTCTGTTCCTTTTCCTGCTTTTCGTAGTCGGTGAAAAGGTCGAGCTGCACCGCTTTATTGTCTGGCTGTATATCCGCCTCGTGCATAAGATGGTTTGCCGACAGGGTGATGCGGCGTACCAGCAGGTCGGGGTTTACGATGCGGTCGAACAGTCCGCCGGACTTCTCCATGAGGATTGTTTCGGAAGAGGTCGGACGCTCCATGTTTACTGTTCCGTGTGCATGAACCGGGACTTGTCTGCCATAGCGGTCGGTCGCCACTTTGCCCTGATACTTTTCCCTGATATTCCTGTCCGTCAGCGATTCAGTGTCGTAACCGATAGTCAGCACAAGCTGGTCGGTCACCAGTCTCTTGTCAACCAGGTCCAGAGAGAGACTGTCCGCCATTTCCAGTACCACATTCCGTGCCTTGACTGCCGTATAGGGCGACTGGAGCACCTGTCCGCTGCTGACTGAGTTTGTTTCCGGACGGTATGCCTTTATCAAGTCCATAGTCACAGGTTCCCATCCCCAGGCATGGTCTATCAGCAGTTCCGCATTGACCCCGAACAGCTTATACAGCAAGTCCTCACGCTCAATGGAACAGCGGGCGATGTCGCCCATTGTCAGGATGCCGTAGGCCGCCAGCCGTGCGGCAATTCCACGGCCCACGCGCCAGAAGTCCGTAAGCGGTGTATGTTCCCACAACAGACGGCGGTAAGTCATCTCGTCCAGTTCCGCGATGCGCACGCCGTCCTTATCGGCAGGCATTTTCTTGGCCACAATGTCCATCGCTACCTTGCAGAGATAAAGGTTCGTGCCAATGCCAGCGGTGGCGGTGATGCCTGTCTCGGCCAGCACCTCCCGGATGATTTTCATGGCCAGCTCGTGAGCCGTCATCCGGTAATTCTTCAGGTAGGATGTCACGTCCATAAAAACCTCGTCGATGGAATAGACATGGATGTCCTCCGGGGCGATGTGGCGGAGATATATTTCATAAATGCGTGTGCTGTATTGGATGTAATGCGCCATGCGTGGCTGTGCCACCAGATAGTCCACGGCCAGCTCCCTGTGTGCGTCCAGTTCCTTTTTCGAGTGCGATTTCCCGGAGCGTCCCCGCTGCCGGTTCACCTCACGCACCCTCTGCACCACCTCGAACAGCCGTGGCCTGCCGCCGATTCCATAGCTTTTCAGCGCAGGCGATACGGCCAGACAGATGGTCTTTTCCGTCCGCGACGGGTCGGCCACGACCAGGCACGTGTTGAGCGGGTCAAGTCCCCGTTCCACACATTCTACCGAGGCGTAGAATGACTTCAGGTCAATGGCTATGTATTGGCGTTCGGTATTCATGTTTATTTGTCTCCTTTGTCATAACCTACCGTAGGTTCGGCGGCAATGGTTGTTTCATCCTCCGGATTTCCCAAGATGTAGGGGCGTATCTGTTTGGGTGATACGGATTGCCCCAATGCCGGGTTCAACCGTTCTTTCAGCCTCGTGTTGCGTTTCAGCACCGTCATGTTGTGGATGGCAAATGCGAGTGCTTTCTTCGTGCCGATGAGCACGCATATCTTCTTGGCACGGGTGATGCCCGTGTAAATCAGGTTGCGTTGCAGCATCACATAGTGGGTCATCAGGACGGGCATCACCACGATGGGATATTCCGAACCTTGCGACTTGTGGATGGTGGTGGCATAGGCCAGTGTCAGCTCGTCCAGTTCGGAAACATCGTATTCCACGATGCGCCCTTCAAAGTTGATGTATAAGGTGCGCTCTTCTAGATCGACTGATTCTACGAAGCCCAAGTCCCCGTTGAAGACGTCCTTGTCATAATTGTTCCGCAGCTGCATCACCCTGTCGCCCTGACGGAACGAATAGCCGCTGCGGTTTAGCGACACGCCCGAAGGGTTCAACGCCTGCTGCAAGGCCATGTTCAGATTGGCCGCGCCTACTATTCCCCGTTGCATGGGTGTCAGCACCTGGATGTCGGCTGTTTTCCGGTGATAGGCTTTGGGCAGTCGGTTCTTCACGAGGTTCACGATTTCCTCGGCTACCTTCTCCGGGGCTTCCTGTTGCATGAAGAAGAAGTCGGTGTCCTTGCCGTTGCTGGTATCGGGGAAACGGCCCTGGTTGATGGCGTGGGCACTCATCACAATGCGGCTGGACTGTGCCTGCCGGAAGATGCGCGTCAGGCGGATGACGGGTATCTTTTTACTGTCGATAATATCGCGGAGTACGTTGCCGGCTCCTACGCTGGGTAATTGGTCGATGTCGCCCACCATGACGAGGCGCATGGAAGTGGAGACCGCCTTCATCAGATTGTTCATCAGAATGATGTCTATCATGGAACATTCGTCCACGATGAGCGCGTCGCCTTCCAGCGGATTCTCTTCGTTGCGTTTGTAGCCGTCCTTCGGATTGTACTCCAGCAGGCGGTGGATGGTTTTGGCCTCCATGCCCGTAGCCTCGCTCATCCGCTTGGCAGCCCGTCCGGTGGGAGCGGCCAGCAGGATGCGTAGCCCCAGATGTTTCAGTGCGGCGATGATACCTTGGGTCGTAGTGGTCTTGCCTGTGCCGGGCCCGCCAGTCAGCACCATAACCTTGGAGCGAAGGGCTTCCCCGATGGCCTGCAACTGCACCTCGTCATACGTGATGCCAGTTTCCTTGGACAGTTCCGCAGCATTGAACCTAGTCGCAAAGAGATTGCCTTCCGATTCACGGAGCAGGGCAAGCAAGCGGTTGGCCGTGCCCACCTCGGCAAAGTAGAACGGAGGCAGGTAGATGGCTTCATCCTCTATCTTCAGGTCTTCCGTCCGTGCCATGTCAGCCAGGGCTTTGCGGATAGAGTCCTCATCCGCTTCCAGCAGGCTGATGGCGGCTTTCACCAGCTGCTCCTCCTCGGCATATACGTGTCCTTCATTGGCCAGTTGGTTCAAGGTATAGATGATGCCGCTCTTGCAGCGACGCAGGTCGTTCTTCTCATATCCCATCTTCCCTGCGATTCCGTCAGCTGTCTTGAAGCCGATGCCCCAGATGTCATCCGCCAGGCGGTAAGGGTTCTCTTTCACCTTGTCGATGCTCTCCTTGCCGTATTGGCGGTATATCTTGGCTGCATAGGCCGTGCTTACCCCATAGCCTTGCAGGAAAAGCATCACGTTCTTGATGTCCTTCTGCTTCTCCCAGCTTTCGCGGATTTTCTCCACACGCTTCCTGCCGATGCCCGGCACTTCATACAGCCGTTCGATGTCGGTCTCTATCACCTCGATGGTATCCAGCCCGAACTGCTTCACAATGAGTTGGGCGAACTTCGGCCCGATTCCTTTCACCAGACCGCTTCCCAGATATTTCTCAATGCCATAGACAGTGGCAGGCATCACTTCCTCCCAAGTCTGACAGACAAACTGGCTGCCATAACGCTTGTCCACCTTCCAGTCACCTTCGCACAGCAGCACGCTTCCGGCAGGTACATCTAACAGGTTGCCTACCAAGGTCACAAGGTCGTCATAACCTTTCACCTTGACTTTCATAACAGAATATCCGTTCTCCGGATTCTGATAGGTAATGCGTTCCACTACACAGCGAAGTTTGGGCATAGGCGTTATTTTTTGAAGAATAAATCTTTTAATTGGGCAATACAATCTTCAGACAGTTTTTCTTCCGGTTGGCAAAAATCGATTTTACAGTTGCTCAAGAAGTTTAGTTCCTGCAAGTCAACTATAATCGGTCCTTTGACCAGCGTCAGTACATACGGGGCACAATCGTCTACCATGTTCATTTCCTCTTCTGGGTTCTCCAAGAAAGGCATCGCATCCTCGCCTATGGCAATCGTGTGCATCAGGTAGAGTTCTGCACCTACCTTACATCTGTGAATGAATACCACCTTGTCGCCTTTTCGGGGTAAATCTCTTTCCCAAGGAGGGAAGCCACCCCAACGGAAATGTGCAACCCCATCTTGGTAAAGAGATTCCAAGAGGTCTTGGCAGGAACTGTTATCCATCTTTTGAACATACCAACTTTCCGTGCTCTCTATCTTGCTTTTAATATAAATGGTCATACGTAAGCGTTCATCGTAAGTCCCATTATCCTTGACAGTGGTAAGTTCCGCAGTAAAGGCGTCACCCCATCCCATATCCATCATTTTCGCCATCGTTTCGTTTTCCTTTCGTGGCACATAGCCGATGATGCAATCAAAGTCAAAGTGTTCAGTATCGCCGTCGAAGTCATCGGCTAATGCCACGGCCACCGCATTGCGGTCGTGCTTGTTGGCACGTTCGCGGACCAGGACCAGCTCCGCACCTTCATACAGCTCGTCCCAAAAGTCTTCCGGGTGATGGAAGTTCCAGCCGGCAACGGCACATTCTTTTAAAAACGCTCTTTTCTTTTTGGGTTCGGGAAAATTGAACATTTCTTCAGGAGGCGGTGCAGGCATACCTTCTGTAACTTCTATTTCGTCATTGTATTCGGGTGGGGCGACATCGCCTTGTAGGGTAATGAGGTCATTGCCCGTATCGCCGTTAGGATTAAAGGTGGCAACCCTCTCCTTCATCTGCCGGTCAAGTTCAATATTTTCAATGCCTTTCTCCTTTAATTGCCTTTGCAGGTCTTGCAGTTCAGTATCACATTTTGGGCATGTGCCTGCGCAATCCCCTTCGTGGCGGCATTCTTCTGGCTGATAGGCCAATCCATACTGCGCGGCTATCCGCTTTCGGATTTCTCCGAGCAAATTGCATTTATCCTTTCCGTTCATGTTGCAGTCCTTTTGTTTGAGGGTGATATTTAGATTCTCTTTCAAGGTAGCGTACGCATTCAAAATTCGTGAATCCCATTCTTTCCAGTTCATCAAGGCTGTAGTCCACATCTTTATCTGTATTATAACCAGGGATTAGAGGTACTTTCAAGGTGACATTCTCTACCCGACAAGTATCGAGCAGTACGTTCAATGATTCACGGATAGAACTCGGCTGTCCAGTATATCGCTCGTAGATGACATGGTTGATGTCCTTTACATCCACTATCCAATAATCCACAATCGGTGCAAGTTGTCGGATGGTGTCTTCAGAACAGTAAAGTGAGGTTTCCAATGTGATTTTCCAGACATTACCGCATACCCGGCGAAATTCCTCTATGAAACTGGCGTATCGGGTCGGCTCGCCGCCCCCAAAACAGATACCGCCTCCCGTTGCCTGAAAGTAAAGGTCATCTATCTTCACATGGTCATAAAGTTCATTGGCATCCAATTGTATGATTCCTTTATTTAAGTAAAGTCCACGGCTACCTTCGGAATAGATTTCCTCATGACAACGGTCGTTCAGGCAGTAAGCACACCGAAGCGGACAGCCCATGAGACAGACCAACGTGGTGATTCCATGGCCGTCCGTATCCATCCGTAAACGGTCTATAGCGAATATGGAAGCCGTATGATACGTTTGAAGTTTTTTCGATGATTCCATAGTGGATTTCTTTATTATATCTTACTGAGTTTTTCCCTCACATCCATCAATGCAAACCCAAGCAGGTTTTCTCCTTTCCATAAACGGGGATTCCTGCAGTCTGGGTCATCTTCTTTCATGCCAATACCCCAGACTGTATCGTAGGGGCTGGCTTCCACCAATACCTTGTTTCTTGTAGCAAGCAGAAAGACTTTCAGCTCTTCATTGTTCATGAATTTATGCAGATTGCCGGTAATGACAATTTCCATACGGTGCTTTTGCCATTTGTATTCGTCAAAATTTTGCACTTCTCTGCCTAATGCCTTTATTTCTTTAGGGTCAGTAGAGACCAAAATTCTATTTCTTGTATCTTCATCACCCATGATTCGTGCCTTTTCCGCCATCATGAACTGTTCCGCGCAGTTGTAAAGAATACCATTTACGGTAAACTTGCAAGGGAACCATTGGCTGAGACAGGCTTTGGTCATTTCACCCGGCTTGCCGTGATGTCCCCAAAAGAACAAAAAATCCGGATTGGAAATCTCATAGAGGTCTTCTTTCCTTAATCCTCCATTCACATTCGTATAGTCCAAAGTGCGATACCATTCCCTGAAACTCTCCAAATTCACGGAATCACCTCCCCAATGAAGCCAGCGGTTGAGCAACAGGGCTTTCATCGACATGGGCACACCGTCATCGGGGCATAAGTCGGCAAGTCCGCAATGTTTGTAATAATCCAAATCTTCTTTTATATGGGGATGGTCTTGTGGAGATAGATTGAACTGCACCCAGCATCTTTCATAATTAAACAACATGCCCTTCGTATGTGAATGAAAAGGACACAACCGTTCTCCTTTATAATAATGGCACTGTTCCAGCAGCATCAGCTTTTGCGGAGGGAACTCGGCCGACATGTACATACTGAACACCCATTCTTTATTGACCGGTTGGTGCATGAGGTCATCAGTAAGCACCACGCCTTTTTCAAAGTATTCGTGCAGGCCATGCTTTTCAAAAAGCTTGTGCCAGTCATAATGGTCATAACTGTCCCACAATAGTTCAAAGTAGTGCTGATGTTCCCAAATACCGTGAGATAGCGTACCTGCGGAATAGGGATTCTTTGCTTGCATCCGCTTTGCCAACACGTCAATAGCGGCCTTGCTTAACGGACGGCTTTGCATGATTACCTCCTCAAACGATTCCGGCAACACAATGTTTTCTTCCACTATCGCTTCTTTGAACAAGGGAGCGATGTCCTCCGCCTTGAATCCGGCTATTCCGCAACCAATGGGAGTCACCAGAAAAGTCAGTTCCTTGCGTTCCTTGGCAAAAGCAATGAACTCATCCACATAGGGGCGAATGGTTTCCACGCCACCTTGCATGGTCGGTATGGCATAGCATTGACCTTGCAACCCTACACCATTGCCCCAGATGGCACCGAACTTTTCGTATGCCATACGTGCCGCTCCTCCACCGTGCATTCCTTGCAGATTGCTTCCGAATACAAAAATCTCATTCGCCCTTAGGTTCGTGATTCTTTCTGGTGTATATGTGGGTCTGAAGTATTCCATATTTGTTCAATTATTGGTTTCGTTTTGGGTATGGTTGATGGACACATTGAATGCCTTGCAACGGCGGTTCTGCTGGTTGGCCCGACTTAGGGAGAAACGGCCGAACTTTTCATAGATGTCCAGTCCGCGCCCCAAAGTGATGGTCCATCCCGTGTCGGTCTGTATCATGCGGTCGTGGTCGGCCTTGAAGTCGTAGGTGAACTCAATGCCCAGGGGCAGCAGTTCATCGGCCAGGTCGTTGAAGCTGTCTATTACTTCCGCCACCTTCTCATCGTCCTCGTTCTGTGTACTTAGGTGAATCTTGATGGTGTCCTGCACGGATGTCACGTCACGCACCATCTGGATAAAGTCTACCAAGTTGTCTATCTGGTAGGGTTGACGGATAAACGGGTCGGTCAGCCTGATTTCCTTGGCCGTGCGCAGATAGTCGCCAAAGAGTCCCTTATAGGTGATGCCGCCCTGGTTTTCGCGGATGGTGATGACCTTGGAAGTCAAAGCAGGAATACGGGGACGTTTTCCCTTGGTGGTAGAGGATGATGTTTCGGATGTGGTTCCCTCCATGCTTGCCTTTTGCTCTTGCTCCGAAGACGGATGGGCATTGTCTTGATTTTGGCTCGTGGCATTTTGAGAATCAAACTCCAAGCCTTCCAGCGTTTCCACTTTCACGCTTTCTCCCGTGGGCAACCAGGTGTAGACAAACTTTGCAGGCTCTGCATTGAAAGTCTCGTCAATGGCATACAGCTGGTCCTTCACACGCTTGCGCCCCTCGGTGGCAAAGTCGATGATTTCCCGTGCTTCCTCATCGGTCATCCGACCGTCTGGATAGAGCAACTTGCTGAATCCGGAGAAAGTCTTGCGGATGGCCAGATGGTCGCGTTCAGACAGCGAGCCGTCAAACCGCGCATATTCTTTCAACGCCGATGTACGGTCGTCATTCCGCAACTCGTGCAGCACGGCGGCTATGTAGTCCGTTATCAGCCCGTATCCGGTTGAGAAGCTGTTCTTCTTCAGAATCCTGATTTCCCATCCGGGATTATACAGGTGGATGCGGTCGAGGAAGGCTCCTTTGATGAAAGACGTGGGAATGGACTCAAACAGGTGTGAGTTTTTCAGCATATACGGCACGGTGTGCTTGGTGTTTCCCACGAACACCATCGATGCGCTGGCTTCATGCGTCCCCTTGCCTCGGTTAAACGATTTGTTGGCCAGGTAATTCTGCATGGTGTCTATCAACACGGCATCCACGTTGCGGCCTTTCTGCTGCTCGAATTCGTCCCATGCCACCACGTCCCAGTAGCCCACTAGTCCCAATATTTCCTTGTTGCCTTGCATCTTGACAAACAGCCGCGCCGAGGTCACGTCGCCTCCGCTGACCAGCACGCCGTAAGGTGACAACTCCTGGAACACATGGCTCTTGCCCGTGCCTTTGGGCCCCAGCTCCACGAAGTTGTAATTGTTCTCTACATGAGGAAGCAATCGGGCCAGCGTGATGAACTTCTCGCGTCGGTTCATCACCTCCGGATTCAAGCCGACCGTGTGCATCAGGAAGTCCAACCATTCCTCCGTGGTGAATTTGGAACGTTGCTCGATGTATTCCTCCAGGTCGATGTGGGAAATCTGTATGGGTTTCAGGTTCTGTATCTCCCAACGCACCTTGATGTCCTCTCCCGACACATAGCAGATGGTGACAATGCACCACACGCCGTTGCCCGACAGCAGTTTGGGATTCTTGCGGACATACTCTGTCCCGATGGGCACTCCCGACAGACCGAGATTGGCAAAGGTGGCGTTGTACTCATCGCTCCGCTCGTTGAGAGTGACGGTCACCTTGTCTATCACCCTGTGCTTGCCATGTTCGCGGATGACGCCTTTGATGCTTTCCGCCTCCGCACGATGCACATAGTTGTTCCGGATCACCTGCTTGACTTTCTCCAGTCCGTCGTTGATGATTTCTTCATCATCGCTGGCGCAATACTGTCCCAGCAGATACTCCAACACGTAGGTGGGCACCGGCAGTCCGCCTTTCACGAGGAAAGCCAGGTCCTTCCGCACCACCTTGCCGATGAAGGCATCCAATATCTTTTGCTGTAGTTCCATCATTCAAAGTCAAAATCGTTTTCAATCAAGGTATTGTTCGTCACGTTCTCTTTGATGAGCGGATTCAGGTCGTCCGCCGCATCAAACACTTTCAGCTGGAGCACCTTGGCGTCCACGTTCCGGTTCAAGGTCAGATCCACCTGAATCTTCCGGTTGTCCAATGACGGGTCGGTCTTGTCCAGCAGGAACTCCTTGACGGGCGTGACCGGCTCATCATTATGGTACAAAGCCACGCGGATGTATCTTTCCTTCATGTCCATGGAGACGGCCTCCGTCTGCAGCAGTTTGAAGCGCAGCCGGGATGCCTGGATGGACAGTTTCCGGTCGAGCACTATCACGCCCACTGGCTGCTTGTTGTTGTCGCGTTCCTGGTGACATATTATAATAGGTATAATCAGTTCCTGCATCGAGGCTCCGCCGTGCGTGAACATATACCCCCCGGAAGGTGCCGCCAGACGGTTCGTTCCTTGTGGCACGGCCACATACACATCGCTTCCGTTCACGATGCCCGACACCTCGCTGAGCGGAAACTTCACCATCCCGACGGCTTCGGCTTCCGAGCGGGTCAGGTAGTAACGGGTGCTGCGTTCCATAGTTTCCTCCTCTATCTTGTGCTTGTCTTTTTCCGCAAAGTCGATGTCATTGAACAGGAAACCGTGGTCGCTGGTGACATACACTTCCGTCACATTGTAGCTCGCGAGGATTTTGGGAATCATTGTGGCCAGTTCGTTGATGGCTTCCCGGCACGCCTGCACCACCTGTTTGGCCGTACCGTCGTGTCCGGCCTTGTCTATCGTGTCGTGGAAGATATACACCAGCGGGTGCTTGAATATCTCGCGGTTTTTATCCCTGTTGTATTCCGCCACGGTCTCAAACGGCACGCAGACGGCCCCGTCCTTGTATCTTTGCAGGTGTTCAGACCGTTTCTCCGTGGTGCTGAGGATATGGTCGTCTACCGACATATCCTGACTGTTCTCCTGTCCGTAGAGTTTCAACTCCCGGTGGGGCAAGAGTGCCGGCTTGCCGTATTTGGTCTCCGTGGGCAGCATGGCCAGCATGGGTTTCAACGTGGCGATGTGCTTGGATTTAGCCAGTCCACCTATCAACTCTTGCGCCACCTCGTAGCGCAACGCGTCGCTCACGATGACAGCCACCTTCTTCTGCATGGGTCGGATGCGCTCCTCATAGAAGTCCTGCTGTCGAGACAAATACACTCCGCCCATGCCTCCTGTTTCCTTGATGCAGCGCATCCATTCCAGATTCAGGCGGTTGCAGAGCTTGCTGTAATGCAGGTCGAGACTGTGTTTGGCCTGCTGGATATCTGGAAACAGTCCGCATGAAGGGTCCACTTTGAAATACTGTTCGGTGGCCTGCCGGTAAAGCTGGTCCAGCACGTAATAATCCTCCTGATAACGCATCACGTATTCGTCGGGCGTGTTGAGCGTGAGCGAGCCGAGCGACAAGACTTTCTGGTAGTACCTTGCCACGGTCAGACAATAGTCCATCGTCGCTGCCGTCATGCCGCGTCCGTTCAGCTTCAGCATCAGGTCTTCTATCCGTCTGATGACCGCCTCCGGCTCTGTTTCTATCTTTTCTTTGAGTAGTCCGGCCACGATGGGCTGGCAGAGGCGTGGCGGCACGAAATAGTAGTTGGCGTCCGTACCGTACCAACGTATCAGTTCCTCATCACGGACGGCATCGCCCAATTCGTCCATTACCTCCAACAGCGCGTCCGCTGTCTTTTCCTGACTGAGTGCCAGTTCCAGGAGACGGTTCATCTGTTGCAGGGCAAGGGTGTTGTCTATGCGCCATTGCTTGTAGTCGTCCGCCGCCACGGGAGCAAGATTCTGCACGATAGCGTTGTATTTCAACACCTTCACCACATCAGCCACTTTTTCTTCCGTATTGTCATCGATGGTTGTGCCGAAAATGTCTGTCAGCTTCCGTCCCAAGGCTTCGACTGCATCCTTGCATTTGCGCAGCTTCACGAAGAAGTCCGTCCGCTTCTGCCGCTCCGCGTCCCGTCCCAACAAAATGACGCGCAAAAGGATAGCATCCCATTCCAGGATGCGCTGCACGCCCATGTAGCTGCTGATGAATCCTCGGACCAGCTTGTCGGTCGTGATGCTCCGGTCCTGGTAATAGGGGGCGAACAGGCGCAGCATCCTTTCCGACTGCAACGCCATGATGTTCCTTTCCACAAAGCGCATCATCGGCCTGTCCGTGTCGGGTAATCCGTACTGTTGCATAAAGGCGGTATAATCTTGGCTTTTGTATTCCATGTTGGCCGTCAGCACGTCGAGCAGCGGGAAATTCTCCCTCAACGATTTCTTTTGCAAAGGGGACTCCTGATGGAAGTATAACACCACCCGGTCATCGGCCCAGGCGTTGTCCAGATTGTACTTCACAGTGAACCAATCCCCCTGGAAGTCCACAAAGCGGTAGCCTTCCTTCCACTGCACCTCGCGAAGCTCGTCGGCCAGGAACTCGTCATTAAAGATAAAGAGGACTTTCAAGTCAGGCTCTCTATCGAAGTAATTGTATATTTTGTCTATCGCGCTCATTTCTTCCGGTATTTTTGGTTCATGTCGGAAGGTCTTTCTGGTATTGTTCTTTCCAAATACCCTGCTTCAACCAAGTCCGTAATATAAGTTTGGATATTCTTGCTATGATAACTTACCCCGGCTCTTTCAAGTATTTCACGACTACTACGAGGTACGTTGCAATAATTGACCACATCCTTTTGCTTGGGAGTGAGTTTCATCCGGCGAGTGTCAGGGGTCACACCAAAAGTGTCAGGGGTAGCCTCATTTTTGCCAGGGCGAGTGTCAGGGGTCACATCAAAAGTGTCAGGGGTAGTCTCGTTTTTGCCGGGAATAGTGTCAGGGGTAGCCTCGTTTCTGCTAAGGATAGTGTCAGAGTCCGCCTCTAAATTAGGATTCCTTTTTATCGTAATCAAAAACTCATGTATCCTTTCGTCATTCTTGAACTCTACTTGCAGCCCATCTTCCAAGGCACGCTGGATGCCCGTTCCTGCTCCCGTATAAGGCAGAAGATAGATGGCATTGCTGAAAAGGAAATTGTTACGGGGCATGGAGGTGCCATTGGTAATGTCTTCCACTTGCAAGCCGTTGGGCAGGATGCCGGGACTGTGTATCTCCACCCGGTTGTCAAAAATGAAGATACGGATGGGTGCATTCCAGTTCAGAGAGCGGTGAACAAGGGCATTGACCACAAACTCAACCAGGCTGCTATAAGGAATTTCGAGCCTGCCCAACGAATTAAATTCTTTCTCCACCTGTACGTTTTTAAGATTGCGGGTAAAGAAAGCCATAATGGTTTCAAACTGATGCAGCAGGTTTCCTTCCATATCCGCATCGTTCACTTTGTCTCGGAATTGCTTGCCGCCTATATGGTTCCCGACAAAACTGATGCATTTGGCCGTCATGACTGGTAGCCAACGCTGGGTGTATTTGCCGAACAGCAGCATGGCGGCTACGGTCAGACCTCCGTCCGGTCGGATAAAGCGCAGATTGCGCATCAGCTTGTTCAAGTCATGTCCCTTGGCAATGGCATTGGCGATATCGTCAAGAGAAGCTTCACGGAGAGCGTCGCCGACCAGACCTTTCTTCTCCAATACGATGGAGAAGCGGTTTTGCAGGAAAACCTTGAGGGTGTCTTCATCCAGGTCATCCAGCATAGCATCTTTCACCACTGCTTCGTCCGGGGCGAAACTGCCGCATTCGGACATCATCTCCGCCAACTCGGCATTGTCGAACACCTTGCGCTTGTCGGCACCGTTCTTTATCCAGACAATGCCTTTGTTGTCGTGGTAAGGCTTATTGTTTCCCTCTTTGATGGTTGCCACCACCACGCTGCCGCCTTCCACTTGGGCTGTATCAATGTCGAGCAAGATGCTTGGAACGACATTCTCCGAAGCGATATTGCCGAGCAAGTTGATCGTTTCCTGCACCTCGGCATACGACAAGGGGTTAAATTCTCCTGTCTTGTCATGGATGCCAATCACAAGCTGACCTCCGCGATAGTTACTCATGGCAACCAGTTCGCAGCCTATGTCATATTTGTCCAAGATGCGTTCCTTGAACTGCACCTTGCTTACTTCACCGAGGTCTCTGAGCCGTAGTATATCTTCTGTTGTCATAATATATCTAATTTATAAAAGACTTATAAGATATTTCATATCACTTTTACTTAGCCAATGAGAATTGATGTATTCTTTAAGCTTTGTTTTATAAACCTCATTCTTAAAAAATTCTTCTCTTTCTTCTTGACTAAATTTGAAAATCCATTCAACATTTACATTATCAAAATCCTTATATTCCTTCGGTGATAAGAAGAATTTTAAACATTCATTGGAAATAGCTATTTCATCAATAAAGCTATGGAGAGCTGCAAATGCTAAATCATTTTTTATTTTGGCAAGAATATAACAATCATGCTCATCTAAGTTCTTGTTATATTTATTGTATAATTCCTTAATTCTGGCATCTGATTGTTGAATAATATGATTATGAAAAATAAAACGAATATAACACCAAAAATCTTCAATATTATCCAAGCAATAAGTTAGAAGCATTGGTTTTTGTTCATCTGGACATGCAGGATATATAACCAGCAAATTTCTTATAGCTTCATGTTCCTTAAAAGAATCCATACGAATGTCTGTAAATTCAGTAGTACGAGATATAAGTTTTTCTATGCAACCTGTATAATTCAAAGAACTATGAGTTGCATACAGCATTTTACTGATTAACTCATTAACATAACTTTGAGGTAGCTCAAATCGACTAATGATATTCTCTATTACTCCGTGACCAATATGAAATTCATAATTCCAATATTTTAGTAATACCTTATATAATAATTCATTGTTAATCGCATCCGCTTGAGATTTGGAAATTAAAAGCAATATGTTACATAATGAAGGATGAAACGCATCATTACTTTTATATAAAAAACGATTGGAATCTGCGAGACCCTGTAGGCACAAATTTATATATTCAATTCCTGAATCATGAAATTTTAATGTTTCAATATCATATCCTTTCAAAATAGATTCTAGATTTTTCCTGTCTATATCGAAAATTAAAATTTTAAGCATAGACTGGTCTAATGATTCTATCCTTGTTGATACTAAAAGACCTCCAAACATACTATTTGCAGGAGTTGAGAAACTATTCAAAATACCAGATACCGTATTATAACAGAGAGATTTAAAATAACTGCTATTATTACATATAATATGATTGGCTACACAAAATAGATACTCACGCTGATATGCACCAAGCAATAAAAGAATGTTGCTGTTAATGGAGCAACCTCCTTTTTCTGTCATTTTTTTCTGTTTAAAAATCTCCTCCCTAAAGTGTTCTGTTTTTACTAAACGGCCTCCAATGGATCTATAAGAAATTAAATCCTGAAATATCTTTTTTATCTCCCAATCAAGAGGCAATTTATTCAAAATTTCTTCTAAGTTAGTGTCTAAAGCAAGTTGTAATTCCCGTTCGACATCAGTTGTTATGTCCCAATCTTTTTGCCATTTAACATTGTATCGTATTGACCACATGTTATATCTACAAATAAAATACAATATGTATTTTTGTCTATTCCAATACATTGGCAGTAACTTAGCATATTGCTTAATAGCTCCAGCATAGTCGCCCAAAAGATATAAAGTGAAAGGATATTCCAAGTCGTCAATACTATATTGTAACGCTGTTGAGCGCAGTTGTAATATTCGTTTTTCCATTGCTGAAAAATCGAACTGACGCAAATAATCTATTGTTGTTTTGGGAATATACTTGCTTATGTTGTTTTCAAATCTGTCATCAAGAATTTTTATTCCATCAATTTCATTCAAATAATTATAATAGGCAAGTTTAAGCAAAGTGCTTAAATCTATATCAGGATGCTTATGTAAAAATAGTCTTTTCCCTTGATCGTCTTTTGTAATTTTCTCTAATTCTGTGAAATCCGGTAAGAATGTTTGTACTCCTGATGAATGAGTATGCCATCTCATACTGGAATAATTTGGGAAAAAATATTTTAAGCCATCGCCAAATGATCGCATCTCTTTATAATAGGATTTAATGCGATTATATACATAACTTGCTATGTCTTTCTTAGATGTATTACTGTAATTCTGGATAGCGAATAGTACCTTATCCATCAACAAGCCCTTACCGTTAAGAGAAGTTATCGAATAATCAGAACCATTTATCGAATCAATCTCATTCTCGCTAAAATATACAACATTAACACCCTTATTCTCAAAATAATTTCGGACGACTTGATTAGGTTCATCACAAGATAACAAATAAGCCCTTTGCATGTGATCCGACAATATACCTTTCAATTCTTCAAGAATTATCTTGAGGTTTAAATCTGCAAATGAAAAGCCTACAAATAAGACAAGTTTACTTGCAAATAAGGATTGCACGAAAGCGCGAACAAGTGGAAAATTATTCTTATAGTTATAATAATCTGTTTCTGTAAGTACGATATTATTGGTCACATAATCCCCGTGCATTTTAATTAAAGAATTAGGATATACCATCTGGGGAATATCCTTATCCTCCCTAATTATAGTATATTGACTGTATTCATTTTGTATTTCCTGTTCTATTAAATCGTCATAATTGGTTGTGACAATATGGCTTGGATTTAAAGACAGTATTCTTTTATGCAAAGGATTAGGGGTGGTTTTATTATAAAGTAAAATATCCTTTACCTTATCCATATATTCCTTATAGCCTCTTGCATCTTTATAGAGTTGTGCTATTTTCAAAGCGTCATTCTCAAATCTTAAATCAGCAGGCAATTCAGACTTCATTGCAGCAATAAGTTCATCCCATGTTGGAACACCAGAGTTCCGTGAAACTCCAGCACCAACAAAGATGACTAAACGGTTACTTCGATAAGCCTGATGTATGTGTGACAAATTTGATAATTGCAGTTCGTCCATTTTTCTTTGCTTTGCCTTATTTCAACTTCATTAAAACATCTCCGAACTTGGCATAGTTTACTACCACGCCATCATCTAGGTCGATGGCTATCTGCTCGTCGGCCACGGTGTGCAGGCGGTCGTGATACTCGCGGCACTCTGCTATCTGCCGCGTGATGCTGTCCAACCGCTTGCGCTCACGAGCATTAAGGTTGGCGGCGTTGGCTTCCATCTCGGTTTGCTGCTGTACCAGCCACTCTATATGGGACAACAGGTACTTCGTGCGGATGCGCTCTGCTGTGTAGGCATTCATACGGTGCATGTAGGCAAGGCATTGGAAAGCACCTTTCTTTGAGGAGAACAGCCAGTAGATGGGGCGGTTTTGGTACATCTTTTTGTGGTCTTTCCAGAAGTCTTTCACGAAATAGTCGTCAAGGCTCTTGCCCAAAGCGGCTTCCACACAGTTAAGATTGTCCACCAAGGTATCTTCGCCGAAGGCCACCACGAGCCAACGCTTGAACATCACCGTGGCATTATCTGCAAAGTCTGTATCGCTGGGCATCAACGGCAAAATGCCGTCCTCGTCAATGCTCCATTGCTTCCCGTTGAAGGTATAAGCAGCTATTTCTTCAGCTGTAGGTTCAGGATAAGCGATGTGTAATCCGAGTTTGTCAAGACAATAGCGGCCCAGCATACAACCTACGGCATAGCTGATAAGCTGTTTTACAATTACATCATCATGCCAAACTATTTGTTCGTTTTCAATACTTATTTCACCCTGTTGCAGGATGGTGATTTCCTCCGGCGGCACGTCGGGCGTCAGTTCATCCTCCAGGCCGTATATCTCGATAAACTGGCGGTTCAGCTCCTCCTCGTTGGCATGAAGCTGGAGGAATTGCTCCGTCCAATGCTCCCGGTAGGCATCCATCAGGTCGGACAGGCGGTGCGAACCTTCACCCTGCTCCTTGCTGAGGCGGACAAGTTCGTTCTCTTGGAAGTCCCAAGAGGTTTCGTGGGCATCCCAGTCGGTGCGGGAGATGGAGATGTTTTGGGAGACGAGAGTTTCTGTTTCATCATTATGATTTAATTCTGAACAATATGGAATACAATCTATATAACCAGGAAGAATGTTTAATGTTGGATTTACAACATCAAGAACTTCTTTTGTAATTTTCGAATTTAAGAGTGCCAATAATGTATATCCTCAAATCCGCAACCGCCCTCATAAGATG
>UMJM01047711.1_pt1 | contig 21899 bp, 20 predicted proteins | sample 1966031 | NCBI WGS metagenome assembly UMJM01 (sample SAMEA4836150, study PRJEB28245) | human gut metagenome | biome: gut microbiome; material: fecal sample | place: Denmark | collected 2008
TTTTGTGAATGTGGTTCTGAATAGTTTACAAACTAGTATAAGGGATAGTTATCAATGACACAGAAGAGAAGCTGGCAATGTTATCAACAGCATAGCGGTATGGGGCGTGCGGCTGACAGGGGCAGGGATTTTTTTGTTCCTGTCCTGGTATGCGCTTCGCTACACGCAGTACATGGATCCGGCGGTGGGAGAATTCCCGGTGAACATCAGGGATTCCATGGGGCAGAACCTTTTTTGTGTGATAGTAGTTCTTCTCATGTACGCGGGCTTTCGCATGGCAGGACGGCGGTTGAGTAACCGACCAAAGTTTTTACTGTGGTCATCCATAAGCCTCTTAACAATGGTGACTTTATGGATGTGCATCGCCGGTCATTGGTGGATCAGTGCTATCGTACGTCCCCCAGAGGGAGATCAGCTGTATGCCTATGTAGCAGCACTGTCTTTTGCAGAGGGAAATTACAGTTCCATACTTCCGGACGGCTACTGCGGAATCTATCCGCACCAGCTGGGATTTACGGCGATTCTGGAACTTTTCTTCAAAATCACCGGAACCACGGAATTCTATCAATGGCAGAAGCTCAATGTCCTCTGCCTTGGTGGAATTGTTATCCTGGGATATCTGACTGTGAGAGAGTTGGGTGGAAAGTGGGCAGAACAGATTCTGTATTGCCTGCTGATGGCAGCATGTTTTCCCCTGATCTTTTATACAAGCTGGGTATACGGAGAACTTTTAAGCATTATCTGTTCCCTGGCAGTGGGATGGATGCTTTTATCTTATGGGAACCGCAGGAAAAAAGGATGGCTGATCAGTATACTGCCGGTGGCGGTTATGGGCATGCTGGTAAGGAAAAATTTCCTGATCCTGTTACTTGCCCTTGCGCTGGTACTTGTAGTGTGGGGCGTGGTGCAGAGAGATCGATGGGCATGCCTTTTTGCGGGACTTGCGGTGATTCTTCCGTTATTGTCTTATCAGGGGATCTATAAAATGTACGAAGTCCGTTCCGGCTACGAACGCAGTGCGGGGCTGCCGGTGACCTCATGGATTTCCATGGGACTTCAAGAGAATCAGGGCAGATATGGCTGGTATTATGATTACCCGCTGGCACTGTATAAGGAAGTGGGACAGGATGCCGGCATTGTGGAGGTACAGACGTGGGAAGATATCCGTGAAAGATTACATACTTTTGCGGGATCCCCGGGGTATACCTGGAACTTTTTCCGGGAAAAAATATTATCACAGTGGAATGAACCGTTGTATCAGTCCCTGTTTTTTACCACGAATTTCAGGGAGGAGTACCGACCGGATCCGGACAGCACTGCGGGGAAGATCACGGTGGGAGGAGAACTTTTTTATCCGATATTTCTTATCTGTGACAAGATGCAATTTTTACTGTATTTTGGAATGCTTCTCTATTTCTGCTTCGCAGTGAAAAAGGACGGAAATATGCTGCGGCATATGCTGGCAGTGACGTTGATCGGAGGCTTTTTATTCAGTATCCTGTGGGAAGCCAAGGCACGCTATATTTTCCCTTATTATGTGGTTATGTATCCGATGGCAGTCACAGGATATTGTCAGATGATCCAGAGCCTCAGAAATGTTTTGGGTAACAGAAAACAGGCAGGAGAACGGAAAAAAGTGACAGAGTTACGCCGGGTGGCATAAACTGCTTGCTTTTTTGCCGGGGAACAGATATAATCGAACAAGTGTAAGTAAAATAGATGATCGCGGCTGCTTTATGCAGGTGAGGAAAGTCCGGGCTTCACAGGGCAGGATGCCAGATAACGTCTGGTGGAGGTGACTCCAAGGCTAGTGCAACAGAAATATACCGCCGGCTTTATGCCGGTAAGGGTGGAAAGGCAGTGTAAGAGACTACCGTCCGGCTGGTAACAGACGGAGCCATGTAAACCCCATCCGAAGCAAGACCAAATAGAGAGCGATAGACCGGCCCGGTCTGCTTTCAGGTAGGTCGCTTGATGCGGCTGGTGACAGTCGTACTAGATAGATGATCGTCATATACAGAACTCGGCTTATTTTTTGCTTACATTTCTCGAGAAATGGCGGACTGCGTAATGCGGTCCGCTGTTTGGTTATAGGAAAGGGTAGCACGCGGAGAGGAAAATCATAAATGAGAAAATTTCTTATTAGCAGGATCGGTATGAGCCTTATTGTGAGCTGCGCACTGCTGCTTACGGGCTGTGGGGCAAAGCAGCAGGATACTGCGACTGCCGAAGAAACAGAAAGTGCTTCTTATACGGAGGAAGGAATTCTGCCGGATATCACTAAGTTCGAGATCCCGGAGGAGATCCCGCAGAAGCTGACGGAGACGGATCTGCGGGTATTTCAGTCTCTGGTGGGTGTCCGGGCAGGTGATCTGCAGGGTAGCGGTGTGATCTATGATGAGAATGAGGAGTCCATGCTGATCGTGACGGCAGGGCATGTGCTGGAGCATGATATAGGTGAGCTTCTGGTGACTTTTCCCGATGAAACGGTCGTCGCAGCTTCCGGCATCGTGAAAGCTAAGAACTGTGATCTGGCATTTCTATGGGTGGATAAGGCAGACCTTACGGAAAGTACGTGGGAATCCTGCCTTGTGGCAGATACGGACCGGAACGCCTTTGATGCGCTGGAAGTCTATGAGGATGTATGGATGTATGGCGGCACTTCGGGGCAGCCGGTCTATGCTTTTGTGGTGGAGCCCTGGATTTATGTGGAGGATTTTACACAGTACATGCTTCTGTTGCAGGGACTGATGGAGCCCGGAATGTCGGGCGGAGGTGCCTTCACGGAGGACGGAGTATTCTTAGGGATCCTGTGCGGCGCGGATGAAGAAGGAAAAGTGGCTGTGGTTCCTTACAGTATCATTGAGAGCGAGCGGGCAGGACTTGACAATCCGTGAAATATGATAGAAAATAAAAAAGATGGGTTTTTAAACCCAGATTGGAGGAAAACACAATGACGAAAATAGATGTAGTATCCGGTTTCCTGGGTGCCGGTAAGACCACCCTGATCAAAAAGTTATTAAAGGAAGCATTGGACGGCAGCAAGACCGTTCTGATCGAGAATGAATTCGGTGAGATCGGTATCGACGGCGGATTTTTAAAAGAAGCCGGTATCGAGATCAAGGAGATGAATTCCGGTTGTATCTGTTGCTCTCTGGTAGGTGACTTCGGTACTTCCCTGAAGGAAGTCATAAACACCTACGCTCCCGAGCGTATTCTGATTGAGCCCTCCGGTGTCGGTAAGCTGTCCGATGTCCTGAAGGCTGTGGAGAATGTGGCAGGTGACCTGGATGTGGAGATCAACAGTGCAGTAGCAGTGGTAGATGCGTCCAAGTGCAAGATGTATATGAAGAACTTCGGCGAATTCTTCAGCAATCAGATCGAATACGCCGGAACCATTATCTTAAGCAGAACCGATAAGGTAGACCAGGCGAAGCTGAATGCCTGCGTGGAGATGATCCGTGAGCATAATGACAAGGCAACCATCATCACCACACCGTTAGCGCAGCTGGACGGCAAGGAAGTACTAGGGACCATCGAAGGTGCTGACAAACTGGAAGATATGATGAAGGAAATGTTAGAGCACATCCATGACGATCATGATGAGGATGAGTGCTGCGGTCACGATCATGACCACGAACATCATCATCACGACCATGATCATGATGACCATGATCACGAGTGCTGCTGCGGACATCATCACGACGATGATGAGGACGAGCACGAACATCACCACCATCATGACCATGATGAGGACGAGCATGAGCATCACCATCATCACGATCATGACGAAGACCATGACCATGAGCATCATCATGAACATGACGAGAACTGCACCTGCGGTTGTCATGACCATGACCACCATCATCACCATCATGCAGACGAAGTGTTCACCAGCTGGGGTATTGAGACACCCAACACTTACAGCGCAGAGGACATCGAGAAGATCCTTACCGCGCTGGACAGCGGAGAGTACGGTGCTATCCTGCGTGCCAAGGGTATGGTACCCGCTCCTGACGGAACCTGGGTATATTACGATTATGTTCCCGAAGAACATGACATCAGAAGCGGTAAGCCGGAAGTCACGGGTAAGATCTGTGTCATCGGTTCCAAACTGGACGAGGACAAGCTGGCAGAATTGTTCCGCAAGTAAGTTGGCAGGACATATTTCGCATGTAGCAGGAACAGTAGGATAAATAGAGAAAGGTATGAATTATGACAAAACCGGTTTATATCATAAATGGGTTTCTGGAGAGCGGTAAGACGGAATTTATCACATTTACATTAGGACAGCCGTATTTCCAGATCAAGGGCAGGACCCTGCTCATCCTCTGCGAAGAGGGTGAGAATGAGTACGATCCCGCACTGCTTAAAAAAAGCCGTACGGATGTGGTGCTGATCGAAGAGGAAGAGGAGTTCAATCCGAATCATTTGATCGAACTGGAGAAGCAGTATAAGCCCGCCCGCATCATTATCGAGTATAATGGCATGTGGAACTTCAAGAACATGAAGCTTCCCTGGTACTGGAAAGTGGAACAGCAGATCACGACCATCGACGGCTCCACCTTCCCCATGTACTATACCAACATGAAGTCTTTGTTGGCAGAGATGATCCGTAAGTCCGAAATGATCATTTTCAACCGCTGCGACGGCATCAAGGATCTGAATGTATACAAGCGTAACATCAAGGCAGTCAATCCTGCCGCAGATGTGATCTTTGAGGACTCCAATGGTGAGATCGACGAGATCTTCGAGGAGGATCTGCCATACGATCTGAACCAGGATCCCATCGTACTGGACAACCAGGGCTACGGCATCTGGTATCTGGATTCCATGGATCATCTGGAGCGTTACGTGGGTAAAAATATCCAGTTTCTTGCCATGGTATTAAAGCCCGAGGAATACCCCGACGGTTATTTCGTACCGGGACGCATGGCAATGACCTGCTGTGCCGAGGATATGGCATTCTTAGGTTATGCCTGTGAGTATGCGGGCACGAAAGACCTGAAGCAGAAGGAATGGGTCAAGGTGACAGCGAAGGTTGCCAAAGAATACTTCGCAGACTATAAGGGAGAGGGTCCCGTACTTCATGCCATCAGCGTGGAGAAGGCAAAGGCTCCCAAGGATCCCGTGATCAGTTTTAATTAGAAAGGATCAGCTCTATGAAAAAGAATCCCATAAAGAGCGACCTGCGGGAGACAACAGCAGGAAAAGTGACATTTCTTTTCCTGCTGTTTTTGTATACCGGGGTCATGTTATATCTGTTCTGGATGGAATGCTATCAGGTGCCGGGATTCCAGTCGGATATGCCGGACTATGTGAATAAGGTGGCAGGCATTGCGGGGAATTATGAATTCCCCTATCCGATCCTGTTCCAGGCTGCCAGACTATCCGCATGGCTGATCGGAGCGAAGGCAGCAATGGCGGTCACCACGGCGCTTTTTAACCTGGCAGCAGTGATCATCACGAAGTACTATATGAACCGTGAGATCCGTAAAAGCAGTCATTATGAAACTTTGTCACATAAAAAGCAGGTCATGACCGACATTGTGGTGATACTGCTTGTGTTTGCACTGTTTTTGCTGTCGAATCTGTATTCTCCCAAGAATACGGCATTTTTTGGTTTTGATTATGCATACCGCTGCATGGGCATTTATACACCGAATCCTTTTTGGAATGCCACTTACCTGGCGACCAGACCCTTTGCGATTATCTGCTTTTTTGAGACGGTAAAGGTATTATCGGAATATCAGAGGGATTTTCAGTGGAAGAACTGTACGCTGTTTGCTGTCAGCCTCCTGCTGACGACCATGACTAAACCGAGCTTCACTATGGTGGTGGTGCCTCTGATCGGTCTGATCCTGTTGGTGCAGCTGATCGTAAGCCGCGGAGAAAGTTTTCGCAATGCGTTTCGTCTGTGCGTGACCATGATACCCACGGGGATAGCCCTGTTATATCAGTTCTCCGGAATCTTTACCGGGACGAATGCTATGGGGGAGGAGACCGGGATCGCCATCGGTTTTGCAAAAGTATGGAGTAATTATTCCAAAAGTATCCCGTTGAGTATTGTTATGGGTATGGCATTGCCCATAGGCGTCCTTTGCTTAAATCTGCTGTTCGATCTGAAAAGTATAAAGCAGAACAGGTATTACTGGTTTGCGTGGTTAAGCTATCTTGCAGCAACTTTGATGTTCTTAGTCTTCTATGAAAAGGGCTTCCGCATGATGCATGCGAACTTTTCCTGGGGATATATGCACGGCATGTTTTTCGTATTCCTGATGACACTGATCGTTATGATGAAAAATATCCGGGAATGGTGGAAGAGCTGGAAGGTGATCTTCGTGGTTGGTGAGCTTGCTGTTCTTCTGTATCATCTGGTGTGTGGTGTGAATTTCCTGATGTATGCTGTCATGGGGAATGATCTGGCCGGGTTTTAGGTGCCGGGGTGTAAGGCAGAGTATGCAGAAAGCTGATAGTGACAGACAAGATACGAAAAATACAAAAGTTACATAAGATAATATGAGAAAGGAGAGTGTTTCATGAGTATGAGTATAGTAGCCGGTCTTCTGATTCCTTTTTTGGGGACGACTGCAGGGGCAGCCTGCGTCTTTTTCCTGAAAAAGCAGATTGGCGGCAATATACAGAGAATATTTACCGGATTTGCTGCCGGTGTCATGGTGGCAGCTTCGGTGTGGTCTTTACTGATACCTGCCATGGATATGTGTGAAGAGATGGGAAAGCTTGCATTTCTTCCCGCAATGACCGGCTTTTTGATCGGTATTGTTTTTTTGTTGTTCATCGATAGTCTGGTTCCCCATCTGCATGTGGGCAGTGAGGCTCCGGAGGGACATAAGAGCAGCCTGAACCGTACGGCTATGCTGATGTTGGCTGTGACCATTCATAATTTCCCCGAGGGTGCGGCTTGTGGTGCTATTTTTGCCGGCGTGCTGAGTGGCGACGGAACGGTTACCATGGCAGGCGCCCTGACGCTGGCTATCGGTATTGCCATTCAGAATTTCCCGGAGGGAGCTATTATCTCCCTGCCCCTTCGCAGTGAGGGCAACAAGCGGAGCAAATCCTTCGCACTGGGCGTGTTGTCTGGAGCGGTGGAACCGGTGGGCGCAATACTTGCCATTGCACTGGCAAGTATTGTGACACCGATCCTTCCGTATATGCTGGCATTTGCTGCAGGCGCCATGATCTATGTGGTCGTGGAGGAGCTCATTCCGGAAGCCAGTGAGGGAGAACATTCCAACCTGGGAACCATTGCCTTTGCGATTGGTTTTGCATTGATGATGATGTTGGATGTGGCACTGGGATAATGTGAACAGGGTAACATTTGCAAAAGCAAAGTAAGAACAGTAGGAAGGGCGTACGGGAATGTCCGTGGAAAATGAAAAAGAAATACAACAGCTGAAAAACCGGATCCGTGAACTGGCAGACAAATCCTATAACCAGAACCAGTACACCTTTACCGGATTCTTAGGACTGGCGGAGCAGGATGCCCTATGGCAGGTGGAACGGGAAGTGAAGTTCGCAGGGATCACCTTATACGGCGGCAGGGAAGAGGCAGAGCGGAAGATACTTCGCTTTGGCAGTGAGGCGGAGCTGGGCTATGAACAGCCCTTTCCCATCTGCTGTATCCGGATCAGACCTCTATCCGCGAAATTTGCAGACAAGCTGTCCCACAGGGATTATCTGGGGGCACTGATGAACCTGGGTATTGAACGCAGCACTATCGGCGATATTCTGCCGGGAGAGGGCGAAGCTTTTTTGTTCTGTCTGGATACCATTGCGGAATTTATCTGTGATAATCTGGAGCAGATCCGACATACGCATGTGAGGTGTGAGGTGGTGGATGCGGCGGCAGAAGTTGCGCAGGAAGATACGTTAAAACAGGTCATTCAGGTGGCAAGCCCACGTGTTGATGCTGTCATTGCCAAGGTATATAATAAATCCAGAAGTGACTGCCTGGAGCTGTTCCGGGCGGGAAAGGTATATGTAAACGGCAGGCTGTGTGAAAATAATTCCAAGCCCCTGGAGGCTGGGGATGTGGTAAATGCCAGAGGCTACGGTAAATTCCGCATAAACGGTGAGCCCCATGCCACGAGAAAGGGGAAGCTTGCCATAGAGGCGGAGGTATATCCGTAGGGAAGTATTTCCGTAGCGGTTCGGTCATGAGATGACAGTTACCTTGCTTGTAAGGAAAAACCGAAGAACAAAAGGAGGTTAAACAGTGTATCATTATACTGCGATTCAATGGTTATTTTTCTTTTATTTTTACTGCTTTTTCGGTTGGTGTTTTGAATCCACATATGTATCCATAAAGAGCAGGAAATTAGTTAATAGGGGGTTCATGCGTGGACCTTTCCTGCCGTTGTACGGCAGCGGCGCCATCATGATGCTAGTCGTGTCCATGCCATTCCAGGACAATCTGGTGCTGGTCTACATCGCCGGATGTATTGGAGCCACGGTGTTAGAGTATGTCACAGGCGTGACCATGGAGGCATTATTCAAAGTCAGATACTGGGACTATTCTAAGAATAAGTTCAATTTTCAGGGACATATCTGCCTGGGGTCCTCGCTGGCATGGGGCGGTCTGACGATCCTGATGACGGAGTTTATCCATAAGCCCATTGAACATCTGGTGTTGTCCATTCCGGACAGCATCCTCACTCCGGTAACACTGGTGCTGACGGCGCTGATCGGTGCGGATTTCGCGTTGTCCTTCAAGGCAGCCCTGGATCTGCGGGATGTACTGGAGAAGATGGAGAAGGCAAAAGAAGATATGCTGCGTATCCAGAAACGGCTGGATGTTATTATTGCCGTGACCAGTGAGGATCTGGAGAACCGTAAGGAAGGCTTCAGTGAGAGCCTGGCGCAGAAGAAGGAAGACTTTACCGCAAGTATTACCACCAGAGTGGAGGACCTGAAGTCCAACATTGAGGGTAAGTTGGAGAGCTTCCGCACTTCCGCACAGAAATCTCCCAACCAGTATCTGGAAAGCGTGAAGAACGAGGTCGCCGAGTTGCGGCAGAAGTACACCAGAAGCGTGGCAGACAGAGAGAATGTCAGCAGCTTAAGAGATTTCTTCCAGCGTGACATGATCCGTTCCAACCCTACTATGAGTTCTGAGAAATTCAAGGAAGCCTTGGAAGAATTAAAACAGCATTCCAACAAGAAAAACTAATACAGAATACCTGATTGGGAAGTCCGGAGCCGCTCATTTTCTCTACCGGGAAGTGAACGGCTCTTAATTTTTGAAAAAACCTGTCGACGTCATCTTAATAAAGTCTTAAAGGTTTTTCCCGTTTTTTATTAATCTGTAATCTGCTACAATAAATTCATCAACGGGACATCTGTGAACAAAGCAGATGTTCTGGCAGCGTAAGGGAAAGCTCCTTGCGCATGAAGTGTCCGGGCTGCAGCCACCGGCACAGAAATGAGGGAGAGTATGTACAATATATTGATCTGTGATGATGAGAAGGATATCGTAAACGCGTTAAAGATATACTTGAATGACAGCAATTATCATTTTTTAGAGGCTTTTGACGGTGAGGAAGCCGTACATATGGTAGAGACGAATGAGGTGCATCTGGTACTGATGGATATTATGATGCCGAAGCTGGACGGCATACAGGCGATGATCAGGATCCGGGAGAAGAGTAATGTCCCGGTGATCCTGCTGACAGCCAAGGGTGAGGATTCCGACAAGGTACTGGGACTTACGGTAGGAGCGGATGACTATATCACGAAGCCGTTTAATCCCATCGAGGTATCTGCCAGAGTGAAATCCCAGCTGCGGCGTTATATGCAGCTGGGGGGTGGAAGTGTGCGGCCGGATGTGATCAGAGTCGGAGGGATTGAACTGGATGACAAGGAGAAACGGGTGACGCTGGACGGCGAGCCGGTAGCACTGACCCCTACGGAATATGATATTTTAAAGCTGCTGATGCAGAATCCGGGGCAGGTATTTTCTCCGAGAGAGATTTATTCGAAGATCTGGAATGATCTGCCACTTGGCAGCGAGAATACCGTGGCAGTCCATATCCGGCATCTGCGGGAAAAGTTAGAGATCAACCCGGCGGAACCCAGATATCTGAAGGTGGTCTGGGGACAGGGCTACAAGTGTGAGAAGCAGGGATAAGAGCAGGCAGGAGCGCGGAGCTGCTCTGGGAAGTAAGGAGACAGGAATATGGATAACAGGGAAGAAAACAGCAGGAACACAGAACAGGACAGAGTGGATAATCCGGTGGAAAATACAGTGAGTACGACGGTAGAACCGGCATTGTCAGAGAATAAAAGGGAACGGAAAAAAAGAGAAAAAGCCGAGAAAAAAAAGAAAGCACCGGCACAGGGAAACAGCCTGATGGGCAGCACACTGGCAAAGGTCGTGGCATTTGTTCTGATGATCGCAGCCGCAATTGTGGGGGTGTTGGGACTCTATGGTACCTGCATGCTTGCAGACAGTGGAGCGTATTCCTCCGGTAAAATGATGTTTATCCATGATCAGCTGTTGTATCGGCAGGTCAATCAGGATCTGTATCGGATACGCGACTGGTATGAGAATGAGAGCTTGCAGACCATGGAAGCTTATTGCAGGCAGCGGAACATCTGGGTAAAGGTGGAGAGCTACGATCTGGATACGGATGAATTCCTGGGAGAATGGAAGAACGAGGATTATGTAGACAAGACAAATGATCTGACTTACCGGCTGGAGTCCCAGGTGCAGCATAGGAATGATAACACCTATAGCAACACAGAAACTTCCTCTGCCTATGATGGCTATGAAAGTTATGGAAGCACTGAAAGCTCTGATATCATGGAGCTTGAACCATCTGTCAATACCGGGTCTGATGTGGAAAGCATGACGGCAGCGGAGCAGAAAGCCCTTTCCTCCGGCAATCTGGAGAAATATCTGGATCTGGGGGACAGCGTATCCTTAGGTGGAGAGATTTATGTGCCGGTTGAACGGGCGGAACAATATGCAAAATGGATGATCGAGGATGCCTTAAGTGAGACAGAACGGCTGCAGGAAGAGGCTGCAGAGGAAACATTGGCAGAGCGTAACAAGCGTATTGTGGTTACCCTGACAGCGAATCCCAGCCTGCCGAAGGAAGATGAATATGCCCTGATCTATCATCAGGCAGAGCAGCTTTATGATAACCGAAATGTGATCCCCGTGGTATGCTGTGCGGGAACGATACTGGCATTATTATGCTTTATCTTCCTGTTGTGCAGTGCCGGACATAAGAATGGCAGGGAGGGTATTACTCCCAGTGCGATCCATGAGATCCATCTGGATGTGTATACAGTGGTCGTTGCCGTTGGAGCCTTTATCGGTCTGTACCTGGCTGTTGGATGGATCGGTGTGAACTCAAGTATGATCAATCTGATCGTGCTGGTGGTACTGTTTGCCGCAGAGGTGATATGGTGTACCCTGTACTTCATGGAACTGGCTATCCGCCTGAAAATGGGAAAATGGTGGCAGAATACGATTCTGTACAGAGTGTTCCGGTTCTTCGGAAGATTCTGCAAGGGGTTTTTCCGTGGTATTGTGAAATTGATCCGTGGGATTCCTGTGGTATGGAGAACAGTACTTTTGTGCCTTGCAGTCTGCGCGGCAGAGTTTTTCGGTTTAATGCTGTTTTATCACGATACAGGTGTATTACTCTTTTTCTGGGCCATAGAGAAAGTTATTCTGTGCGGTACGATTACTTTTGTGGCATTGATGTGCAAAGAACTGCAGGAGGGCAGTGAAGCATTGGCGGACGGAGATCTGAATCATAAGCTGGATACCTCCCATATGGTATTGTCCTTCAAGGAGCACGGAGAGAATCTGAACCGTATCGGAGAGGGAATTTCCGCAGCCGTGGAGCAGCGGATGAAGAGTGAACATCTGAAAACGGAGCTGATCACAAATGTGTCCCATGACATCAAGACCCCACTGACTTCCATTATCAATTATGCGGATCTCATCGGAAAAGAAGTGTCCGTTGATACGAAGGATACCGGAGACGGTGTTGGCACAGAGACTGCACAGGAGAGAGAACAGCATATATCGGAGTATGCCGAGGTCCTGCTGCGTCAGTCCCAGAAGCTGAAAAAGCTGCTGGATGACCTGCTGGAGGCATCCAAAGCCACCACCGGCAATCTGGAGGTCCATCCGGAGGTCTGTGATGTGTCGGTACTGCTGTCACAGGCGGTGGGGGAATATGAGCAGCGCTTTGCTGAAAAAAAGCTGGAGACCATCGTAAAACAGCCGGAGGAGACCGTGAAGGTCATGGCGGACGGCAGACATCTGTGGAGAGTGTTCGACAATCTGTTAAACAATATTTACAAATATGCCCAGGAGGGCAGCCGCGTCTATCTGAATGTGGAGCATGACGGACAGAATGTGAACATCATTTTCCGGAACATGTCGGCCTACCCGTTGGAGATGTCACCGGAGGAGCTGGAAGAGCGGTTCACCAGAGGGGACAGATCCCGCCATATGGAGGGCAACGGACTGGGGCTGTCCATTGCCAAGAGCCTGACGGAGCTGCAGAAGGGCGATATGGAGATCGTCACGGACGGTGACCTGTTCAAGGTGGTGATCACGCTGCCAAAGACAAAGTAAAATTGGAGAGAAAGAATGAAATATCAAAGTAACAATGAAGAAAACTGCCGGATATGAGCAGTATAAAATCCATTATTAAGTTAAGAAAACTTGGGCAAATAGGGGGTTACATCAAAGTCCTTTACAAAATTTACAAATTTGGTCAGCTGGTCAGGCACAAAGATTCCTTTCTTCCATATAATTCCAAATTTGCTGGTAATCTCCGGGGTAATAGGAATTTCTACAAAATCTCTTGGATTGGCAGCAAGAGAGGAATATAGAAAAGCACCACATTTACCACCGCGGACAAAATTGAGGACAGTGACTAACTGGCTGCAATACATATGGACATTTGGTGTAATTCCCGCAGAACGCAGTCGTGTGATTACAGTCTGTGTCTGGACAGAATCTGTATTAAATAAAATAATGGGTTCATCTTTTAACATTTCCATGGTGATTTCTTTTTCACCGGCATACCGATGGGTTTTGGAGACGCAATAGACATAACGATCTTCCATCATGACGTAACTATTGTACTTATCCAGATTATAAAAATCCATATTTGCCATTGCTACATCTAATTGCTCGTTATCTACCAGAGTGCGGGCGCGGATAGAACCATATTCCAGAAGCTGGATCGGAATATTGTACTGTTCCTGAAACTGATCCGTAACCCTTGGGAAAAATACGGTACTGATCATAGGAGGAATTCCGATCCGCAGCGGATGGCGGTTTTCTTCAATATTTGAAAAATCTGAGTAGAGTTCCTGTGTCTGTCTTAAGATATATTCTGCTTTCTGATAAAAGGCCTCTCCGTCTTTGGTGAGAGAAATTCTGTTTTTTCCATGATTAAAAAGCTTTAAATGAAATTCCTTTTCGAGATCACGAATTGAGGTGGATATTGTGGGCTGTGAGACGTAGAGGGCATCCGCAGCTCTTGTAATACTGTGATAACGGCATACCATACAAAAATACTCCAGTTGCGTCAGAGTCATAATAGAAAACCTCCGTTCTTCGGAAAATAACTTCACGAATTCAGTATAGTTTAAAACTATGCTGACGTCAAGTATATGAAATGTACATTATACTAAAAAAGAGATATATTGTAGATACAAAGAAAACAGACACGGCCATGTCACTTTTTTACCAACAGAAGAGAGATTGGGAGGTATTTTATGAGTCCTGCAACCATCACACTAATTTTTCTGACATTTGCCATTCTCTTGTTTGTCACAGAGAAAATTCCTTTGGGATTGACATCCATGGTCGTCTGCATCGGGCTTGTGGTTACCGGTGTCCTTAACGTAGGTGATGCTTTTAGTGGATTTATCAACAGTAACGTGATTCTGTTTGTTGCTATGTTCATCGTGGGCGGCGCACTGTTTGAGACCGGCATGGCCAATGAGATCGGCAGTCTGGTAACAAAGTTTGCAAAAACAGAGCGAGGTCTGATCGTGGCCATCATGGTGATTGTGGGAGGCATGAGTGGATTTCTCTCCAACACCGGTACGGCAGCGGTTTTGATCCCAGTGGTCATCGGAATTGCAGCAAAATCGGGCTATAAGAGATCCAGGCTTCTAATGCCGTTGGTATTTGCCGCAGCAATGGGAGGGAATCTTTCCCTGATTGGAGCTCCCGGCAATATGATCGCACAATCTGCACTGGAACCACTGGGATTGAAATTTGGGTTCTTCGAGTATGCAATTGTAGGTCTGCCTATCCTGATTGCAGGCATTCTCTTTTATGCAACCATCGGATTTAACATCTTGCCACATCATGATACCGTGGATATTGAAGATTCCATCTTTGATGAAACAAAGGATTTCAGCAAGGTTCCAAAGTGGAAAAAGGTATTGTCCTTGGTGATTCTGATCGTTACACTGATCGGTATGATCTTTGAGGAAGAGATTGGCGTAAAACTTTGTATCACAGGTTGTGTAGGCGCAATTCTGCTGATCCTTACCGGAGTTATTTCTGAAAAGGATGCTCTGAAATCCATTGATCTGAAGACCATTTTCCTGTTCGGAGGTACCTTATCTCTTGCAAAGGCACTGGAAGTTACCGGTGCAGGAGAAATGATCGCAGACAAGGTGATTGGAGCATTAGGAGCAAATCCGTCCCCGGTACTGTTTACTTTCGTGGTATTTATTCTGTGCTGTATCATGACGAACTTCATGTCAAATACTGCAACCACAGCACTCATGGCACCAATCTGTGTCTCAATTGCACAGGGGATGGGAGCAGATCCCAGAGCGGTTCTGATGGCATGTGTCATCGGAGGGTCATGTGCCTATGCAACACCCATTGGTATGCCTGCTAATACAATGGTGTTAGGTGCCGGCAATTATAAATTCATTGATTATGTAAAAGCCGGAATGCCGCTGATCGCTATTGCTACCGTAGTCAGCATGATCATACTGCCGATTGCCTTTCCATTTTACCCGTAAGGGTAAAACTATTATCCGTAAGGGTAAAATTATTATCCATAATAATATGCTAAATATTTTATATTTAAATAAATGATAATTTGGAGGAAAAAAATATGTCAAATGAAGCACAGGTAAAAAAACTGACAGATATTATGGCGCAGTTCGTAGGATTTACTGCGAAGAAGCTGCCGGATGATGTCATTGCAAAATTGCAGGAACTGAGAGACAAAGAGGATACTCCTATGACCAAGGTTATCTACGATACCATGTTCCGAAACCAGGAACTGGCTCTGAAGCTGAACCGTCCTTCCTGTCAGGATACCGGCGTATTACAGTTCTGGGTAAAATGCGGTACAAAGTTCCCTCTCATCGATAATCTGGAGGCATTGCTGAAGGATGCCGTGGTACAGGCTACGTTTGCCACTCCGTTACGTCACAATTCCGTAGAAACCTTCGATGAGTATAATACCGGTAAAAACGTAGGAAAAGGAACACCTACCGTATGGTGGGATATCGTTCCCAACTCCGATCAGTGTGAAATCTACACCTATATGGCCGGTGGCGGATGCACACTTCCCGGTAATGCCACGGTTCTGATGCCCGGTGAAGGTTATGAAGGTGTGACCAAATTCGTGTTGGATCGTATGACTACTTATGGATTAAATGCCTGCCCTCCCCTGCTGGTAGGTGTCGGCGTAGGTACTTCCGTAGAGACCGCAGCGCTGAATTCGAAGAAAGCACTGATGAGACCTGTCGGTTCCCATAATGATAATGCCAACGCAGCCAAGATGGAGAAGCTGTTGGAAGATGGTATCAATGCCATCGGTCTCGGACCTCAGGGTATGGGCGGTCACTATTCTGTCATGGGCGTCAATATTGAGAATACCGCACGTCATCCGTCCGCTATCGGTGTCGCTGTAAACGTTGGCTGCTGGAGCCACAGAAGAGGTCATATCGTATTTGATAAGGACCTGAACTTTACCGTAGATACCCACACGGGATTCGAATACAAGGAAGAGAACTAATTCAGAAGGGAGAGAACAACAATGGCAGTAGAAATAAAAGATGGTAAGAAAATTCTGGTAACACCCGTATCCGCAGAGGATCTGAAAGATATTCATATCGGTGACATCGTATACCTGACAGGTGACATCACAACTTGTCGTGACGTGGCACACCGTCGTGTCGTAGAGGAAGGCAGAGAGATCCCCGTGGACGTCAGAGATGCAGCAATTCTGCATGCAGGTCCCATCATCCGCCCTCTGGGAGATGAAAAATACGAAATGGTATCCGTAGGTCCCACCACTTCCATGAGAATGGAAAAATTTGAATATGAATTCGTAGAGACCACCGGTGTCCGTGTTATCGTTGGAAAAGGTGGTATGAAGGAAAATACCGAGAGAGCCTGCAAAGATTTCGGCGCGATCCATTGCGTATTTCCTGCCGGTAATGCCGTAGTGGCAGCTGTTGAGGTAGAAGAAATCGTAGAAGCACAGTGGAAAGATCTGGGAATGCCTGAGACCCTGTGGCATTGTCATGTAAAAGAGTTCGGACCGTTGATCGTGTCCATTGACTCTTATGGCAAAAACTACTTTGAAGAGAAGAAAGTGGAATACAACAAGAAAAAGGACGAACAGATCGAGATCATCAGCAAGCAGGTTGGCTTTATCAAATAAGTAATAAAGAATAACTAGTTAATATTATTCTGAGAGCTGGATTGTTGTATTTAAAAATATGGCAATTACAGCTCTTTGTTGGAGTAAAGATAAAGGGAGACAAATATGACATCTATGCATATTACATTAATTATTCTATTGATAACAATTATCGCATTTGCAACTGGTAAAGTTCCTTTTTCTGTCATTTCCTCCGGAATTATCCTTGCACTTGTCCTTACCGGAATCAGAACTCCGGCAGAGGCATTCAGCGGATTTATCAATACAAACGTTATCATGTTTGTTGCCATGTTTGTCATTGGTGCAGGACTTACTAAGACAAAGCTGATCGATCATGCGCAGAATCTTGTAATTCGTTATAAAGAGAATCCGCGTATGCTGATTTTGTTATCCTGTCTGGCTGCAGCACTGCTGGCCTGCATTACAAATGCGACTGCCACAGCAGCTATTATGATTCCGCTTCTGATTGAAATTGCCAATGATATCGGAACCAGCCGCAGCAAGCTTTTGTTCCCGGCCATGGCTTGTGCAAACATTGCCACTTCCATGACTTTTCTCGGACAGGGTGCGAGTAACATGACCTGGAATGACATCATGATGAAAGGCGGGGCTCCTCATTCTTTTCAGGTATGGGACTTTACGATTGCAAGGATTCCACTGCTGATTGTGGCCATTGCTTACATGGTATTCCTCGGACATAAATTGATGCCGGATATAGATAATAGTAAGTTTGATGATAATATAAATAACAGGGAAAAAGCGATAAAATTAAGTCCATTGAAAGAAAAAATTGCATTGATTATTGTTCTTACAACAATTATCTTAATGCTTTTTGAAAATATAATAGGTATCAAAATGTACCTGATTGCATGTATAGGAGCTGTTCTGCTGGTGCTTACAGGTGTGCTCTCTGAAAAAGAAGCATTAGGAGCAATTCATCAGCCGACTATTTTTCTGTTTGCCGGAGTATTAACACTTTCCGATGCCATTCAAGTAACCGGTGTTGGTGATCTGGTGGCGGATTATATGATTAAGATGGCAGGTGATACCACAAATCCGTATGTTATGATGGCGGTATTTTTTAGCATTCCGTTCCTGCTTACACAGGTTATGTCGAATCTGGCGACATTGACCATTTTCATTCCACTGGTTACTTCGGCATGCCTTAAGATGGGAATAGATCCGCGGGCTGCAGTAGTTGGAGTTCTTACTGCAAGCTGTATTTCCATCATGACTCCTATGGCTGCACCATGCCAGATCATGATCATGGAACCGGGTGGATACACTTTTAAAGATTATCTGAAATGTGGAGCCCCGTTGGCATTGATCCTTGCAATGATGACCATTTTTCTTATGCCTTTGATGTTCCCGTTCTATTAAAGCCCTGATAACTAAGACTTATTAGAACCCAGACTGCAAATGAGCTTGGAAGTCTGATGAGAAAATTCGCAAAGACCGAACACAGAGAGGGAAGAATAAGAAAATGACATTACAAAAAATCATGCAGAAAATGACTTCCTATGTAGAACTGGTATTGTCAGTGTTTTTGCTGCTAGTGGTGGTTGCGTTGACCGTGCGGCTCATCACACAGAGCGTGCCACAGCTGTGGTTGCAGCAGATGGATGTCATGTATTATCTGGAAAGTGCGATGACGCTGGCAATTGGAATCGAGTTTGTAAAAATGCTCTGTACCCACATGCCGGAGACAATCATAGAGATTCTATTGTTTGCGATATCCCGACAAATGATTGTGGAACATTTGTCGACAACAGAAACGATTCTCGGTGTAGGAGCGATCGCAGGACTTTTCGCGGTAAGAAAATATCTGTTTTGCGGAATTCGTAAGAAAACGTGAGGAACTAGGACTATTTCGCAAAAAAGCGGTAGAGTCCAGAATTTGCAAATTTTCTAAAAATAGTATTGACAAAACAGAAAAGAAAGATTACTCTTAGACATATAAACAACATTCATAAGTTTACCAAACCTGTGAGGAAGAGTAGTAAGCCTTAGGGAATTTTACAGAGAGCCGTGGGTGGTGGGATCACGGTAAAGGAACTTTCGCCGAATGGACTTCCGAGGCTGGCCCGAGAACAGATCAGTTTTAGGCGTCAGCGGGATTCGGACCCGTTATCAAGCCGATGGATATGATAGTATCCAGAGAAAAGTGGACAGAATTCGTAAGGATTTGTCAAATTGAGTGGCACCACGATGATGAGCAGGAGCTTATTACCGTCTCAAATGTATAGGAATATACATTTGGGGCGGTTTTCTTTTTTATTCGGGGTTCAGTAATCTTATGAGCAAACTAATTTCAATTGCGTGGATACGCAGAAAGAGAGGAATAAGATTATGAAGAAGAGAATTTTAGCAGCAGTATTAACCGCAGTTATGGCAATGGGTGCCCTCACCGGATGTGGCAGCACTGGAAGCAAGGATAACTACACTATCGGTATTATGCAGTACGCCGTACACGGATCCTTGGATAACTGTCGTGAAGGATTTTTACAGGGACTTGCCGAAGAAGGCATCGTAGAGGGTGAGAACCTGACGATCGAATATGTCAATGCACAGGCAGACAACGGAACCTCCGCCATGACCGCCAGTAATTTCGTAAGTAAGAAAGTAGATATGATCTGTGCCATTGCAACTCCTTGCGCCATGGCAGCATATAATGCTACAATGAATACGGATATTCCCGTGATCTACACCGCAGTATCCGATCCTGTGGAAGCAGGTCTTGCCAGTGAAGACGGTACTCCCGTAGGCAACATCACCGGTACTTCCGATGCGTTAGCAGTAGATGCACAGTTAAAAATGATCCGCGAGGTACTTCCCGAAGCGAAGACCATTGGTATCATCTACACCACCAGCGAAGCAAACTCCATCAGCACCATCGCAGAGTACAAGGCTCTGGCAGGCAACTACGGATTTGAGATCGTGGACAGCGGTGTTACCGCAATGTCTGAGGTGGCTCTGGCAGCAGCGGATGTCGCATCCAAGGTAGACTGCATTACCAACCTGACCGACAATACCGTAGTAAGTGCATTGCAGACCGTACTGGATGAAGCTAACAAGGCAGGCATCCCGGTATTCGGTTCTGAGGTAGAGCAGGTTAAGGCAGGCTGCGTGGCATCCATGGGTCTGGAATATATCGAGCTTGGCAAGCAGACCGGTAAGATGGCAGCGAAAGTCCTGAAGGGAGAGGCAAAGGCTTCCGAACTGAATTTCGAAGTGATCTCCGAGCCCAGCCTGTATGTGAATTTCGCAGCAGCAGAGAAGATCGGTCTGGAATTACCTGAGAACTACAAGACCGATGCTTACCAGTCCTTTGACGAGATCGTAGTACAATAATTGGAATAATGCTGCCGTCAGGCAGAAAGTAAAAGAGTAATCTGGATATACAGAATTATAAGATATTACTTCGTGTCCCCGGTGAGACAAAACGAGGAACAGCCGCTAAGCCGTGAGGACAGAAGATATCTGTGGAATGGAGAGAACTATGGCGTTATTATTAAGCGTACTGGAACAAGGAATGATCTACGGCATCCTGGCACTGGGTGTCTACATTACCTATAAAATACTGGATTTTCCGGATCTCACGGTCGATGGCAGCTTCCCCTTTGGGGCTGCCATCACTGTGCGTCTGATCAATGGCTTCGGCGTACCGGCGATCCTCACACTTCCTATTGCGTTCCTCGGCGGAGCACTGGTGGGAATCTGTACCGGACTGATCCATGTGAAATTAAAAGTCAGAGATCTGCTCTCCGGTATTATCATGATGACCGGTCTGTATACTATCAATCTGTGGGTGGCAGGCTCCGGCTATGTAGCTATTTTTGATAAGGATAATATTTTCAACAACAGCTTTGTGAATAGTATTACCCCGGGCTTCTTGGTAAATTTCAAAAATGTGATCATTATTTTCCTGATCACCATGGTGGCAAAATATCTGTTAGACTGGTACATGAGCACCAAGTCTGGATTTTTACTTCGTGCCGTAGGTGACAATGATACCATCGTTACCAGCCTCGGCGTGGACAAGGGACTGGTGAAGATCGTGGGTCTGTCTATTGCCAACGGCCTGGTATCCTTAAGCGGCTGTATCTATGCACAGCAGCAGAGAAGCTTTGAAATCTCCATCGGAACCGGTGCGGTAGTCATTGGTCTTGCCAGCGTCATCATCGGCACCAGTCTGTTCAAGAAGGTAACATTCTTCCGTGTGACCAGCAGTGTAGTGGTAGGATCCATTCTCTATAAGGCATGTGTGGCAGTTGCCATGTTTGCAGGCATCAGCCCCAACGCCATCAAGCTGATCACAGCAGTCCTGTTCCTGATCATTCTCGTGATCAGCATGGACAGAAAGAAGGTGAAAGCATGCTAGAGCTTATCAATATCAATAAAAATTACAATCCAGGTTCGGTCAACGAGCTGTGTCTGTTCAAGGATTTTAACCTGACGGTAAAAGACGGAGAATTCGTGTCCGTCGTAGGAAGTAACGGTTCCGGTAAGACTTCCATGCTGAACATCATCTGTGGAAGCATTGCGGTGGACAGCGGCAAGATCCTGATCAACGGAGAAGATATTACAAAACAGAAGGATTATATCCGTCAGCGCCGGATCGGCAGAGTGTATCAGGATCCCTCCAAAGGGACCTGCCCCAGCATGACGATCCTGGAGAACATGTCCATTGCGGAGAATAAGGGCAAGCCGTATAATCTGGGACGTGGTGTAAATAAAGCAAAACTGGAAACTTATCGTGAGATGTTACGACCTCTGAATTTAGGTCTGGAGGATAAGATGGGCGTGCAGGTCGGTTCCCTCTCCGGAGGACAGAGACAGGCGCTGGCACTGCTCATGGCGACTATGACACCGATTGATTTCCTGATCCTGGATGAGCATACCGCAGCGTTGGATCCTAAGACTGCGGAGATCATCATGGAACTCACCGACCAGGTCGTGAAAGAGAAGAAAGTGACCACAATTATGGTCACACATAATCTGCGCTATGCCGTAGAGTACGGCAACCGACTGATCATGATGCATGAAGGAAAAGCTATCCTGGATAAGGCTGGTGAAGAGAAAAAGAGCATTAACACGGAAGAGATTATGGGAATCTTCAATAAGATCAGTGTAGAATGCGGTAACTAAATTGAGAGTTAGTGAAGAAGCCACGAACGCCCACGGCGAACAGAATGT
>UMJM01043347.1_pt1 | contig 20288 bp, 15 predicted proteins | sample 1966031 | NCBI WGS metagenome assembly UMJM01 (sample SAMEA4836150, study PRJEB28245) | human gut metagenome | biome: gut microbiome; material: fecal sample | place: Denmark | collected 2008
ATTCACGTATTCGACAAAGAGACCGAGCAGGTTATTACCAACTAGTCTTAATCTATATTGTATAGAATCACCCCATCTGTTGATAACAGATGGGGTTTTTTGTGCTCTTTTTTCAGGTGTGTAGTTATCTAATCGTAAATATAGACAATAAATCGAAAAGCTGTGATATTGAGACTGTGCAATCTGCATGATACCATAGATTTAGAAACAGAGATTACAACCTACAAAGAAGGGAGCAAAGACTATGAATTATGAAAAAGAAATAGAAGTATTGGGAAAATATGATGTGGTAGTAGCAGGAGCCGGACCGGCAGGTATCTGTGCAGCAGTAGCAGCAGCCAGACAGGGGAAAAAGGTTGCATTGATTGAGAGATATGGTACGATCGGCGGAAACCTTACTATCGGCTGTGTAGGACCGATCCTTGGTAAGGTCGCAAAAGGAACCATGTATGATGAAATCCGTGATCTTCTGGGAGTACAGGATCGTGAGCATGGAGGAAACAAGGTGCAGGATATGGAAGACACCAAGAGTGTTTTACTGGACTTTGTAATGAAAGAAAAAATCGACGTGTATATGCAGACTCCCGTTGTTGATGTATTACATGATGATAATAAAATTAAGGGAATCGTAACTTCCTGGAAAACAGGACTCGGTATTATTCAGGGAGAAGAATATATTGATGCAACCGGAGATGGAGACATTGCATATTTTTCCGGAGTGCCTTATGAGATGGGTCGCCCGGGAGATAAGAGATTACAGCCGGTGACTGTAATGTATATCATTCAGAACGTGGATGAATCCAAAGCAATTACCTGTGTGGGAGAAGAGGATGAAGTAAAAATCGGTGGAGAGCGCTTCCTGGAGTTCACCGCCAGATGTTGCAAAGAAGGTATTTTACCGGAAAATTGTTATTGTGTGAGACTTTATCGAACCACCTATGAAGGAGAGAGACTGGTCAATACAACGCAGGTAAATTACGTGGATCCGCTGGATCGGAAACAAATTCTGGAGGCAGATCAGGAATTAAGACATCAGATGAATACTATTACTGATTTCCTTCGCAAGTATGTTCCCGGATATGAGCATTGTACAATAAAAACCGGAGCTTCTACTCTGGGAATTCGTGAGAGCAGACGTTTTTCCGGAAAATATGTAATGAATATTTCCGATCTGAGAGAAGCGAGAAGGTTTCCGGATGTTGTAGTTCATAAGGCACAGTTCGTGGTAGATATCCATAATCCGGTAGGCGGCGGTCAGGCAAACGGAATTGCAGAGTATGTGGATGCTTATGATATCCCCTGGAGAAGTCTGGTACCTCAGAAAATGGAAAATCTGATTCTGGCAGGAAGATGTATCTCGGGAACGCATGAAGCCATGGCATCTTACAGAGTTATGGCGATTGCCATGGCAATCGGTGAAGCAGCGGGAATCGGTGCAGCACTTGCTATAGACCATGATGTTACTCCTGAAAATCTGGATGTGAAATATATTCAGAAAGCATTGATGGACAAAGGAGCAGTACTCTTTGATGAAAAATAAAAAAAGGAGGAACGGAAATGAAAGCTTCCAGAGCTGATATTTCAAAAAGCTGCAGAAAGAAATGGATGTACATTCGACAGCATCCGGGGATGTATGTCATGCTGTTGCCGGGATTGTTCTTCCTGTTTATTTATAAGCTGTTCCCGCTTTACGGTATTCAGATTGCTTTCCGGGATTACAATGTATTCTTGGGCAACAACCCTATTGATGCCATTGCAAAAAGCCCGTGGGTAGGATTGAAGTATTTCGAACAGTTATTTTCCAGTGCGCAATTCCTTAAAGTTCTGGGAAATACACTGACAATCAGTGTCCTGAAAATTATTTTTCTCTTCCCGCTGCCGATTATATGTGCCATTTTACTGAATGAGATTCATCATAAGCTCTATCATAAACTGGTGCAGACGGTGATTTATGTTCCTTACTTTTTATCCTGGGTAATCATTTATGGTGTATTTTACTCTATTGTAAGTTCCTATGGAGTATTGAATTCCATGTTGGGATTAGCTGGAAGCGATAAAATCAATCTCCTGTCGGATCCTGTAAAGTTTATCGGACTTCTGGTATTCACAGAAGGGTGGAAAGAGACAGGATACAATACGATTATTTATCTGGCATCCATCACCGCGATTGACGGAACCTTGTTCGAAGCGGCCAGAATGGACGGAGCCAACAGGTGGAAACAGATCTGGCATGTAACATTGCCCGGACTCTTACCGACAATTGTATTGATGCTGATCTTACGTGTGGGAAACATATTGAATGCAGGTTTTGAACAGATACTGGTATTCTATAATCCCTCTGTATACAGTACAGCGGATATTATTGACACCTATGTGTATCGAATGGGATTGGGGCAGATGGATTTTTCCCTGTCGTCAGCAATGAGCCTGTTCAATTCCGTAGTAGCATTTATACTGATTGTCGGAGCAAATGCGGTTAGCCGTAAACTAACAGAACGAAGCATCTGGTAACGGAGGGTATGTATGAAGATAGTACAGAAAAAAGAGCGCCGGGACCGAAGCCAAAAAGCAATTGAAATACTGGCAAATATATTAATGGGATTATTTTGTGTTCTGATTATTCTTCCATGTATGAATCTAATTAGCCAGGCAGTCAGCCCGGGCGGAGATGTCGTCGGAGGAAAGGTGTATTTCTGGCCGACTGGAATACAGTTTGAGGCAATACAATACATTCTCGGCAAAACCAATTTTTTCATGGCAATGAAGAATTCCCTGATTGTGACAGGGTTAGGAACCTTGATCAGTGTAATAGTGACGATTATGACATCTTATCCGCTATCTCGTCCGGAATTCTGTGGTCGAAAGTTTTTCACATTCCTATATGTATTCAGTATGATCTTTTTCGGGGGTATGATCCCAGCATATATGGTTGTGAAGACATTGGGACTGATTGACACATATGCGGCATTGATTTTACCCTTTGCCATTGTACAATTTAATATGTTTATGATGAAGAACTATATGGAAGGACTGCCGAACGAGGTAATTGAGTCGGCAAGTGTGGATGGGGCCGGCGACTTCCGGACACTGGTGGCTATTGTCTGTCCGATGGCAAAGCCTGTTATCGCCACAGTGACACTTCTGTATGCAGTGAATTACTGGAACAATTATTTTCATGCAATGCTATATACGACATCTACAAATATGCAGACATTACAGGTATACTTGAAGAACCTGATTGCCAATATTCAGTCAACACTGGCAGAAATCTCGGGAAGCACCGTAGCCAGTCCCAATCTGACTTCGGATGGACTGACGTCCGCAGCTGTACTGATGTCCGTTATTCCAATTGTTGTACTTTATCCGTTTTTGTCCAGATATCTGGTATCCGGTATTACTTTGGGTTCGGTGAAAGGATAATGGGATCTGAAATTCAGATCCGGATGATATAATTTAAGAAAGAGAGGTATTATTTATGAAGAAACGAATGATGGGGTTATTGTTGAGTACGATGATGATATCATCCCTGCTTACAGGATGTGGGGGAGGTACTGCAGATAATTCTGCAGGAAACGGTTCATCTCAGGCAGGTGGAAGTCAGACAGCAACTGTTTCCGAATTAAAAGGGCCGGGTAATGTAGAATTATCCTTCCTGGGACAGAGCCTTGATTTTGATCCCAACGCCGATGTAATGGCCGGTGTCATTGAAGAGAAGACAGGATATAAGGTGAATTATTCCATGCTGCCTTCGGACAGTCCGGATGAAAAATTGATTGCCGATGTCGCGGGCGGAGTAAAATATGATATACTGAAAGTGACTCAGGATCAGTTTGAAAAATTATATTCCAAGGGAGCACTGATGCCCTTAAAGTCGTTATTGGAAACATACGGACAGGACATTCTGAATGGCCTGGAAGACAAGGAAATGTGGACACCGTTTTCCGATGAATCCGGTGAAATCTATGGAATTCCTTTTGTAAATGAGTATCCGAAGCAGGTAGAGTATATCACCTGCAGAAAAGATCTGATGCGGGAGGCCGGAATTACGGAAGTACCGGAGACACTGGACGAGTTCTATCAGGATCTGGTGACACTTAAGAATTATTACGGAGATAAATATATTATTTTCTCTGCTTCCGGCGGTTGGGATGAAGGCTGTAAAACAATTGCGGCTGCGTTTGGTATCTACAATGACTGGATGGTAGATGATGACGGTAATGTCATTTATATGACCGAGCATAAAAATTATCAGGCATATATGGATTTCATGAAAAAGTTATATTCCGAGGGTCTGTTGGATTCTGAATTTGCGGTAAATACCAGCAATAACGTGCAGGAAAAACTTGCCAGCAGTCAGGCAATTATGGGATCCTGTTCACATCCGGCACAGATTACAGTATCTACCAGTCTGGTAAATAATTACGGAGTAGCCAAAGAGGATATTGGATATATCTGCCCTCTGGAGGGAGAAAACGGCGAATGTAAGTATATGACCAGAGACGGTGTGAACTATGTTACCTGTATTCTGAGGACATGTGAAAATGCAGCAGATGCAATGAATTATATGAACCTGAAGGTACAGAATCAGGAGTATATCTGTATCGGTGAAGAGGGCGTACATTTTAACAAGGATGCCGAAGGCAATTATGTTCCTATTATGCCGAAATTTACCGATGACAAGGGATTTGCATGGTGGTATATCAATGCGACCGATACGAAGACCTATGAAGTACAGTGGCAGGCAAGAGTACATAAGAGTGAATACCAGTGGGATGCTTTTGAAAATACAACCCTGTATCTGGTAGAGAACCGCCCGGAAATCTACGTGGTGAATCCGTTCCTGTATAAGCCGTCTAGCGGTGCTTATGTAGAGAAGAATCCCACTCTGAAGAATGAACTTCAGAATTACATGCTTCAGGTAGCCTGCGGTAATGATAAGGGACTGGATACCTTTATGCAGGACTGGAAGGCAGCAGGCGGCGACTCCGTGAAGGAAGATTTGCAGACCTGGTATGCGGAGTATAATGCAAAATAAATCCGGAATCTGACCGGAGGTGGGCTTTATGAAGGAAAAGACGGAAATGTTGCGCTATAGTGCAATCATAGTGGATGATGAGGCAATTGTCCGGGAAGGACTGGTAAAACATTTCGACTGGAAGAAGTACTCCATAGAAATCAAGGGATGTTTTGCGGACGGAACAGATGCATGGGAGTTTTTGAAAAATCAGGAAATCGATATTTTGATTACCGATGTAAAAATGGTGCGGATGGATGGCATTGAGCTGACCAGACGTGCTGTGGAGAAATATCCCAATATCAATGTGCTGTTCATCAGTGGCTATGGGGACATTGATTATCTGAAGAATGCCATAAAGCTCGGTGCTGTGGATTATATTCTGAAGTCTATTGATCTGGAAGAACTGGCGGAAGCCATGGAACGGACTACGGAGAGAATCCGCAAAAGAAAAAGATATGAGAAGATCATTCGGACTCCGAAGGGGAAAGAATCGGAGTCCGGAGATCAGGAACCGTCGGTGGAGCACAATGCGGCCATTTATAAGGTGAAGGAATTGATCGAGAGAAAATATAATGAACAGCTGTCTGTGGAATGCCTGGCAGATGCGGTGAATCTTTCGACAACCTATTTGTGCAGTCTGTTCAAAGCGCAGACCGGGATGACATTGAATGACTATATTACAAGGATCCGCATGGAAGCAGCAATGCGAATGTTATCAGATACACAGAAACATACTTATGAGATCTGCTATGATGTGGGATATTTGTCACCGGCATATTTTTGCAGACTGTTCAAAACGTACACGGGAAAAACACCGAAGGACTGGCGCAATGAGAACCAGCGATTATAAACGTAAGGGAGTAATAGAATTGAAAATAAGGAAGAACAGAAATGTAAACCCCAGATGTATGATGTACTATTTTGTGGTGGCAGCGTTCCTGCTCTTCCTTTTTGTGTTCTGGTATCTGAGTGATTCTGTGCGGGCGCTTGAGGGAGATATGAATACACAGATGAAGTATACAACGCAGAGTACTGCGGATTATGTATATTATCGTCTCAACCGCGTGGCATTCAGTGCGGATGCACTGAAAACATCCGTCAGTCCCATTATGTACGAAACGAATGATCCGTATGAAGAATACCGGGAAATACGTAATGCGCTGATGACGACCTTGGATGATAAAGTGCTCTCCTATTGCAGAATTTATTTCACACAGGATAAACTGTATGCCGGTCAGTTTACAAATGAATGGATGCTTGGAAAAATAGAAGGACTGGAACAGGATATGCCGGAAAACGGATGGACCTATTCTTTCTGGGGAACACCGCATGAGGAAAATTATGGGATTACCATAGGGAGCCGGCTGGTCATGAGTTATTATTGCCCGGTCAGATCGCAGACAGATTTCAATCAGGTGGATGGTGTGATCGTCATGGATCTTGACGTGGCAGAAATCGAAAAAATGCTGCGCCGGGGAGGAAGCGATACCCTCTATCTCATTGATGAACACGGTCAGATTCTAGTAAGTACGGACGGTACCGGGATCGGGGAGGAACTTTTGAAGGAGCCGACCGTGTCGGAACTGCAAAATGAAAGCGAAAACGGAAGTCTCTCTGTGGGACATACCCGATATGTTTACAGCAGACTTCAGGATACACACTGGTATCTTGTGGGAAGAATTGAAAACTCGGACATCTACAAATTATATTGTAAAATTTTCGCGGTGGGCGCTTTTGTTGCGGTAATACTGCTCTGCGTTGTGGCAAGTTTGTTGCTGGGAATCAAAAATGCAAATTTAAAATATCATGTATCGGAAATTTCGTTGCAGTCGGCGCAATATCAGATGCAGGCCATGCAGGCACAGATCAAACCTCATTTTATGTATAATATTCTGGATTCCATTAAATGGATGATCCTGGATGAAAAAACGCAGGAGAGTGCCAGAATGTTGAATGAGCTTTCCAGATTTATGCGGCTGAGCTTCGGAAAGGGAACTGGTATCGTAACCATGGCGCAGGAACTGGAATGCCTGAATGCTTATGTTAAACTTATGCAGGACAGATACGACGGCGCATTTACCTACAATGTAGATGTCGAAGAGGATACGTTGGATAACCAGATTCCTAAGTTTACTTTGCAGCCATTGGTAGAAAATGCATTGTTGCACGGATTGCTGCATTGTGAAAAAAAGGATAAATGTATCATGGTGAGAAGCTGGATGGATGAAAATGCCTGGTATATTGAAATAGAAGACAATGGTATGGGAATGACGCAGGAAGAAGCGGATCTGATTCTGGAGAACGAAAATGATGTGCAGGCAGATAATTACGGTATCTATAATATTCGAGGCAGATTACGGATATTTTCGGAAAATCGTTGTCACATGAGAGTAATTTCGAGACCCGGAATCGGAACCTGTGTGTGTATTGAAATTACAAAGCGAAAGGAAAAATAAAATGAAATGTTATATTAAAGATTACCCCCGCCCACAGCTGGTCAGAAAGGACTGGAAAAATCTGAACGGGAAGTGGAAATTCTGGTATGGGGACGAGGAGCAGCCGCGGGTCCGGGAGATCACAGTACCGTTTACCTATGAAACGTCGGCAAGCGGAATTAACGACACAGATGTGCATGGCATTGTCTGGTATGAAAGAACGGTGGAACTGAAAAGTGTGGATCCGGACACCCATAGCGTGTTATTGCATTTTGAAGGAAGCGATTATCGGACCAGGGTATGGGTCAACGGGTGGCTTGCGGGAGAACATACGGGAGGATATGAACGGTTCACTTTTGATATTACAGAGTATATAAAAAGTGGAGAAAACAAGATCCGTGTCTGTGTGGAGGATAGTCTGTCCATGACGCAGCCTCGGGGAAAACAGCGCTGGCAAAAAGAGAACTTTGGCTGTTGGTATGTACAGACCACAGGGATCTGGAAAACCGTGTGGCTCGAATCAGTTCCCAAAAATTATCTGAAATATGTAAAGATGACACCGGATGTAAAGAACCGCTCCCTGCACCTGGAATATGAGATGAACCTTGTGGGAGAACAGGACTGTGAGAATCTGGCCATCGAAACAGAAATCTGCATGGAAGACCGTGTGGTGAACAGAAGTATGACAGAAGTTACGGGAGCGAGAACCAAAATGTCACTGTCTCTGGAACGACAGGATGGAACCGAACCCTGGGCAATCTATCTGTGGAGACCGGAGGATCCCAGACTCTATGATGTGACTTTCAGGGTCTGGAGGAACGGACAGCTTCTGGATCAGGTCTATTCTTATTTTGGAATGCGGGAGATAGAGATCCGGGATGGTAATATTCTGTTGAACGGCATTCCCTTATATCAGAAGCTGATTCTGGATCAGGGATATTGGGAGGAAAGCCATCTGACACCGCCTTCGGAAGAGGCTCTGATCGAAGACATCGATAAGATACACGCATTGGGTTATAATGGACTGCGCAAACATGAAAAGGTAGAGGATGAAAGATTTTTATACTGGTGTGACGTAAAGGGAATGTTAGTATGGAGCGAGGCTCCGTCCACCTATCGCTTCGATGATGATGCCATAGAAGCTTTCAGCAGGGAATGGCTCTCCATTGTAAAACAGAATTACAATCACCCCTGTATTATTGTATGGACACCCTTCAATGAATCCTGGGGAATTCCGCAGGTCAGGACAGACAAGAGACAGCAGGATTTTACAGTTGGGATTTATTATATGACCAAGGCGATAGATGCCATGCGGCCGGTGATTTGCAATGATGGATGGGAACACACAGTATCGGATATCCTGACACTGCATGATTATGAGGCGGACGGCAACCGGCTGTACCGCCACTACATGGATTGCAGGGAGAGTATTTTGAACAACCAGGTGCCCCATTCCGGAGAACGGTTTGCCTTTGCCGAAGGCTATCATTACCAGGGGCAGCCGGTTATTATCAGTGAGTTCGGAGGAATTGCCTTTACCGGAGATGATGACGGCTGGGGCTACGGAGATAAGGTGGGCAGTGAGGAAGAGTTCCTGCAACGGTTCCGAAGTGTTACGCAGGCGATCAAGAATCTGCCTTATGTATGTGGTTATTGTTATACCCAGGTCAGCAATGTACAGCAGGAAGTAAACGGCCTTATGGATATCCGGCGCAACTATAAAACAGATCCCGCAAAAATAAAAGAAGTGAATGATGCGGGACGGAATTTGGGGCTTGCACCGGATGGCGAAATCAGCTAAAATAATGGCAGGTAGTTGTACTGTAGAAGGGAGACCGCATGATAACCAGCCAGATTATACAGACAAGCATTGATGAATTAAAAGCAATTACGAAAGTAGACCTCGGAGTCTATGATCTGAACGGATCTGTCGTGGCATCTACCATGGAGAGAGACGACATCACGACGGACCTGATCAGCGGATTCGCAGCATCTCCTGCGGACAGTCAGGTGATCGGAGTGCATCATCTTCTGAAGATCCGTGATGAGGCAGAACTGTTATATGTGCTGGTTGCCCGTGGGATGACAGATGACGTATATATGGTAGGCAAGATTGCAGTCAGCCAGATTCAGAACCTGGTCATTGCCTATAAGGAACGTTTTGATCGGAACAATTTCTTCCAGAATCTGTTGTTGGACAATTTATTGTTGGTAGATATTTACAACAGAGCGAAGAAGCTTCATGTGGAAGTCAGCTGCCCGAGAGCGGTATACCTCATTGAGACCAAGGATGAGAAGGATGGTATTGTATCGGAAGTGCTTAAGAGCATGTTCTCTCCTCAGGCGGGAGATTATGTGACTGCGGTAGACGAATCCAGCCTGATCCTGATCAAGTCGGTAGAGAATACTACAACGCCGCAGGCATTGCACGAACTGGCAGAGACTATCGTAGCAATGATGAATGCGGAAGCGCTGCTGGATGTTAAGGTGGCTTACGGTACTGTGGTACAGGAACTGAAGGATGTCTCCAAGTCCTACAAGGAAGCTAAGATGGCACTGGATGTAGGCAAGATCTTCTATGCAGAGAAGAAAGTAATTGCGTACAGCACGCTGGGCATCGGACGTCTGATCTATCAGCTACCGGTGAATCTGTGCAAGATCTTCATCGAAGAGATCTTCGGTGACAATGTACCTTACGATCTGGACGAAGAGACATTGAATACATTGAACAAGTTCTTTGAGAACAATCTGAATGTGTCGGAGACTTCCAGACAGCTGTTCGTACACCGCAATACACTGGTGTATCGTATTGAGAAGATCCAGAAGAGCACCGGACTGGACCTGCGCAGCTTTGATGATGCATTGACCTTCAAGATCGCATTGATGGTCGTTAATTACATGAAATATCTGGATAACCAGGAATATTAAGGACAACCCCCTGCATAAAGATAGTTAGAATACTATATGCGGGGGGATTTTTATGCCATATCGGAAGCAGATCAGCTATTTGGAATTACAGGAAAACGGGCAGCGGATCAAAACAGCGGGATTTGCAAGGCTGGAAAGTCTGGAAAAAGAGGATGTTTTGACGGTGCTGCTGAATGGACAGGATATCCTGTCCGGTAAGGAGGTAACACTCTATCTGCAGCGGGAAAGCGGAGAACAGCCACTTGGTGAAATGAAATCAGATCGGGGAGAAGTTTCCGGTGAAATGCGGATTCCGGGGAAAAAGGAGCGGGAGCCGATATTGGGAGTACGTATTCCACTGGAAGAAAATATTGAGATCATAGGACAGTTTGTGAAAGGGGGTGTCGCGAAAAAAGCTTCCACACCGGAGACGGACAGACAACCCTGGGAACAGACCAAAAAAGCGGTAGAAACCGTAGTGGCAAACGGGGAAACGGACTGTGTACCGGGAGTGCAGAAGCTCAGTGAATTTCGAAATAGCAGAGATATTGAAAAGCCCGACAGTCTTGTTCCATCGCAGGCGGCTCGAATCTCAAAAAGATCCGTAACGGAAAATACTCTGCACATGAAGGACACCAAATGGGAGCAGTTAAGCAGTATTTACCCACACATTCATCCCTTCCGGGATGCCAGGGAATTTCTCTCCGTGGGGCCGGAGGATTTCGTAGTGTTGCGGGAGCGCTGCTATCAGATGACCCATAACAGCTTTTTACTGCACGGCTATTATAATTACAGACATTTACTGCTAATGCGGCAGGAGAACTCTGGTGAGGTAAAATATTACATAGGGGTTCCGGGGAATTTTTATGAGAGGGAAAAACAGGTCGCCGGAATGTTCGGCTTTGAAAGCTTTGAAGGTGCCAGGGAACCGGCATGGGACGGGGATTTCGGATATTATCTGATCTCGGTGGAGCTGTGAGAGGATCACAGTCCCCGTTCATCAAATTCCGGAATGAAACTTTCACTGGCGGAAGATCCCTCCTGGCAAAATCCCCGTTCAATGCCAATCCGTTCGGCAAATCGTAATACACGGTCATATTCCTGCTGCGTCACGGTGCGATTCAATGCTTCGATGCCTGCTACCTGCGGCAGAGGTGTATACTGATTCATGATGCTGATATAGATATGCTCCCCGTAGGTCTCGTGGAGATAGCGCAGGATCTTCTTAGAATCCTTCGTCTGTCCCGGAAGCAGCAGATGGCGGACAATAACTCCCCGCTGCATCAGACCGGTATCCGCGCAGATGACAGGATCCCCTACCTGCCGGTACATTTCCGCAATGGCAGCACAAGCGATCTCAAAGTAATCCGGAGCATGAGAATAAGCAGCGGATAATTCCGCAGACAGATATTTCAGGTCTGGGAGATAGATATCCACAAGCCCCTCCAAGTGCCGTAGTGCATCCACCGATTCGTAACTTCCGGTATTATATACAATAGGAAGATGAAGCCCCCGGCATTTTGCCTGTTCTAAAGCAATGGCAATCTGCGGCAGAAAATGGGTGGGAGTTACCAGATTGATATTATTTGCGCCCTGCTCTTGTAGATTCAGAAAAATCTCCACCAGATGCTTGGGGGTGATCACGCGACCGGCTTTTCCCAGGGCAATATTATGATTCTGACAGAACACACAGCGCAGATTACAGCCGGAGAAAAAGACGGTTCCGGAGCCGGAAATGCCGGAGATACATGGTTCTTCCCAATAATGCAGGGAAGCTCTTGCTGCCATGAGTTCAGAGGTCTGTCCGCAGTATCCGATCTGCCCGGCGAGGCGGTTAACATGGCAGGCACGGGGACAAAGCACACAGTCGGACATGACATCACGGAGCCAAACGTCAGCGTTATTATTCGAAAAAGCAGTAGTTCCTGAAGCCATATCTGTACCTCTTCCTTTTATTCCTATCATATTCTATAAATCCTATAACTACTCAGACCGCTCCATTTGGAATATAAATCATGTCAAATGAAAGCATTCGATGTACATACGGATTTGATTGGCATGGCTCTGAACAATTACAAAAATCAAAACCGCATACGCCGGACCACACAGCAGCTCCACCCAGTTTCCTCACGGCACATGGAAGGTTCTACTTAGTGCTGCTTTGTTCCCAACCTGACACGGTTCGTAGATTTCCATTGCGTAAGACCGAGTTTCATCACCACTGCATGGCAACCCGACATATACGGCTTTTTAAGTTTAGCGTGTTAATCTCTTTTTGTCAAGTCTCTTTGCCTTGATGGAAGCGTGGAACCGTGCTATTATGAAAACAAAAAACATCTGTTGTTGGAGAAAATCAATGAAGAACGATCGAAAAGGTACGACACTGCTGGGATGGATCATAGGAGCACTGCTACTGATATATCTCGGGGTATTCTGTTATCTTAACCTATACAAATATGCGCAGCATGTGGATTCGGATATTGCTGCAGAGGCGTTGCTGGCGAGGGAAATCTGGACAGAGAAGGACATTGCTCCCGATGACTGGATCTCCAGCACGGAGCGTCGCATTATTGGTATGCCCACGGTGGCGTCTGTATTTTACGGCATGACAGGCAGCATGCAGACTGCTGTGGGCATTACCTGTATCTTGTTGGGAGCAGCGTTTCTGGGCACTTTTTACTATTTTTTAAGAAAGCTGTCACTGGGAAGACCGGCGGCAATTACGGCACTGCTTGTATTGTGCGCACTGCCGGCGAACGGATGGCGTAATGAAGGGCAGATGGTGCCGTTTGTAACGTTGCTATTGTTTCTGTTTGCCGAGTACTATGTCTTTCATGGGATTTTCTTATTTTTCAGTATTTTATTTTACATGAAATTACGGGAAGAACGCAAACTCACGAAAAAGGGACTTCTTTCGTGGCTGGTTTTATTTGTAGTGGCTGTATTGTTAAACTGCGGAGGACAGCGTTGTCTTCAGGTAGTGATCTTGCCGTTGGCTGTAACAGAGGTGATAGCATTATTCCTGGAATCCGGACATCTGCGGGAGAAGCTTCCCGGTGGACGTTATCTGGCGACGGGATACATCGGAAGTCTTGTTGTCGCATTTTTGATATCCTGTCTGTATGGCGGCAGAGGGGATTATACAGTATATCTGCTAAATCCAAAAGAGGCGGTGGAGAAGCTGCTCATAACCGTACCGGCGGCAATTTTGGAGAATTTCGGCCTGGCGGGCAATGCGAAGATAGGTAGTTTTGACTCCCTGATCCAGCTGCTTTTGTGGGCGTTTCTCATCCTGTTAGGATACGGCATCTGGTATATTTTCCGTAAAAGGTCCGATGCCTCCGACAGGGAGAAACGGACTGTTGGAATCTTACTGACATCCGTGGGGGTTACGGCATTTATTATCGGCATTACTTCCGCAGAAGCAGCGCACTATTACTTTTTTATGACATGGTTTGCAGCTGCGGTGATTGTGGCGGTCCTGGTGGAACATCTGACCGGAAAACAGTCTGCTTTTGCTGCTTTGATCCTGATAGCGGTAGCAGCTTTCTCTGTATTGAATCTGAAATACACTTATTACGAAGCGGTAACGACCCGGGATAACCTGCAGGAATACCGGGAAGTGGCGGATTTCCTGACAGAAAATGATATTTCATATGGCTATGCGGAATTCTGGGATGCGGAGAGAATCTGCCTGATCACGGACGGAGAAGTTACCATGGGACATTCTTATTCTATGGGGAACCTGGCAGGTTACTGGTGGCTTACCAGTACAAAATGGTATCCCCCCACACTTCCCACTGACATGCGGACCGCTTATGTGGTGCGGATAGATATGCAGGAAGCCTTTGAACAGCAGTTCCCGGAGGGCGAAGCCCCCACGTTGGAATATCAAAATGAAAAACTGGCGGTATACATAGGCAATCGGAATTATGTGAATTTGTAGAAGATAACCGCTTCGAAAAGGATACAAAGCGATGAAAGGAAAAAGAGAACAAATATATCAGCTGCTATTGGGAATACTTCTGGTCTGTGCGCTTCCGGTCATGGCACTGCTAGGTTACTGGGCATGCCGTTATTCCTATTACGGAACCGTGGATTACAGCATTCGGAATATTCTGGTCAAAGATACTGCTTGGAAGCACATTCTTGTATTTCTGCTGGCGGTGGCAGTGGTCTGGGGACTGGACAGAATGCTGGCGAGAACCAAGCGCGTGCAGCAGGAGAAAATATGCCTGGGAGTACTGATACTTACCGTTGTGGCGGCATTTATACTGGGAATTTTGTATATCTTGAAGAATCCCTATTTTCCGGAAGGAGATCAGATCGGCGTGGCAGCGTTCGCAGCATATGCCAGAGAGGGCAACTATGTCATGCTGGGGCCCGGTGGCTATGTGGGAATGTACCAGCAGCAGAAAGGACTGGGGGCACTGTATGAGATTCTGTTCACCTTTTTCGGTAACTTTAACTATACTTCAGCGAAGATTGCACATGTGATCTGGTGGCTGTTTGCAATTCTGGCAGGTTATGGCTTCTTAAAACTGAACACAGATCGGGCAGTATTCCGTATTCTTTATTGTGCGATGTTGCTTGGCTGCATGCCGTTTCTACTCTATTTACCTTACATCTATGGAGACATCTTAAGCGTCAGCTTCTGCATGCTCCTGTTCTGGGCGGTCAGCGCTTATGAACACTATGAGCAGAAGAGGTATTTGGCACTGGCGGCATTTGCAGCAGCTATGGCGCTGCTTGCCCGGAAAAATACATGGATCGTCCTCATCGCTGTGGCAATTTATGCATTACTTGTGAGTCTGAAGAAAAAGAAGTGGAAATTCCTGCTGACAGGAGTAGTCATATTATTGACTGCTACGCTTTCGGTGAAAGCAGTGGATGTAATGTATGAATACCGTTCCGGATATCCGAATGACATCGGTATCCCCAGTATTCTCTGGATCGCTATGGGAATGCAGGAGACAGACGGCATGGCGGGCGTCTATAATCGTTATCAGCAGTCCGTGTTTGAAGACAATGATTTTCAGCCGGAGCCTTCTGCGCAGATCGGAAAAGAATATATCCGCGAAAGAATACAGGAATTTAAGGAAAATCCGTCGATGACGGTGGAGTTTTACAAAAATAAACTGGAAGACCAATGGCTGGAACCGTTGTTTTCCAGTCTGAAGGCAACACATTCCTTCCCGGAAGGAACGGAACTGCCACCTGTAATTTATAGTCTGTATTATGGAAACTTGCACGAAATGGTATGGAAATACGCCAACTATTATCAGAGTATCATATATCTGGCAGGTGCGTTTATCGTGATCGCATCCTTCGGAGCATGGCATCAGAAAAAAGAGCTTCCGGCGGCGTTGTGGCTGCCACTCATCTCCGTAATAGGTGGATTCCTGTTCAGTATCCTGTGGGAAGCACAGTGCAGATATGTATTCCCCTATTATATGTTTCTGATTCTGTATGCGCCTATGGGACTTTACGCGGTGGGCAGAATGATCGGAGGATTGTGGAATCTGCACAAAGGAAATAGGATCAGGAATCAGGCAGACACGGACGAAGAATTACGTGAGATCGCTTAAAGCTTTTCTTGCAGCTTTCTCCTGTTTGTTCCGGATGCGGAGCTCTTCAAAAAAGGTCTTCAGCATCTGACTGCAATCTGCCTCCAAAATGCCCCGGGTAACCTTCACCTGATGGTTAAACTGGGGCATTTCCAGTATATTCAGGATCGAACCGGCGCACCCGGCCTTGGGATTCATGCAGCCCATGACAACTTCCGGGATTCTGGCCTGGACGATGGCACCGGCGCACATCTGACACGGTTCTAAAGTTACATAGAGCGTGCACTCTTCCAGCCGCCAGTCGCCGATGACCTTGCTGGCTTTGTTGATCGCTGTGATCTCCGCATGCGCCAGCGTGTTTTTATCTGTATTACGACGGTTATAACCCCGGCCGATGATCTTTCCCTCGTGTACAATGACACAACCGATGGGAACTTCTCCCAGAGCGTAGGCTTTTTTCGCCTGTTTCAGGGCTTCTTTCATATATTTTTCTTCCACACTTTTGATCACAGCCATAATATCTGTTACCTTCCTGTATCTGTTGATTAGCTGATAGATATTGAAACGGAAAACCTTTTCCAAAAATTAGCATCATATTTCGTAAATGCTGTACATTGACGAAATCATCATTAAATTATAGTATAGAGAATATATGAGTAAACGTCAAATGGAATAAGACTGCATTCCGTCGCGGTAATAGAGAAAAACGGGCGCAGGGATCTGCGGCCGGAACGGGGGATTTATGGTATCAATCAAAGAAGTTGCAAAACATGCCGGCGTGGCAATTTCAACAGTATCCAAGGTCTTAAACGGCTACCCGAATGTCAGTGAAGAGACGAAGAAAAAGGTACAGGACGCCATCAAGGAGCTGAATTATATTCCGAATTCCATTGCTGCGGCGCTTTCCTCCAAGCAGTTCGGAAGAATCGCGCTGGTGCTGGATCCTAACAGACAGACCCAGGCTATCGACCAGATCTTCATGCAGTATCTGGTGGGAGCACTGGACAAGGCGAAAGAACTGAACGTGGAAGTCGTGACAATCTTCCCGTCCATGATCGTAGGAATGACTGCGGAGGAGATTACGAGATATTTTCTCTCACAGAGTATCTCAGGTCTGGTGATCTACGGCATGTCCAAGGAGGACAAGGTACTGCAGAAACTGATTCGGGAGAAGCAGTTCGCCTGCGTGGTCGTGGATGCACCGATTGTCAATGCCAGGACCACATCTATCAGTATCGACCAGGAGCAGGCACAGTACGATGTGGCGAAAAAGACGGTGCTGGACGACAACTGCAGGCGGGTTCTTTATATCGCTGGCAGAAGAGACGGCTATGTCACGGAACAGAGATTAAAGGGTATGAAACGTCTGGTGAAGGATCTGGATCTGACCATGATGGTGAGACAGGGAGATTTCAGTGAACTGACAGCGAGAAACGTGGCATTGAAATATGCAAAAAATAAGGACGTGGTAGTCTGCGCCTCCGACCTGATGGCAATCGGTGCAATGAACGCCCTGATCGATATGGACATTTTCCGTCCGGTGTGTGGTTTCGATGGCATCACCCTGATGGGATATGTCGGTAAGCAGATGAATACTATCAGACAGGATTTCTACAGTATCTCCAGCAGGGCCGTGGAAGAAGTACATCAGCTCATGAACGGCGGCGAGGGACATCAGGTAGTCATGCCCCACAGTATCGTGAAAATGTACTATAAGGACATTATCTGTTAAGCTATTTTGCACAAAAATCCAAGAAAATCAAAGAAAGGGTTGCGGAAAACGTTTTCCTATGATATTCTGTGTATTGTAAGAGAAAGACATACACAAAATCTTAGCATTGCGAGGGTATGGAGAGCGGAAAAAATAGGAAATACCCAGAGATCAGCTGAGATAAGGGTATAGATACCAAAAAGTAAGTATAATACCCAGACAAAGAAAAAGGATATAAAAAATGAGTGTGGCACGGTACATTCGTTTTGACAAAATAAAACTATCGTGCAGAATGGAGTTTGAAATGAATTTAGAGCAGACTTTAAACGAAATCACCGGCAAAATGTATGGAAAAAATATCGGTGCCTGCACCGATGCACAGCTGTACACCGGAGTACTGCAGCTGACCAAAGAGAAGATGGCAGAGACTCCCGCAATCACCGGAGACAAGAAAGTATATTACATTTCCATGGAGTTCCTGATCGGTAAGCTGTTATCCAACAACCTGATCAACTTAGGAATCTATGAGGAACTGAGTGAGATCCTTAAGAAAAACGGTAAGAACATCGCTGACATCGAAGAGGCAGAGCCGGAACCTTCTCTTGGTAACGGTGGACTTGGAAGACTGGCAGCATGTTTCCTGGATTCCATCGCCACGCTGGGACTTCCCGGAGACGGTATCGGTCTGAACTACCACTTCGGTCTGTTCAAGCAGGTATTCAAGGATCATCTGCAGAATGCTGAGAAGAACGACTGGATCCAGAAGGATTCCTGGCTGAACAACACCGGCACTAAGTTTGAGGTAGCTTTCGGTGACCGCAAGGTGACTTCCGTATTGTATGATATTGACGTGGTAGGCTATGAGAACGGACTGAACAAGCTGCATTTATTTGATATTGAGACCGTGGATGAGAGCCTGGTAAAGAAAGGCATCACTTTCGATAAGGAATCCATCGAGAAAAACCTGACTCTGTTCCTGTATCCGGATGATTCCGATGAGGCCGGTAATCTGTTACGTATTTACCAGGAGTACTTCATGGTATGCAACGGTGCCCAGCTGATCCTGAAGGAAGTAAAGGAAAAAGGCTATGATCTGCATACTCTGCCTGAGCACGTGGCAATCCAGATCAACGATACCCATCCTACCATGGTTATCCCTGAACTGATCCGTATCCTCACCACTGAGGAAGGCTTCACCATGGACGAAGCCATTGATGTGGTAAGCCACACCTGCGCGTATACCAACCACACCATTCTGGCAGAAGCTCTGGAAAAGTGGCCTTTGGCTTATATTGAAAAGGTAGTTCCTCAGCTGGTTCCCATCATCAAGGAGCTGAGTGACCGCGTGGCAAAGAAATATAAGGACGAAAAAGTTCAGATCATCGACAAGGACAAGAGAGTGCACATGGCACACATCGACATCCACTATGGCTACAGCGTCAACGGTGTGGCAGCGATCCATACCGAGATTCTGAAAGAGAGTGAACTGAATCATTTTTACAAGATTTACCCTGAAAAGTTCAACAACAAGACCAACGGTATCACCTTCCGTAGATGGCTGCTGTCCTGCAACCATGAGCTGGCTGCGTTCCTGACCCAGACCATCGGCGACGGTTACAAGAAGGATGCCGAAGAATTACAGAAGCTGTTAGAACATAAAGACGATCAGGCGGTACTGGATGCCATCTATGATATCAAGAAGACCAAGAAAACCGAACTGGTATCCTATATCAAGGAGAAGGAAGGCGTGGAGCTGAATCCCGATTCCATCTTCGATATTCAGGTAAAGCGTCTGCATGAGTATAAGCGTCAGCAGATGAACGCACTGTATATCATTCACAAATATCTGGAGATCAAGGGCGGCAAGAAGCCTTCTACACCGCTGACCTTCATCTTCGGTGCAAAGGCTGCACCTGCGTATGTGATCGCTCAGGATATCATTCATCTCCTGCTGGTAATGTCCGACATTATCAATAACGATCCCGAAGTCAGCCCTTACATGAAGCTTGTTATGGTTGAGAACTACAACGTAAGCTATGCCGAGAAACTGATCCCTGCCTGCGATATCTCCGAGCAGATCTCTCTGGCATCCAAGGAGGCATCCGGAACCGGTAACATGAAGTTCATGTTAAACGGTGCAGTAACACTTGGTACAAGTGACGGTGCAAACGTAGAGATTCATGAGCTGGTAGGCGATGACAATATCTACATCTTCGGTAAGGACAGTGACACTGTTATCAAGCATTACGAGAAGGCAGATTATGTCTCTAAGGACTACTACAAGAAGAGCCCTGTGATCAAAGAGGCTGTAGACTTCATCGTCAGCAAAGAAGTACTCAAAGTGGGCAAAAAGGAGAACCTGGAGCGCCTGTACAACGAGCTGCTGAACAAAGACTGGTTCATGACCCTGCTTGACTTAGAAGATTACATCAAGGTAAAGGATCAGGCATTCGCTGATTACGAGGATCAGCAGAAGTGGAAGAAGATGATGTTAGTGAACATCGCCAAGGCAGGCTTCTTCTCCTCCGACAGAACCATCGCAGAGTACAACAGAGACATTTGGAAATTAAAATAACAGATACAAACCCCCGGTGTGAATGCACCGGGGGTTTATGATAACTTGAAAGTTACGCGGGCAATGAGCCGCGCAT
>UMJM01003546.1_pt1 | contig 19968 bp, 20 predicted proteins | sample 1966031 | NCBI WGS metagenome assembly UMJM01 (sample SAMEA4836150, study PRJEB28245) | human gut metagenome | biome: gut microbiome; material: fecal sample | place: Denmark | collected 2008
CACAGTCGGGCTGTGTCGGCTGGTTTTCTTTCTGTTCGACCGTTTCCCCTGTGGCAGGATCGCCGTTCTGTGCCGCCAGTTTTGCGGCTTTCAGGGCATCCCGTTTTGCCTTTTCCCTTGCAAGAAACTTCTGTGCTTCCTCATCCGTGCGGAAAGCCGCATGGCCGGAAAGGTTCTCCATGAGAATCTTGCGGGTTTCCTTGAAGTCCGGGCCATTCATGCCCAGCCGCAGAAGCCATGTGCGGAGTGCGTATTTCTCATTCTCATCGTTGACATCCTTTGCCTGGATGCGCTTCTGGCTGATCGCCTGCTGGTTCATCAGGATGGCAAGGTGACCAAAAGCCGTCAGGTGATCATAGTCGGAAGCCGTCGGGAATCCTGTGAAGGAAACCTTTTCTTCTGTGATCACCAGACCTTCCATCGCAGTTCCACACTGTGCTTCGTAACCCTTAAGTGCCTCGATGAAGTTTGCCACCGTATAGGTGCAGCTGTCATCCCGCAGTGTTTCGACCAGGTCGGTTTCCACATGGAAGTGCCCACCCGTTGCCTTGCTGATGAGTCGGCCCCTGCTGTAGATGAGGTTGACCAGATTGCGAAGGCTCACTCCGTTATGCTGGCTGGTGGGAAAGGCAAGTTCCAGATCCAGCGGTACTTCTTCCGGCTGGTCTTCTGCTTCCGGCTGCTCTTCGCTTTCCGATTCCTCTGCATCCGGCTCATCCTCTGTTGCACCATCCTCTGCCGTATCATCCGGCTCCTCTTCGGCCACAGGCTCATCTGCCAAATTTTCAGTCGGCTCTGTGTTTTCCGGCTGGTCATCCGTGCTCTCAATGCTCTCGCCGCCGCGGATCAACCCCTCATTCAACAGAGTCGTCAGCAGCTCGGCATCTGCATTCTCCGGCTCGACCAGAAGATTGCCGTCCCGGTCGATGGTGTAGTTGCCGATGTCATATGCGTACAGCGGTGCTCTGGTGTAGTAAGGATGGATGCCCATCAGCTCCTCCATGCGATTTGCAAGTGTCTTACGGTCTGCTATGTTCAATTCAAATTTCAACATAATTCATTGCCCCTTTCGTTTTCTTCTGTTTTTGTGCATCCCGATGTTCTTTTCGGTAGCACATATATCACTCTGAACCGGTCAAATAGCAAGGCCATTTCCCGATATTCTTCATGTTCGACCAATTACACAAGGAACTGCAGAATCTGTTGTGTAAATAGGACCAATATGTAAGCCCACCATATCACCAGGTCGCTTTCTACCTAGTAATATAGCGGGCCAGTTTATTCTTCCAGACCTGCGCACCATGCAATGCCGGCCAGAACAAAAAATGCGTTGGCTAAGCATATGCCGTTGCCCCAGATACGGTACTCTGCCGAATCCGTATACGGGTCAGCCAGCCATTTCCGGATCTGCTTCTCCGTCTTCGGCTTCTTGGCATGGGTCACGATCTTGCGGTGCGTTTCAAACACATCTGCCCAGAATGCCAGCTCTTCTTCGGTCGGGTTTTCCGTTCCGAGATCTCTGCACCACCAGTCCGGGAATCCTTGCAGTCTGGCACACTCGGTCGGTGTCAGACGGCGGACGGTATAGGTCACAGGTGTCGGCTGCGCTTCCGGGTTGTCGATGACCAGACGGTCATTGAAAGCATCCTGCCCATTGAAGCCGCTGGGATGCGCCCCAGTTGCCACCGTTTCCATAACACCCTCGTTCAGATGCGGTGCCGGTGCGATGGTGGTCGGGTCTTTGTAATCCCGCGCCATCAGAGTCGGTGCGACTTCTTTTGCCACCTGCATATAGGAGCCGGTGGTCATGGCATACACATCCTCCGGTGCGCAGACTGCATGGCGGTCAGTGGCATCCAGTGTAAAGCAGACATCCTCATTGACGCCATCCCCCTGCGGACCGTTCTCATCCTTGCGGCCGATCATGTTGCCCTGCAGGACGAAGGTCTGCTGCTTCATCCCCGGCTCTGCTGCAAGTGCCGCTGACTTCTCTCCCAGATCCCGGACTTCATCCCTCTGGTTCTGGGTAAAGGCGACCGGCTCTACCACGCAGATACCGCCCTGATTGCAGGTCGGATCTCCACCACTGCGGTCTAGTGTCCGGGAGGTCTCCGCTTCATAGAAGCCGCTATGCGGATTATCGGACATCATGGAGTGGCTGGCTTTAGAGCAAACACCGTAGCATTTCGGAACGAACAGGGTCTGGTCGTTGTTGCAGCCGAGGGTAGCTGACTTTTCTTCCTGCCAGATAGCGCCCTTGCCACCGCCTTCACATCCGGAACGGATCTTCAATGTGACCGCCGGAGAGTTTTCAACTTCTTTCACCGGGCTTTCCACTGAATTTTCAACAGCGTCCATGACCATCGGGACATTACCGCCACCCGTACCACACCGGCTTGTCAGTGTCTGTACCTTACCGTCCTCGGAAATCTTCACCCGGCTGTCCGCAGGATGATTTTCCAGTGCGATGACGGCCGGCACGACACCAGCCCGGAGGGTCGGTGACCGTTCCTCTTCGTATCCAATACTTCTGGCATTTGCGGAATGCTCGGTACAAAAACCAGCGGCTTCCATAACACACGGCGGATGATGTGCCTCCGCACGGAGGGTGGCTGTCACCTCTTCCGTCACATCCATCCTCTCTCCGCCCTGATCGTTCAGACAGAGCCGTCCTCCTGCTCCACTGCAGCTTGTCTCTCCAGCGCCGCTTTCAGCACCGGCGGCAGCTCTTTGCCACGCACGGAAGCCCTCCGCAGAATACCGAGACACGCCTTCGGACTCAAATAATACCTTTTGGGCACTCTGGTCTGCAAAATCTGCGACAAGGTAGATACGTTTTCTTCTTTGGGGAACGCCCCACCATTGTGCATCAAAAACTCGATACGCGACGCTCCATCCGTCTCCCACGTAGTAGTCAGCGTCGGGCCATCCTTTCTTCTCAGGCGCAGGCACCGAGGCGGACGGTTCTTTAACACCGATGACGGCTTCGAGGACTGCTTTGAAGTCCTGTCCTTTGTTTGAGGAGAAGGCCCCTGGCACATTCTCCCACACGATAAATCTTGGTTTTTCTCCATTGGTCTTACTCCTCATTTCCTTCACGATTCGGATTGCTTCGTAAAATAGGCTGGACCGTGAACCATCCAGACCGTCCCGCTTACCCGCGATGGACATATCCTGACAGGGACTGCCAAAAGTGATGATGTCTACAGGAGGTAGGTCTGCACCGCTGATAGCAGACACATCTCCATAATGCTTCACCTGCGGCAGACGCTTGGTCGTGACCCGGATGGCAAACGGCTCGATCTCACTGCTCCACACCGGAGTGATCTGCCCGGTCAAAAGCCCGCCCAATGGAAAACCCCCGGAGCCATCAAAGAGGCTGCCGAGGGTCAGCTGTTTATTCTCCATCAGCGACCTCCCTTTCCGGCTCGAAGGTCGCCACTTCCTCGAACTTCAGCTTCTGACTGTCACGGATGACATACACATCATCGTAGTGACCCTCGCTGTGTTCGATATAACGCTTCACGATCACATCCACGAACTTCGGGTCCAGCTCGATGCCTCGGCACACACGGTCGGTTTCTTCGCAGGCGATCAGGGTAGAACCGCTGCCAAGGAACGGATCGAGGACGATGCCGTTGGTCATGGTGGAATTTCGGATCGGATAGCTCATCAGGCCGATGGGCTTCATGGTCGGATGGTCCTTGTTGGACTTCGGCCGGTCATACTCCCAGATGGTCGTCTGCTTCCGGTCGGAATACCACTGGTGTTTCCCCTTCTGCTTCCAGCCGTAGAGACACGGCTCGTGCTGCCACTGGTAAGGACTGCGTCCCAGCACCAGAGCATTCTTCTTCCAGATACAGCACCCGGACAGGTAGAACCCTGCATCCTTGAATGCCTTTCTAAAGTTCAGCCCTTCCGTATCTGCATGGAAGATATAGATGGAGCCGTCATCCGCCAGATGCTCGTGCATCTGCTGGAACGCTGCCAGCAGGAACTGGTAGAATTCCGAATCGCCCATGTTGTCGTTCAGGATCTTGCCAGCCGTTTCTTCCACATCCACGTTATAAGGGGGATCGGAAAGTACCAGATTTGCCTTGGTGCCGTCCATCAGGGTATCGTAGCATTCTGGCTTGGTGGAATCGCCGCACAGAACGATGTGCTTACCCAGATGCCAGAGGTCGCCCTCTTTAGAGAAGCACGGCTGCTTCAGCTCCGATTCCACATCAAAATCATCTTCCTTGACCTCTTTGCTGTGGACCTTGTTGAACAGCGTCTCGATCTCCGGCGGTTCAAAACCGGTCTTTCCAAGATCGAAGTTGGAATCCTCAATGTCCTTCAAAAGATCAGCCAGCAGGGAATCATCCCAGGCACCCGTGATCTTGTTGAGTGCGATGTTCAGGGCCTTCTCCCTGGTCTTGTCGATGTCCACCACCGCGCAAGGCACTTCGGTGTAGCCCAGCTCCATCGCTACTGTCAGTCTCTGGTGACCACCGATAATCGTCATGTCGGCATTGACCACCAAAGGATCTGCAAAGCCGAACTCCGTAATGGAGTTCTTGATTTTCTCGTACTCTTTATCCCCCGGTTTCAGCTTTTTCCGGGGATTGTATGCAGCCGGCTTGAGTACAGACACCGGCAGCATCTTCAGTTCAGCAGTCGCTTTCATGTAGGTTCCTCCTAATTCAGATTCCCATGCGAATGACCCCTGAAAACGGCACGAAAAAGGAGCCGAACAAAAAGCCCGACTCCATTTCATCTCCATCTTCCTGCGGCTGTTCAGCCATCTCGCACCATTCCGGGTTTTCCCCATTTACAGATGCCAAGACCTTATCTTCCGCATCGTCAATCGCATGTACACAGATACCCCCGGTGTTGAACATCGGATACACACCGATAATTTTCTTACTCACTCCTGTTCGCCTCCTTCTTCCTGCCCCGGTTGGCACAAGCCCGACTGCAATATTTTCGTTCCAACCCGTACTGATGCCGGTAGGAAAACTCCCTGCCGCACGCCGGACAGATCTTTGACCGCACTGTTCTCCAGTTTTCCGGCTTTGGGTGGGTGTTGTTCCATCTTGACCGGCATTCCGGTGAGCAAAACTTTCTCGGTCTGCCTTTATGATTCGGTACAATGGCTGTACCGCACTGAGGGCAGAAGGAAAAAGCCATGTCCTTGATCATCTCAGATGTATAATCTTCCATCTACCCTCACCTCACTCTCATTTTTCGCCGTTTCTTCGGCGGTTTCTTAGAAAAATCTCATAATTCATACGAAAAGCGGCGAAGTGGAAATCGGCCCTGTCCCGCCTGGTTGAATTGTTGTTGCGGCGGCCGATTTTCGCTCGCCCTCGCTCCTCCCGGAACAAGCTAAAATGTGCGAAAGCTCCCTGTTTTCGAGAAGTTTCACACACTTTGGTTCATTTCGGGGAAAAAGAATGGCACCGGAACGAAAGCTCCGATGCCTGTACATTTTCCTGTTTCATTTTGCGCCGTTAATCCTCTGACCCCCGGCCTATGAATTTTGCGGTTTTTCACAGAAAAGGGGCCACCGGTCTCCGTGTGACTTCACCGTAGAGAAGTGACCCCGGCCCCGGTGGGGCTGTCAGTAGGTGTAGGTCGGGTTGATGTCTTCGGTCAGCGTCTTCTTATCGTGACAACTCTTGCAGAGAGACTGCCAGTTGTTCTGGTCCCAGAAAAGTTTCTGGTCTCCACGGTGCGGAACGATGTGATCCACCACCGTTGCCCGGACGTACTTACCCTGCTTGGCACACTGCACACAGAGCGGATGAGCTTCCAGATACGCCTTTCTGACTTTCTGCCACCGCCTGTTGTATCCACGCTTCGCTGCCGGGCGGGTCACCTCTGGATGGAGAGGCAGGTGCTTCTCACAGTAGAGCCGGCCGGCTTCCACCAGCTCTGGGCAGCCGGGGTGATGGCACGGTGTCTTTGGTCTGTATGGCATGGGTCAGTCCTCCCACGGGAGACCAGCCTTACCGAAGTGACCGTAAGCACTGACCTTGTTGTAGTCTACATCCAGCAGACCCAGCCGCTTGATGATACCCTGCGGGGTTAGGTCATAGCTGTCATGGACGTAGGCTTCGATGAAATCGAGGGACTGATGCTCCGTGCCGAAGCACTCTACAGCCACACCCACAGGCTGAATCACACCGATGGCGTAGGCCAGCTGGACTTCGCACTTGTCAGCGTAGCCCGCCTGCACGATGTCCTTGGCAATCTTCCTCGCCATGTATGCTGCAGAGCGGTCTACCTTGGTCGGGTCTTTGCCGCTCAGAGCACCGCCGCCCATGCGACCAATGCCGCCGTAGGTGTCGCACGCCAGCTTCCGGCCAGTCACACCACAGTCGGCGTAGCTGCCACCCAGCACGAAACGGCCGGTCGGATTGACCAGCTTCGTAAAGTCACCGTCCAGTCCGTACTCGCAGGCGGCAAGCACCATCATGGATTCGATGATGTGCCGGAAGTCGCTGACCTCCACATCCGGGCTGTGCTGCACGGAGCAGAGGAAGGTGGTGATGCGTCCGGTGTCGTAATCGTAGCTGACCTGCGCCTTGGCATCTGCTCGGAACATTTTAGACGGATGGTTCTTCAGCAGTTGCAGGAACTTGGTGGCGACCATGTACGGGATCGGCATCTGCTCCGCCGTCTCGTTGGTGGCATAGCCATACATGATGCCCTGGTCACCGGCACCGCCCTTGTCCACACCCAGTGCAATATCTGGCGACTGCTTGTCCACCAGAATGCCGATGCGGAGAAGCTCGGTCAGGTTCCAGCCCAGCTTTTCGGCACCGATGCGGTTGAACACATCGTGGACGATCTGGTTGTAGTTTGGCCGGTAATCGGTGGTGACCTCACCGGCAATAAAAAGCTGACTCTTTTTCAGCAGACACTCGATCGCCACACGGGCGTTCCTGTCATGCTGAAGAATGTCGGTCACAATAGCATCTGCGATCTGGTCACAGATCTTATCGGGATGACCATTGCTGACCTGTTCACAAGTGATGATCTTACTCATGTTCTGTCCTCTCTTTCCTGTATCACAAAGCAGGCCGTTTTTGCCCTTGCCCACAAATAGGCTCCCACAAAGACTGCCTGCCCTGTCTCCGTTCATGGTTTCCGTTCATTCTCTTATTTTCCTTTCTTCTCAACTCATGTAGCATGTAGCAACCATGTAGCTGAATTTTATATAAGAAAGCTATAAAAGAAAGTAATAATAAAAAAGGTTATGAAATCTCGGCTACAAACCAGCTACATGCTACAAAGCACCCAAAATCAGAAAAAAAAGGTCACAAAAGACTGTCCTTTGGCTTATATGCGTCCTGTACCGTCAGGTCTTCCGCTCCAGCTTCTACTTCCTTGAACCTGCAGTCCATGATCAGCGTAGTCTGTCCGCCACCACCTTTGGGGCGCTTTCGGACCACTTTGAAATGCACGCCGATAGCATTTTTAAAGTTCTTCTGATTCTCTGAGGAATACCCGTTCTCCTCACACCACTTTGTGTACAGCTGGTATGCTGCTGCCGTCCGAAGTTCCGACCCATCCTCTTTTTCAAGCCACGCCTCAATGAACTGCCCGATCCGATCAGAATCATCCTTGTAATCTTCCGTGGCTTTCGTAACAGCCTGCGGAAGTTCCAAACCCCGCTGGCAGAACTTTTTGTACCCTTCCAGACACCAGTTGAAAATACCTGACAGGTTCTCCGGCTTCGCAAACTTTCCTTTCAGCCCCTGGTCCTGTTCTCCCTCTTCAAAGTGACGGTTAAATGGGATGATCTTCAGTCGGCCGGATTGGAACAAAGTCATATCATTGACATTAGGCAGGTAGTTCGTATTGATAAAAATCTTGAACACCGGCACAAAATCAAAGCTGTTCTCATTTAGGAAGCGGGCATTGATGGTGTCGTTGCCGGTCATTCTTTTTACGAGAGCTGCATTGAATGTGATCTTCTTCTCCGGCTCAGAGATATTTACAAATCTGGAACCGACCAGACGAGCCACTTCTTCCGAAGGTCCGCCTGTGTTCCCACCACGGAATTTAGCTGCCAGCATATCCGGATTTGATGTCTTTCCATAGTCGCCCATGATCTTCAGAAATGTTTCCATTGCAGTACCTTTTCCGTTTCGGGAAGTGGCACCGTAAAGGATAAACATACACTCCTGCGAGGTATCTCCTGTCAGGGCGTATCCCAAAGAACGCTGAAGGAAGTCTGCCAGATCTGCATCTCCACACATGACCTCCTTGATAAACGAGTGCCAGCGTGGACAGTCTGCATCCGGGTCATAGGTAATACCGGATTCCATTGTGAGATAATCCTCCGGCCGATGCTCCCTGAATTCCAGTGTACGCATATCCAGCGTTCCATTTTTGCAGTTGAAGAAATACTTGTTCCTGTCAAATGCCTGCATGGAGATCGGATACACGGACATGGCATCTTTCAGCATCGTTTCCCGGTTCTTACGCAGCTGCAGCTTTCGGACACGGTCGATGAACCGCTTTCTGGCATCCTCTTCGGTAATCGTCAGGGCAAACACATACAGCTTATCCGCCAGCAGCTTTGCCAGTTCCGATACCTTGAGATTGCCTTTGTCCGGCCGCCAGACAGATCCGTCATAGACATACCAGCCTTTACGCTCACTGTTGTACCGGGCGATCTGCTTGAAATAATCCGCAAACATATTGCCCATGCCGATCTCATTTCTACCATACCGGGAATTTGTGTGCGGAGCCATTTCTTCCAGCGTGACCGTGATCTTGGTGAGATCCGGCTGGAACTCGATATAGTCATCTTCATCCAGCTTGGAAAACTCCTCATCCACGATATCCTGTGCGTTGACCGGCATATAGACGGCCGCGCAGGTATTGACCGTGTTACGGATAGAGATCGCACCATAGGTCGAACCAGCCTGTTTTCTGTCCCACTTGTCACGCATCAGACCAGAAGTACGGAAAATACGGTCCATCTGCTCCTCATCACAGCCACACCAGAATGCCAGGATAGACAAGAGTGCCATATCCGCATCCGACTGGCTGCCGTAGAGGTCTTCCCAGTCACCGGCAAAGAGTTTTTTGAACTTTTCCGAGTTGCTGGCTTCGTTGGCGTGTGCGATAACAGCCTCATCATCCAGATACGAATGGTGCTGGAAATGGGTCTGCTGCACCTGCTTGTTTCGCTTCATCAGCGTGTCCAACAGTGTCGTCATTGCGGTTTCATCGTTCGGGATCTCACCTGTGCGGTAAACATCTCCCGTCACTGTGACGAAGCGGTTTGTCGCACCGGGCATATACACTTCCAGACCCTTGCTGCGGTTATTGATGTAGTAGACCGTCTTGTCATAGACGTAGTCTTCCGACACACAGAAGAAACCTCGCAGTCCTTTGCCGGACGGAGATTTTTCCACGTAAGCCGTAGGAAAGATGGAAAGGACGGTATCCGCCGTATCATTCAGCGTACCATCCTCCCGGATACAGTGGTCGATATCAAAAGCTCCGATTCCGTTGCCAACAGCAATACCGATACCGTCATAGCCGCCCATTGCATAAGTGACGAGGGTATTCTTGAAATCTGAGAATGTACGCAGGTCATTGATCCTCGCCCGTTCCCCCGTTGCCGGGTTAAATGGCATCTTGGTCTTCTGGCCATTACGCTTTTCAAACTTCCAGACACAGAAGCTGCAGGTCGTTTTCAGCTTGCCCGGAATGTTCTTGATGTCCATCATGCCTGCGCCTCCCTTCCCATGCAAGCCTGCATCGCAAACTGCTTTTTAACAGCAGCTTCGATCTCCTGCTTTTTCTTGGCCGAGGTCACACGGCAGAGCCGGTTGCACAGAACCATCTTGTCAATGGTCGTGATCTGCTCCACCAGCAGAATGGATTCTTCCAGTCCCTCATCCCGGAACATTTCACAGTCTCTCCCGGTGACCGGAATGTGTACCGGCAGCTCCAGCTTCTTCAGCTTAGAACTCATCGGGATTACCGTGATGATTGGAGAATTGCGGTTTGCCATATCGTTGCTGATAACCAGCACCGGGCGGTTCCCGCTCTGCACCGAGGTACCATAATGATTTCCCAGTTCTGCAAACCAGATCTCATACTGCTTCGGTATCTTTGGTACCGGCCATCTGGTAAGCGGCATCTCCTGAATCGGCACTCTATTAGGTGCCGGCTGACAGGATACTACTGCCCTTTTCTTGGTCTTCCCTCGTTGATTGATGTATTTATTAACGTGGATCTTTCGTCCATGTGCTGCTGACCGGGCATTCTTTTTCTTTCTCCCCATTGGGATCTCACCTCCAGTTTGATAGCAAAAAGGCCGCTGAAGATGGAATCCTCATAGCGGCCGTAAATGTAAAAAGGCATAAAAACACCGGATGCTTTCCAGTATCTTTATGCCTTTGTTTTCCTATTTTCCTAGTTTAAAGTATAGCAAAAAACCGATGTACAGTTAAGAAGGAAAAGTTCAAAAACGGTTCGTTTCCGTTCGTAAAGTTCAGCTTTTGCAGAACTTTTTTTCCAGCTGCCGCATCTGCTCCTTGCTGGAGAAAAGCTCTTCTGAAAACTGCTGCAGCCCGATTTTTTTATGATAAAAGACGGCTGTTTTTCCCATGTGCTTTCCGTTCTCAAATTCAACCGCTTTCAGCGGAATCCGATCCAGACAGTGCTGTCTCACAACGATCTGCGCCTTACTGTCTCTGATCCGAAACGCCGCTGCATCAGCCAGCTTAAGCCACTCTCTTAGAGCTGTATACCTTGCAAGGCTTTCTTCTGCCTGCCGGTCATACATTTCCTTTTCACCCGGATATTTAGAATCCGCAGCCATTTCAAGATCCTGCCTCCACTGCATTTGTGTTTCCTCCGCCCGCATTTTTACCCTGCTGTATTTCTGGCAGACTTCTTTTGCAAAATCCAACATATCTTCTTCTGTTTCCTGTTTCATATTCCGTATCACCTCCTCTGATAGCGGCCAATTGTGTCGGCCATTCCAATAAGGGCATTTTCTTTTTCCCGGACTACCGTTCTCCGGGTCAGCAATTTTCCCTCCGCCCCTGTGATTTCCGACTGCTTCTTCCCATCCACAAACAACTGCTCCGCCACAAGCCGGGTCTGGCCACGCAGACTGCGAAGCCCGATTTCAAAGAGTTCGATCTGCTCACAGACTTCATAGTAAGGTTCCAGAAACTGCTCCGTGCGCTGTGTCTGCACTTCCCGGTTCATGGATGCCAGCACCTTATCGCAATTAAGGACCGTTCGCTCCACCGGGTTCGACAGTCCGCTTGTCTGCACCCGTTCGGATTCCTCATGTGCGCCCTGTGACAGTTTATAGATGATCTCTTCTTTCGTGTAAAACCACGATTTGGATTCTTCATACTGCTGTCGGAGCAGCTCCCGTCTGCGGACCAAACAGCGGTAAGAATCGGCCAGTTTTTTGACCAGCTCCAGACAATCCACCTGTCCAGGTTCATTGGCAGATGCTACATTCTTTTCCTCAGCCATTGTTCGTCCTCCTTTCTGACCGATCCTATTGGTACTTAGCTTGGTGCTTTCCCAGCGGCTTTCTTCTTTCTCCGCTTGGCTGCTTCCTGATGCACCCGCTCCTTCACCCCTTCGATCAGCCGGTCCGCATCCAGATCCGTAAGCGTCTCATACCACGGAGAGTGAAAGAATCGTTCCAGTCTTTCTTTCTCGTGCATTGCATCCCGGTTCTTTGGATTGACATCCAGCCGGTGAAGCGCCCACTTATAATCCTTGACCGCCTGCAGGATGATGGCATTTGCCAGGTTCTCATAGCAGGCAGTATTTTCACTGACAGCAACTTTTGCAGCACTTCTTACTCTGCTCATTTTTCAACGCCTCCCATCCTGTCATACCAGGGTGCCGGCACCTTCTCCGGAGCAGTTCCGTACTTGAAAACATAGATCGTGTGCCACGCAGTCTCATATAAAAGATCCAGCAAACGGCGGTTTGCTTCCGGCAGTTCATTTGCTTTCTTAATGAACTGCTCGATAAAGTGCTCCCGGTTCGCATTCCCCAGATTCTGGCTCTTTTCACTTGCAATGACCGCCTCTGCAAACTGAAAACAGATCTTTTTGTACTGCTGGACACAGTCGTATTTCCATGTGAGTGCATCCAGCAGGACCTTTCGTTTTCCGTCCGGGGTGAGCTTGGGCATATTCTGGATCTTGGATTTCTGATACAGTTCCATGGCCTGTTCTTCCTTACAGAATTCCTGCTGCATCCAGATCTCGCTTGCCCGGATGTGGCACATCAGAAGTTCCACCTCATGCTCATAGGCTTCCTTCATCAGAAGATCCCGGTTCATCCGCAAGTCTGCTGCCCTGCGGAGCGGATTCGCCCCAAAGAGCTCACAAAGGAGTCCCTTCTCGCCAATCGGCCGGAACATTGCCCAGGGGATGAAGAATCCCTCTTCGTCTCTCTTGGCTTTCATTGCCGTTACCGGCTTGGACTTTTTATAACGATAATCGCTCTCCTCTGCCGGACGGCGGTCCTCTGCATTCAAAAACAGATACTTTTTCATATTCTCTCCTATCTCCCCAGCTGTGCCTTGACCGCTGAGATCAGTTTTTCCTGTGTCATGTCCTTCTGCTCCAAAGCCGCCATGACATCCTCGTCCACCGTGTCCTTGGTGATGATATGGTGGATAGTGACCACATCCGTCTGCCCCTGCCGCCAGAGTCTGGCATTAGTCTGCTGGTACAGTTCCAGACTCCATGTCAGCCCGAACCAGATGAGGATGTGTCCACCCTGCTGGATGTTCAGGCCATGTCCGGCCGATGCAGGATGGATCAGAGCAACTGGAATGTTCCCGGCATTCCAGTCTTTGATGTCGGTACTGCTCTTGATATCCCGTACCGGAATCTTTTGCTTTGCCAAATGCTCCATAATGCGCTGGCGGTCATGCTTGAACCAGTAGGCCACTAGCACTGGCTGTCCGTTGGCCGCTTCGATCAGGTCTTCGAGAGCTTCCAGCTTGTGGTCATGGATGACTCGTGCTTTGCCATTCTCGTCATAGACAGCGCCATTGCTCATCTGCAACAGTTTCCCTGTCAGTGATGCAGCATTGGCAGCATCTATGTCACCGTCTTTCAGCGGGATCAGCAGATCTTTCCGAAGCATATCGTAGAGTTCCCGTTCCTGCGTGTTCATCTCCACCTCGTACCGGCTTGGAATACAGTCCGGCATATGAAGGTAATCCAGTGCTTTCATAGAAATCGTGATATCCGAGATCCGCTGGTAGATCAGCTCCTCTGCTCCTTCTCTGGGCTTGTATTGGAACACAACACCCGTGGAAGGATTCATGGAAGAGGCTTTGAAATAAGCTTCCCGGTACCGACCGATGAATTTGCCAAGCCGCTCCCCGCCATCCAGAATCCCGATCTCCGCCCAAAGATCCATGAGACCATTGGAAGAAGGGGTGCCGGTCAATCCGACCCATCGTTTCACATACGGGCGGACTTTCCGCAGGAATTTAAAACGCTGGGACTGGTAGTTCTTGAACGATGACAGCTCATCAATCACGACCATGCCAAAATCCCAGCGCATTCCGTTTTTCTCATAATACTCCACCAGCCATTTGATATTTTCCCGGTTGACGACATAGATCATCGCCGGGTGGTGGAGTGCCGCAATGCGTGTCTTTGTATCACCTACGATGACGGAAATATCCAGACCTTGCAGATGATCCCACTTTTCGATCTCTGCCGGCCATGTATCACGGGCCACACGCAGCGGCGCGATGATGAGAACCTTACTGACCTCAAAGGTCTCCAGCATAAGGTCTTTGAGGGCCGTCAATGTGATAACGGTCTTTCCTTAACCCAAGCCCATATCCAGAAAAAGGGCTGCGACCGGATGTGTTTTGATATACTCCGTACAGTAGCTCTGATAATCATGAGGAATGAACTTCATTTGGGCATCACCTCCTCCCCGGCATCCTGTGCCCGTGTTTCCGGCTTCTCGCTTTGTGTATTTCCCTGCGGCAATGTAACCGCCGGCAGCTCCGGAATCGTCGCCCCGATTCCCTGGGGGATAGGCTCGCCCGGTTTCCAGCGAAGCAATGCATGGATAGCAGGCTGGATCTGTTCCGGGCGGTCTACGCAGAATACCGGGAAGCCCAGTGCCTCCAGCTGCAGTCTGCGTTTTCTCTGAAGGATACGCATCTGCTTGCCGGGAGCTTTCAGTTCCACAAAAGCACACTTGCCGCCGAGCAGCAAAACCAGTCGATCCGGCACACCGTTCATGCTCTGACTGGTGAATTTAAGGGCCTGCCCACCGGCGGCCCTGACTGCTTCCACAAACTGCTTTTCAACTTCATTCTCCCTCATCCGGCTTCGCCTCCTCTGCCCGCCAGACACCGATGCGTGGGCGTTTCTTTTCCTGGCATTCCCTTTTCGGGCGTTTCCTTTTCTGGTGCTTCTTCCTGCGCTCTTCCCGAACCACATTGCCGATGGCTTCATTGGCAGTCGGGTCCGGGTGGCTATGGCTGACTTTCCTGTTCAGAGATCCTTCCTCTTTGTGTTCGGTGATCCAGTGAATGACATCTTCCATACCGTCACCTCACTGATTGATCTGCTTCCACTGCTGCGGCTCCATCGTGGCGACCTGCCAGCCGATGCCCTCCAGTGTGGTAGCACGGTCATAGGAAACAACATCCTGCGATGCACGGGTCACCGCATTGGACAGACCGTACAGAGAAAGGTCGCCGCCTTCAATGAGGTACTTGAGGATACCTTCCTGTTCCTCGGCATTGATGCCATAGCTCTGGGCAGTCAGCTGCACCACATCCTGTACCCTGCCGGTGATCGGCACTGCCATAGATTCCTGCAGGCGGCCGACCACCTGGGAAAAGCGAGCCTCATCAATGGCAGCCATCGTGGTATCGCGGAGTTTCAGCAGGAATGCCTTGTCCTCTGCTTCCATCGTCTCATCCGAATACAGGGCAAAGCTGTCCTCCACTGCTTTTGCCTGCCGGCCCACATGATGACGGCGTTCGCCCATGTCATTGACCACCATGCCGTTGGTGCAGACCAGACGGTATACCAGCGGCTGAATCGACACAGCTCCCAGACCGACCTCGGAGTTGGAGATCATCACGCCAGCCTGCACGATATCTCCCTTACGGACTTCCATCTCCAGACGGTGGTTGACCACCTTGAGGTACAGACGGTTCTCCGTCACCTCGCAGGACATGACCTCGTACTGATCGTTTCCTGCAAACAGCGGCAAGACGGATGTGGCAATCTCCATATTGTCGATACGGCGATAGCGTTCTGACAGCAGTGCGCGGGCCACCTGTCCGGCACCGTAATCCATCGATCGAACCATGTAAGAGCTGGGCTTGTCCGCAAACCAGCTGTTCACGTTCTCGGCAAGAAGTTCCGGCTTCTGTGCCTGCATGAGATCATAGTATTTGGCCGGAATACCCAGTGCCGATGCCACTTGACGATGGAACAGCGAGGTCGTACCAAACACCTCCTGCTGGCTGGTCGTAAGATGGTTGATCTCAAAAGTCTGTCCATCCTCCCGGAGGCGCATTCCCTGCGCCGGACTGATAAAATCCTGCTTGGCCTGATTCTGACGGTTCAGTTCGACCAGGACTTCCTGCAAATTTCTTCCTGTTTTCATATCAATTTTCCTCTCTATCTCTGCGGCGCATATTTATACGCCCATTTATGCGTCCGTGTCCTTCCGACAAAAACGCCGTGTTTTTATAACTACAAGTGCTTATAATTCCCGGTTGATCATCTGCCGGATAATCCGAACGGCTCCCTGCATACGTCTACGGTTCAGCCGGGTATCTTGCAGGAGTGTGTCCAGAGCATCCACCTCGTCCCGGATGTCACAGAGGACCGACCGCTGATGGTCAGCCAGGCGTTCATTCTCCTGTTCCATGCGGTCGTACTCCTTTTCATAGTCATCAATGTCCTCCACATTGGTATCGATATAGCTTTCGATCTCCCGGCGAAGTTCCTCTCCGGCATAGTCCTGCACCGCATCCAGCAGATCCCGGATGCCAAAGGGTGTCAGAAGTTTTCCGTCCTTCATTTTCAGAACATGAGGCATCTTGCTCCCCCTTTAATCTTTGAAGTAATAGCTGCCCTTATATCCGGCAGCATTCAGAGGAAGATCCTTGCACCACTCCGGGTTAACGGACATCAGCTTGCAGACCTCCTCCACCGTGTACCGATCCTTGGGTGCTTCGATGATGACTTCATCGTGAACATGACCTACGATATTCAGGCCATAGCCTTCCATCCGGGCCATTGCTTCTGCCAGAATGTCACGGGCAATCGCCTGTGTCGCATTCTCCACCAGCCGGCCGGAGTAGGTTTCCTGTCTGGCCCATTTGTGGTTCTGCCCTACTCCTTCATAGGTCAGGCTCATGCGACCGAAGCGGTTCGGCTGCAGTCTCGGCTTCAGATACGCCAGCTTTCTGCCAGAAGGAAGCAGCATCCAAAGCGTACCGGAATAAAACTCGAACGCCAGCTTGCCGATCTCCTGTCGCTTTCCGGTCTTAAATGCCTGCGTTGCCGCCTTTTCCACATCCCACCAATACTGGACGATCTTCGGATTGGCTTCCCGCCAGGAATCGATGATCTCCGGCAGTTCCTCTTCTTTCAGCCCCATCTGCAGAGCGCCCATGCTGATGAGTGCGCCGGAAGAACCACCATAACCACAGGCCAGCTCTGCCACCTTTCCTTTCTGCCGAAGCTCTCCATTGATGCCGTGCTTTACTACCGGCACATGGAACATCTGGCTGGCAGAGGCACAGTAGATGTCCTTCCCCTCCAGAAAGGCTTCCAGCCTCCAGTCCTCCCCGGCTTCCCATGCAAGCACACGGGCTTCGATGGCGGAGAAGTCGGCCACGATGAACTCACAGCCCTCTCTTGGGATCAGCATGGTTCGGATCAGCTGGGAAAGCACATCCGGGGTATTGCCATAGATGGTCTCGACCATATCAAAGCACCCCAGCTTCACCAGTTCCCTCGCCTCATCCAGCGTGGAAATATGGTTCTGTGGCAGATTCTGCAACTGGATATTCCGGCCGGAATACCGACCTGTGCGGCTGGCTCCATAGAACTGGAACAGCCCTCTGGCTCTTCCATCTGAACAGACACAGCGTTCTGCCGCCTGGTATTTCTTCACAGAACTTTTCGCCATCTGAAGCCGGAGCTTCAGCATGTCCATTGCCTCAGCATCCACTCCGTTCTTGTCCAGTTCATCGATCATCTGTGCTACATCCTTTTTTCCGAGCGTGTCCATCGGAATGCCGCGCTCATCCAGCCATGACTTCAGCTGTGACACAGAGTTTGGATTCTCAAGCCCGGTCAGTTCGTAGGCTTTCTTACTCATAGCGTCCGAGAGCAGCAGGTCACAGGCAATGGCCTGCTGCACCAGCTCCGTGTCGATCTTTACGCCCCGGTCATTGATACGCTCATTGACCCGGTAATGCTTCCACTCCTGCTCCGGCATCGGGAATTTCTTCAGCCGCTTATAAATGTCCACCTCGGTGTTGACATCCTGAATGCAGTAATACTTAAACTTCTCCCAATCTGCTGGGTAATGCTCCGGAAGATTCCGGGTACGCATCCCATTGCTTTTCGTCGGCTTACAGGGCATGGAAAACAGCTTGATCAGCCGCTCGCCTTCCTTGTCTTTCTGCTGGCTGGTCTTCAGCACGGCTCCAACATCCTTTAGAGCCATTGGCAGAGTCAACGATGCCGCCATAACCATCGTGCAGATCCAGCTGTCTGGCGACAGGAACTCTCCGGGTTTCAGATACTGTCCCGGCAGATGTCTTTGCAGATGCACGGAAAAACAGACCCGCTCAAAGGAAGCATTGTGGGCGATCAGCCGCACATTTCCAGTCTGAAAATCCTCCAGCAGCTCTTCCGGGAGCGGTTCTCCCGATGCAAGGTCTGCACACCTGGTCTCGCCAAAACCGTCCCCTTCATCGGTTGCCCAGGCAATAAGCAGGATCTCAAAGCTGGGATCTGTAGCATAGCGGTACAGGCCGCATTTTCCGATGTCCACCTCGCTGTAGGTCTCAATATCGATCAGCGTTTCTTTCAAATATCTCACCTCTATTCGATGTAAAAAGCCGGAGGACACTCTGGCATCCCCCGGCACAGTTACTTATCTGTATTTCTCTTAGCGAAGGTAATCCGGCAGTTCCTCACCGGCATCGCCGCCCAGAACATCCTCATCGTCCAGCGCATCAAAATCTGACTCTGCCGATGCCTTGCCGGACAGACGGCCACCATCCTTGACGAACTGTACGTTCCCCAAGCCGGCAGCCACACCGCGGTTGCCATTGGCGTTAAAAGCGTAGAAGTTCACACTGACGTTGCAGTAGCAGCCGGAGTAGACCATCATCGGGTCTGTCACAGGCTGGACATGACGGTCCACGACCTGCGGTGCATCCTTGCTGGAGGCATTCACAAAGAAATGCTCCTGATAGTTCTCGTCGTCCGGGCGGTCGATGTCACCGTCACGCAGAGGCAGCTTCAGGTTCGGCGGGATCTTACCGCCCCACTTACGGGTCTTGCCATCCTCCTTGGCTGCCTCCACTGCCTTGTGGATCGCCAGCAGGGTCTTCTTGTCCTCCTTCGGGATCAGGCAGGAAACGGAATACTTAGCCTCGCCGCCGTTGATGCTCTTTGCTTCAAAAATGTTTGCGAAAGAGATACGGCACGGAATCACGACCTTAGTTGCACTGGAAATCTTGTTAGCCATAATAAAAATCCTCCATCAATCTGTTTTTGTGTATTGCTGCTGCCCTCAGTCGAGGACAGCAAATTCATCTTCCGCAGTCTGCAGATCGACTGCCTCTCTGGGGTCCGAATCTGGGACAAGTGCCAGCTTACCGGGCGGCTTGACTACATACTCTCCCAGAATCTCCTGGAACTTTTTCTTCCCCATGAGCTTTTCAAAGGCTGTCAGGGAGATCAGCTCCGTCTTATAAATATCGGTGTATCCGGCCTTCTCTGCAGCGGCCACCACCGATTTCGTATCAAGGAACTGCCGCTTGCTCCTGCCCTCGACCACCTTATACCCATCCCAGCTGACACCATGATTGATGGCCTCCGAACTGACATAGGCAAAGATAGCTTCGATCCAGGACTCGATACGGTTCAGGGTCGGCAGCATCGTTTCAATGTCTGTCTTGGAAAGCAGTGCCGGGGATTTAAAGGTCGGCACGGAGGTGTCCGGATCAAAGGATGCTGTTGCATCTGTTTCCTCGGTTTCATCCTCCAGCACGCCGGCATCCAGATCCAGAAAATCTTCTTTCACCAGAGCCATAGCTTCATCGGCACAGGCTTTACAGGAAGTTCTGGCACGGCAGAACCGGCACCAGTCACCGGGAACCTGCTGGCCTTTTCCTTCAAAGGCCAGCTTTGCCCTCGGTCTGACATAAGTCTCTGCCCAGTCCAGCAGTTCCTCCACACTGCATTCAAACGTTGAGATATTTTCCAGTCTCGGCTGGATAATGGTCATGGACACCTTTTTGATGCTGTACAGATATCCGTAGGCATGGTAAGCACCCAAGGCGTACAGCATCATCTGCGGATTATGGTCACAGTTTACGAACACGCCCTTGCCGTTCTTGTAGTCCATGACATACAGCGTCCCGTCTGCGATGATCACGCAGTCGCCGGTACCAAAGCCAGATGGAACCAGGTAGCTGTAATCCAGCCGCTCCTCCACCATGACCAGCGGATGCGGACAGGTCTCCTTGATGCGTTCCACCGTGGAAATGATGAACTCCGCATAGATATCCGTGTTCGCTTCCATCTCCTCATCCTCATATTCAGAGGTTGGACGCTTCACCCGTTCATGCAGATATTTCCGCAGCTTGTACTCGCCCAGCGCATGGGCAGCAGTTCCCTCCTCGGCGTACACCGAGGATTCATTTGGAAAGTTCTGCTCCAG
>UMJM01036939.1_pt1 | contig 19742 bp, 20 predicted proteins | sample 1966031 | NCBI WGS metagenome assembly UMJM01 (sample SAMEA4836150, study PRJEB28245) | human gut metagenome | biome: gut microbiome; material: fecal sample | place: Denmark | collected 2008
ATCCTATAAATGATGAAATATATCTTCCTGTACCTCTCGGCAGTTTCTCACTTGTAGCAGTCTTACCACCTATCCTGTAGCCCTCTATGGCACATTTCGAACCGCCGCCTTCTGCAACCACTTTCTCGAGCATTTCCCGCATCTGAAGCGAAGTGTTCTCACTTATAACCTGTTTTTTCTCTTCAAATCCCAACACACTTGTCTCCCCTGTCTCGCTATCCATCACCTTCTGTCCTATGTGCGGAGTTATGCTGTAACCGCCATTTATGACTGAAGCCACAGCGGACATAAACTGTATAGGCGTCACCTGAAACGACTGTCCAAACGACATCGTTGCAAGCTCCACCGGTCCAACATTTTCCTTTTTATGCATTATGGAATTTGCCTCACCCGGAAGATCTATACCACACCTATCAAAGAGTCCTAGCTTGTGATAGTACTCGTACAGACCATCCACTCCTGTCCTCTCCCCTATATCCATAAATGCAGGATTACAGGAATTCATGAGAGCCTGTTCAAGAGTCTGGCTTCCATGCCCTGTTGTCTTGCTGCACCTTATCCGTCGATCCTCAACTATCCTGTATCCGGGGCAATAAAACGAATTGCTCTTATTCACAGCCCCAGTCTCAAGAGCCGCCGTGAGAGTGATCATCTTTGCCGTGGATCCCGGTTCATATGTATCACTTATAAGATAATTTCTCCACATATTATTGAGCTTATCCATCTGACTCATGACAGTATATATATTGCCCGAAGCTTGATCATTTGCCTCCTCTTTTCGTGCATCTGTGTCTTTTTCTATGCCATTCTCTGTGCTCTCCGCTGACTTTTCACCGTCGTTTATCAGCTCAAATGGTTTGTTGAGATTGTATTCTGGCGCATCGACCATGGCATATATCTCACCATTTTGTGGATTCATGACCAGCACGCACACCCTGTTCGCATTCTTTTCAGTCATGACTTTGTATGCCGCCTGGGTTGCATACTTCTGTATATTAATATCTATCGTTGTCACAAGGTCATCGCCTGGAATCGGATCATTCCTCGTCTCCGCATATTCCGCAAGTTCTATTCCCCGCGCATCCGTAACGGCATTTATACTTCCGGGAACTCCGGTTAGCACGCTGTCGTAAGACACCTCAAGTCCGAGTATTCCCTGATTATCCGCGCCGGTGAATCCGAGCATCTTGGATGCCAGTTCATCATACGGATAATTTCTCTTGTAATCCTCATCCACCTTGATCCCCGGCAGTGCCGCAGCTCTTATCATGTCACCTGTCTCCTCGCTGACATTTACCGCTATGATCTCCCTGGACGATACCTTTGTCACCTTTTTCCTGATCTCCTCCGGAGATTTATCCAGATACTTCTCCAGCAGATCTATGACCGCCTCCTCATCTTCTATCTGGCTATGTATGACGGACACCGAACACACCGCCCTGTTGTCCGCAAGTATATTTCCATTTCTGTCGTATATCCTGCCTCGGGGTGCTTTTATACTTCTCTCACGCTCGTGAAGATTATCCGCCCGCTCACTATAGTATTTAGCCTTTAAGACCATTATGTATGCCAGTCTACCGATTATAACCGTAGCAGCTATGCACACCATAACAAATATATATTTTATCCTCCGTCTGTTGTAGCTATATACTTTCACTCGATCGTCCTGCATTTTTTTACTATAGTATTACTGTTATCTCTGTTCTATTCCTCAAACCACAAAAACAGCCCATGGATACGTTTATATCTTATATCCATGGGCTGTTTAATATATATTTGATAAGATCATTCTCCATCTGAATAATCCGCCACACCACCGGTATCTTCATCATATGTCGTGGTATCATCTGTATAGCTATCATCTGAATACGAGTCATCCGCGCTGTAATCCGGTGTATCATCTGTGTAGGAGTCACCTTCCGATGAATCATCCGTATATGCGCCATCACCTGATGAATCGTCAACATAACCGTCATCCGTGTAAGATGAATCTCCATCCGATGTATCGTCAGTGTATGAATCATCCGTTACGTCATCTACCACTGCATCATCTGATGATATATCTGCCTCTGTATCGCCCTCTGTAACTGTCTCATCATCTGCAGAAACAGCCTCATCTGTTCCGTCATAAGATACGTCATCAGAGTTTGTTGCATATACATTGAGATATGGGAGGAGATCCTCCATAACCTGACTAAAAAGCTTTGCACCGGCTCCCGATCCTTCCTGGTCCTCAACATTAGGCTCATCGACAACTACATAGAGCATGATCTGAGGATCTTCAACCGGGGTAAATCCTATAAATGAAAGAACATAGTTTCCATTTCCTCTAGGCAGCTTCTCCGCTGTACCAGTCTTACCTCCAATGGTATATCCTTCTACACCTGCGGCATATCCGGTTCCCTCTTCAACTACCGCCTGAAGGTATGTTCTGAGATAATCGGAGACACCTTTTGATATCGTTTTTCTCACCAATACCGGTTCAATATCCTGTACAACATTTCCATCATCATCCAGAAGCCGCTTTACCACATGTGGCACATAATAATTTCCACCGTTGATTACTGAGCAGAAACCTGCTGCCATCTGTATCATGGATGTTGTAACACCCTGTCCAAATGAGGATGTCGCAAGCTCCATAGGGTGAAGATATTTTGCACTGTACTTGATTCCTGTGGTCTCTCCCTGGAGATCTATTCCGGTCTTAGAGCCTATGTTGAATATCTCCTGGTACTTGTCAAACGTCTCCGGTCCCTCCTTCTCGGCTATCTGCATAAGCGCATCATTGCATGATACAGCAAGTGCTCTTTTTACATCCACAGTTCCATGTCCGGCTCTGTAACTACAGTATACCGGAGACTCCCCTTCAACCGGAGTCTGCGAACCATCGCAGTAAAATTCATCGCCATCTGATATAACACCATCCTCCATAGCTCCTGCTATGGTAAATGCCTTGTATGTTGAACCAGGTTCGAGTGCATCACTTATACAATAATTCTGCCAGAGATAATTCAGAGCCTCCGTCTTCTGTTCTTTTGTGAAATGGCTTACCGTGTCCTTAAATTCCTCGTCTGTCATGGCCGAGAAGTCATAATCGACCTCCTCCGTCTTAACATTTTTCTTCTCCTCGGTTGTCTGATTTTCCGAAGATGATTCATCATCATCCTCCGTACTGCTTTCAGTGGTGCTCTCTGTAGATTTTTCCTCAGACTTCTCTGCCTTCTTCTTGTTATCTGACCCCTCAAGATATACCCCTTCTGTAGATTTCTCCGTGGACTTCTCTACCGATATAAGACTGTCTGCAGTCTCATCGGCTCCATCCACCTCCACCTCCTGGGTAATCGGAACTATCTTATCCTTCAGCGCCTGCAGATTTGAAGCGTCATTTGGATCGTACACACGTGAGCTTGCCATTCCCAGCACTTCTCCGTTGTTTGGATCCATGGCAATGATTCCTATCTGCTTCGCTCCAGTATTCTGCATATACTCAGATATATTATCCTCTATTATCTTCTGGATATTCATATCCAGAGTAGATACTATTGTCTCTCCGTTCTGCGCAGGCACGGTCTCTGATGCCATACCGTCAGTTCCGGACATGTAGCTATATGATTTTCCATCAACTCCGTTCAGTTCATCGTTGTAATATCCCTCGATGCCATACTGACCCACATTTCCGTCAACTGTGTAACCGAGAACATGACATGCCAAAGTTCCATTTGGATAATTTCTCTTGTATTTCGTTTCAAAATAAACTCCAACAACATTATCTCCCTCATCCGTCTTACAGTAATTTTCAAATTCTCTTACTTTGTCGTATGAAAGATCCTGAACTATATTCTGATAATACCCATAATCTCCTTCAATTGCCAGTTTCTCATCAAGTTTTTCTTCAGATATATCAAAGAACTTAAGTATGGCTGCCCTTGTCGCTGTCAGGTATTCATCTTTCAGTCTTATGTTATTAGGTTCTATTATCAGACTGTATGTCTTCTCACTGTTTGCCAGGACATTGCCGTTTCTGTCCAGGATCTCGCCCCTCTCGTAGGGTATAGTTGATGATTCATAATTCTCCTGCAGAACAACCGCCTCAGAATACTCTTTTCCATTTTTTATATTTATCTGGAGTACTCGTATTATAAATATCACCATGGCTATAATCAACACTATTACAGCCCAGCTGCTTTTCTTTCTCATTCCTTCCAAAAATGATTTTGACCTAGCTGACATCTGTACTTACCACCTCTTCCTCAAAAAATTATCCCTGAGGTTTACTTAGCCTCAGGGACATCCTTGTACTGTATTACATAATCATCACTATTCTGGGAATAGTATAAAGTTTGTCCCGGCTGTGAATATACCATACCGAGCTTCTGTGTTGCAATATCATATATATTATTCAAGTCAACCATCGAATCCAAACCTGCGCTATATCCCGTGTTCTCATCAAGCTGTGTCGCCACCTGCTCCTTGAGATCCGCCACCGTGTTCTTGGCAACTCTCACGTCCGAAATTAGCTTCAGCAGATAACAGCAAAGTGCAACCGCAATCACTATCGCTACCACCATTCCCGCTGTGTATCTGATCTGCGCATTTGTAACAGCTTTCTTCTCAGCTTTTCTCGCTGCTATATTTCTTCTGTTTTCTTCTGTCAGATGGGATGTCTTCTGGTGCTTTCTCCGTGGCTGTGGAACCATTGCCGGAGCTGCCGAACCACTCATATATCTCTCGCCCTCTGCCCTGTGTCTTGCTCTGTTTGCTTCATTCAATTGTCTCGCAGAACTACCTTCTGTGTAGCGTCTTCTATCTGCCATTATATATCGCCTCTTTCATTTATATATCAAACAGCCTCAAACACCCTGAGTTTTGAGCTCTTTGATCTTGAATTCTCTATAAGCTCCCTCTCCCCCGGTATGATAGGTTTTCTCGTTATAACCCTGCCGCGGGACTTTCTTCCGCATGTGCACACTGGGAAATTTGGCGGACATATGCATGGATTCTCATTCTTTCTGAATGCAGTCTTCACTATTCTGTCCTCCAGGGAGTGAAATGTGATGATACACAGCCTTCCTCCAGGATTCAGACTAGCTATCATTCCATCTATCGAATCACGGAGCACATCAAGCTCCCTGTTGAGTTCGATCCTTATAGCCTGAAATGTCTGTTTTGAAGGATGCCCCTGTCCATTCCTCGCCTTTGCCGGAATTGATCCGCGGATTATGTCATTAAGCTCCTCCGTCGTATCTATCTCTTTATCCTGACGGTACTTACATATGTGGTACGCAATGCTCTTTGCATACCGCTCCTCTCCGTAATCCCTGAGTATCCTGAACAGTTCCGCTTCCGGATACTCATTCACGATATCCTTCGCTGTCTTCGACTGCCTGTTGTCCATCCTCATATCCAGTGGAGCATCAACCCGATATGTGAATCCTCTATCCGCATTATCGAGTTGATATGAAGATACCCCCAGATCAAGGAGTATCCCGTCCACCTTCTGTATGTTCAGTTCATCTAAAATTCTTCTGAAATTCTGATAGTTATCTCGGACTATCGTCACCTTGTCCTTATACGGTTCAAGTCTCTTCGTAGCCGCAGCTATTGCATCCTCATCCTGATCAATGCCTATGAGTTTTCCGCCTTCACCAAGCCTTCTGACAATCTGTTCTGAATGCCCGGCACCTCCCAATGTACCATCCACATAAATGCCGTCAGGCTTTATATTCAGATTATCTATGGTCTCTTCAAGTAAGACCGACTTATGTGCAAATTCCATACTCAACTACCATTCTTCTCTTAAAAACTAAAATCAAGCTCATCGAGCTTGTCCGCAAGTTCTGCCATACTCTCGTCATCAGTAACGTTCTCTTCGCCTTCCCAGTTAGCTTTGCTCCAGATCTCAGCCTTCTCTCCATTACCTATGATTATTACATCCTTATCAATCTCAGCATACTCCCTCTGTTTTGGGGAAAGAAGTATTCTTCCCTGTCCATCCGGTTCGCACTTGACCGCACCTGAAAGGAAACGTCTCTTAAATGTTCTTGCAGTCCTGTTCGTAATAGGAAGCTTGTTCAGCTTCTCCACGAAGCTTTCCCACTCTTCATTGCTGTATACGTAAAGGCACTTATCAATACCCTTCGTAACCATAAACGACTCGCCAAGTTCTGCTCGGAGCTTAAGAGGCATGATCAGTCTTCCTTTTGCATCAAGCTTATGTTCATATTCACCTGATAAGCATCTGGACATTCAGATCTCCTCCTCTTCTTAGTTCTTTCGCATATTCTCAGCAGCCGGCAGCAAATTGTTGTAGGTATTCCGGGATATACCGTATTTCCCTTATAGATGAAAACTGCTTTCAAAACCACTTTTCACCACCGAGTTTCACAGTTCACCCACTTGTAACCATTATTCTATACTATCAACCCTGAAAATGCAACCCTGTTATACAAAAAAACTGTGCGCAAAAGCATAAAAAAGCCTGTAGATTCAACACTTTTTCATGTTAAATCTACAGGCTTTTTTGTAGTGGGGGCAAATCCCAGTTTTTCTCCACTGTGTGGGAAATCTGCCCTAATATATGTTATTTTCTAATATATATTTGATTATGATCGTTTTACATATGAGCAAAAATCAGCGTCAATTTACTTGTTTTCTCTATTTTTTTCGTGGACTTTTAGAGTTTCTGTTCCACTAGCCTCCACCGGCTGACTCTCAGCTCCACTGTCCTCCACCGGCTGCTCCTTGGCACTATCGGTCTCCACCAATCGGCTCTCAGTTCCACTTGTCTCCACGTGCTGGTCATCCGTTCCACTTATCTCCACTGCAGGCCAGCCATTCTTTGCACACTTTACATAGTTTATGACAAGCAGGATAACCGCCGCTATGAAACAGACAAGTGCAAGCGCCTGGGATACTTTGATTCCTGTGCTGCCTATCATCAGAGAATCACTTCTGAGTCCCTCAATGATGAATCTTCCAAGGCCATAACCTCCCACATATATAAGCGCAAACTCTCCTTTGAATTTCTTGTGCTTTCTGTATATAAATAAGAAAACAAGCAGTATCAGGTTCCACAGAGACTCGTACAAGAATGTTGGATGAACCGTTATACAGTCCATGCCATCTATATTCACCACATTGTCAAGCATCTTCTGGGTTATAACACCGGTTCTCTCCAGATAGTCAAGATTTCCTTCTGATCTGTAATAATCAAGTGGGATTGCCATGGCCATCTTGCTGTTCGTATATGCGCCAAATGCCTCCCTGTTGAAGAAATTTCCAAATCTTCCAAGTATCTGTCCGATAAGTATTCCAAACGTGGCAGTATCAGCCATGAGAACAAAATTAACTTTTCTCACTTTACAGAAGATGACCGCCGTGATGATTCCGGCTATGATTCCTCCGTATATGGCAAGACCGCCACCTCGAATGTTGAGCATCGCCTTGATGGTTGCCCCCACATCGCCCTTCACAATATATTGGTCAAGCCTGAACAGTATATAGTAAAGTCTTGCGCCAAGTATCGCCGGGATTATGAGTATCAGTATGAAATCCAGATATGTCTCAGGATTCTGCCCGGTTCTCTTCGCCTCTTTTGTGACAAGCACATACGCCAGCAGGAAACCTATCATGATGATGATCCCGTAGAATCTTATCTCAAAGCTTCCTATACTAATATGGTCGCCTATATTCTTAATCGTTATCCCGAGATTTGGGAAAAATATATTTCTAAAATATTCTGATATCTGAGTCATATCATTACATCCTCCTTTATTCCGTATGTAACCACATGACTTCTCTATACATTAAACTTGAAGAGAATCACATCTCCATCCTCAACCACATATTCCTTGCCTTCCTGTCTAACAAGACCCTTCTCCTTAGCTGCAAGCATACTTCCGCAGTCCATGAGATCCTTGTAGCTTACGACCTCAGCCTTGATAAATCCTCTCTCAAAGTCTGAGTGGATCTTGCCGGCTGCTCCAGGTGCCTTTGTTCCCTTCTTGATGGTCCATGCCCTTGACTCCGTCTCTCCGGCTGTCAGATAACTGATAAGACCGAGAAGTGAGTAGCTTGCCTTGATAAGCTTGTCAAGACCAGACTCTTTAACTCCGAGATCCTCGAGGAACATCTTCTTCTCCTCATCGTCAAGCTCTGCAAGTTCCTGCTCTATCTGTGCACATACTACAAATACCTCTGCATCGAAGTCCTTTGCATACGCCTTTACCTTCTGTACGTTTTCATTCGACGCACCGTCATCTGCTATGTCGTCCTCACCTACATTTGCTGCAAATATAACAGGCTTCCATGTGAGAAGGTTGTACTCCTCTATCCATGCCTGCTCGTCCTCATCTGTGACCTCGATGGTCTTTGCAAGCTTGCCATCCTCAAGATGAGCCTTGATCCTCTGCTGGAAGTCAAGCTCCTTCGCAAGCATCTTGTCGTTTCTCGCGCCTCTGATGGTCTTGGCGATCCTTCTGTCAAGCACCTCTATATCTGAGAAGATCAGCTCCAGATTGATGGTCTCTATATCTCTGATTGGATCTACGGAACCGTCAACATGGATGACATTTGTATCCTCAAAGCATCTTACAACGTGAACGATGGCATCAACCTCTCTGATATTTGCAAGAAACTGGTTGCCAAGTCCTTCACCCTTTGACGCTCCCTTTACAAGACCAGCGATATCTACAAATTCTATAACAGCAGGTGTTGTCTTTGCTGAGTTATACATCTCTGTGAGCTTGTCCAGTCTCTCGTCCGGCACTGCAACGATACCTACGTTTGGATCTATTGTACAGAACGGATAATTAGCTGATTCCGCTCCTGCCTTTGTAAGTGAATTGAAAAGTGTACTCTTTCCCACGTTTGGGAGTCCTACGATTCCTAATTTCATATTTTGTATATCTCCTTTACAAACCCTTATATTTACTTACTTTGTGGAAAAAAGGATTTCTCAAGTGTACCATTTAAATGACCTTCAAAGCATCTTCCACCATCTGGATTTCTTTAATCTTTTCTTCCTCAGTAGTATGAACGTATAAATTCATAGTAATTCCAATATTTGAATGTCCCAATATCATCTGCAATGTCTTCGACTTCATCCCACCTTCAATACATCTAGTAGCAAATGTATGCCTTAATATGTGCATTGAAAATCTCGGAATACCTACTTTATCACATATTTTGAACAATGCAGTATCATAAGTACTATTCTTAATTGGAGAACCTTTCCTGCACAAAAATACATAATCACTTCATTCTATCGGAATAACTATTAAATCTTTGTGTTTTTCTTTTTGACGTTTTAAAATTGAGATTGCATCATCTGTAAGCGAATTTTTTCTGTAGACAGATTTTGATTTCGAAGGTCCTACTCTCCATTCGCCAGTACTATGTCGATATTCCATACTGCGTTGAATCGTTATAACACGATTCTTTAAATCAACATCTTCCCATTTTAGGTCTACTAATTCACCAGTACGAAGTCCTGTCTGTAAAATAAACCGATATTGGTCTTCGTAACTTTGCCCCTTAGCACCCTCTAAGAATTTTCTTTGAGTTTCTATTGTAAGTGCTTCTCTTTTCTTAGATGGTTTTCCAATATCGCTCTTCAATGAACGTTTACAAGGATTATTTATTATTGCTTCATATTCTTTTGCACTTTCAAGCATATTATATAAGGCTATTCGCGTCTGATAAATCGTAGATGAACTATATTCCTCTCTTGCCATGATTTTGAAAATTTCATGACAATCAATCGGTGTTACATCATTCAACTTCTTATTTCCAATAACCTGCTTTATATTCCTTTTATATCGTTCAGAATAATTTCTTACAGTGTTTGGTCTTACTGTCTCCTTTTTTAATTCAATCCAATAATTAAACCAAGCATCAACAATTAAATCGGTAGGCATATTTAACATACTATGTTCATCTATATATACGCTTTCCGAAATCCATTGTCTTGCATCTTGTAATTTTGTGAAACGTCTGGTTTGTCTCTTATCAAATCGATCAACAAACCGTGCTAGGTACAGACCACCTTTTTCCTGTGACAGTCCGACTCCCAGCTCCTTACCTTTTAAATCTTTACCAATAATTATTGCTCCCTTTATATTAAAAGAAGCCCTAATATAGCTATGGTATTATAGCATATTAGGGCAATCTTGTACATATATTAAATTTCTAATAATAAATCTGAGTTGCAGTCAAGGTCATATTGGTTTGTGAAGTCGCTTCCAACAAATTAAGTTGATTTATTCAAAGTTACATATTTCTTTACTTTTTTCTAGAATGCCGATTTGCCTATCATAGTATTCTGTCATATCAAAAAGTTTCTCCTGATTACTCCAATCATTGTTATAATCATGAAGTGTTGATCCAATCAATCTTACAACTAACTAATTCTACGTTTAGAAAAAAGCCAATTACCTTTTCACATTTTTTATTTCCTTATTTTCTCGTTCTATTATGTTGCAGGTTCTTAATGGAACACGATTCTTTGATGGAAAATTCATTATTACAATTGAGTCTACAAAACCATAATCCAATATTTTCATCGCTTCCGCAGCTACATCTCTATACTCATCAATAATCAATCCTTTTAGTTTTCGTTCTTCTAATCTTGATGCATTAAACATATCCTTTAATTCTTAAGCAACATAAAGATTATTCAATAGATATTCAAAGACTGATTTCAAAAATATTTGAAATTAATTATGAAGACGTGGTTAACGATTTGCCTAAACTTTCTCATGAATTGAGGAAGTTCTGCCAATTTTTACGTTCGTTTGCTGTCAAACTATATATTAACGGAAATAAAAACATCGCAGAGAAAGGTTTTTTAATTCTTTCTAGATATGATTTCGATAAAGAATGGGCTATTAATCTAGCGTTTATGAAAAGAAGAAACGAAACATCAATTACGTCACTTTCTTTGGTCGAATTACTTGATATATGCGAAAACTCTACTGATGCTATTTGGTGTTTAAACAAATCGTTAGCTTACATAAGCGGATCAGACAATCATGAAATCAGTTGGGAAAAGGCGATAGAAATAGCAACAAAAATAACTGAAAACATTGAAAACGCATTAGAGTGGTGGAGTGATATTAGAATAGTAGGTGATTCTGAGCACAATATGGTAATTCTTCTTCTTTTAGCAGCTAAGAAAATCAACTTAAACGATAGTAAAAGTATTGATGAACGAATAAATCAAGCACGAGCAGATGGATACTTCATTCCCGAAAGCATTTAAATCTTATCATTTGTAAGTATTCCTGTAAATAGGATTTAGAGGTCTTCTATGATAAAATACTAAATCATAGGAGACCTTATTTTATGACAAGAGAAACAAAACCAATACACAAAATACAAATGACAGAGGGAAAAAGAAACATTACCCGTCTGTTTCTTGAAAAGTATGACATGAAGCCATCACAGGATATTCAGGATACATTGAAAGACCTTCCAAGTAACATTAGTCACTAAGTTAGCAACCGCTACTTCAAGTGGTGGTTTATTACCAGCCCTCCAAATGGCTATTGTTACTATTCCCCAAAAATTGCGGTATCTCAAACTCATCCTCTGATACGCTACAAAGCGGTACTTCTTGAATCTTCTTTTCTCAATTTCTCTGCTTGCTCTTTTATATATTTTTAACTGCTTCATCAACGGTATTACCAATCGTTTCCAAGTAATATCCTCTTGCCCCAAATGTTTTATCCCATTTACTTTGTAATTCGGGCTGTCTATCATAGATTATCAATGTACTCTTTTCTTTTATGTAGCCCCTTAAATTTGAAATACTTATTTGGGACAGAATTGCTACACTGAGACGTACATTCTCTACACAAACTACTCCAGCTATTATTTCAACGTTTTATACTGACATAAATAAAATATTGATTATTTCTCTCACGTCTGTCCTAATTCTGTCATACAATATTTTTCTATATTTGGGAATAGAAATATATGGTATTGGCATTTTCATCGTGTATGTGATAAGCTTTTATTGTATATTGGGGCACCTCCTATGCTACATTAGTTTTGGCTCGCGACACCATTCTCAATATAACATAGGAGATTTTTTAATGTACTCCTCATCATTTCCACTTACACTATTCTCCCTAGCATAGCTGGGGGGTTAGGATTTTTTCATTTACCAAGCACTAACCGAAGAAAAGCCATTAGAATCATTGGAATGAGTCACCACAAAATTGAGCATAAAAAACCGAATTTCATGAATATCTGGACGTAAAACTCGGATGCCTTTTTATCTATTTACTTTTGAATCAACTAACGGACGTTGCAATCTGCATTTCTTGTTTTCCGCCGACACTGGATACTGATGCCACGACCGCATACACAAGATTCATTGTAGCTCTCTGCAAGATGTGCAAGTAAAAGAATCGCATCATAGCAAATTATAATCTTGTCAAGAACGAGAAACACTCATTTCGCTACTTTCTCTTGAACCATAACTTCATCAGTAACGGGTACAAAACCTATTGCGAAATCCTACTAAACATGCTTGATTGGAATTCTGCTTGTAAAAACATCAAGCATAAGTCGCCGCACTCCTAAACAGGCTGGCAATAAGCCTTTAAAACCAGATGCTCCAGACTTTCTCTCCGTTCAAGTCACTATTGCACTTGACGCGTTGCTAATACCCATGAAGGGGGCATATTACTTCAACTTTAACCTTTAAAAGGGTCCTCATATTACTTTACACTTAATTTGTCCTGCATAATATCATATTTTTATTGTTATCCATGTCTGCACTCCCTTATAATCAACTATTCCAAACTCTCCGCAATACATCCGGCCCATTCCTCCAGATCTCCCTCATGTCTGTTCCCGCCGCTCATATAGAAGCTGGCTACTATAAGCTTCTCATCCTTTCTCATGATCACACTCTCAGAACCATCCCAGTAAGCTTCCACTGCATCCATCCCGGCTATCGTCAGATCGATAGGTTCGTAGTCTGACTGATTCTTTGCTCTCTTAAGATAAGCCTGATAAAGCTTATTTGCCAGCCATTCATTCTTTGCCTCGTGGTATGTTATCACCAAGCCGCCATAGCAGATACTTCCATCTGTATAAATTATATCTCCATATTCATACATCTTATAATTCTCCGGCCACAGAATATCCGACCATTTGCTGATCGTATTCACATCATCGTCCACGTTATCTACCTTCTGAATATCGCTGCAGGACGCCAAATCTGTTATTGTCTGAAACGGTACAGTTCCCTGATATTCTGAAAGTGACACCTGATTTCTGCCTGGTCCATCACTCAGTATAAACATACATCCAAACACTATCATTGCCACATATGCAATTATTCCAACAACGGCCTTTACTGTGTATATTCTGGCACCTTTTTTCCAATTTGTGCCTGAACCCAGACTATCCCCATCAAGTATTTTTCTGCGGAGCCTGTACAGACTCACAGCCTTAACCAGACCGGTCACTATAAATATGATCACACACAATACGAGGGCAATACTTATCAGACTTCCTCTGTTTACCATCGATAGGAACGGCTGACTTGTAAAGACAAGTGCAAGATATACTATTATCCAGATGGACATCCATATTATGTTAAACCTCTGACTTCTATGCAGCGAATTCATCGCCATCGCCTGGACCTCAGGGTCTGTGTCCATCTCTCTAGCATCTATATCATCTGCTCTGTATATATGAAATACTCCATACTTTGCCACGTACTTCCATCCAAAAGCGCCGTTCAGCTCCACCTCATCATCACTTGGTCCGTCGTTGTCATATATCACGAATCCTTTCTGAGCCGGCTGTAACCTATACCTCACCTTTTTAGGTTCGCACCTGTCAAACGCAGCTATTCCACGGAACACTCCACCATCCCGCAAGATATACCCCCGCTCCGCCATATATGAGAGCCAGCACTCAACTCCGGTCACATCATAATCCGGACATGGTATGATGCGGTGCACACTTTTTGTATCTTTTTTCTCCACCATCTTTGAGTCCTCCATATAAATTTTTTGTGAATAGTCCGCACTCCGCTGCAAATGAATCTCTACATTTCATCTGCTGCATCTTCAGCATCCCGCACACACATTCTAAGTCTTTCCACTTCCTGCTCATATGCAGATATACCCTTATCTGTGATGCTGTATGTTCGCTTACGGCCTTCCACCTCAATTTCCCTTATCCACTTTTCCTTCTCAAACTTTCCCAGTATAGTGTACAGAGTCGCCGGCCCGATCTTTACCCTTCCACCGGTTCTCTCCTCTATATAATCTGCCACATCTATCCCACACATCGGGCCTTTTGAGAATGCCATAAGCACATAAAACATGGATTCCGTCAGAATATCCATAGCTTTCTTTGGCATAATATCACTTCTCTTTCTCAATATCGTTTATTGATATCATATAACGATATTGTATAGTGCATAAGGATATTTGTCAATACAACAAATATCCACTCTGAGCTTTCTCGCCATGTATAGCATACTTTCAACTATGCTTTCTGTTCTTTCGCTTTTTTCTTATTTTCTGACATAGCCATATAGAATATGACATTCAGCACGATACCTGCGCATGTTGCTATCGGCGCTGCAAGTCCTATATTTGTAAGGCTCGCATCCGGCTGTATACTCATGTAATAGGCAAGAGGCAGTCTAACGAGCAATGTCTGGATAAGTCCCTGTATCATGACCCATAGTGACTTCTCATGTCCATTGAAATATCCTATCATGCTGAACAGCACCGCGGTAAGTATAGTCTCAGGTGCAAAGCCCCTCAGGTACTCGAAGCCCCTCTGTATAACAGCCGCGTCAGTGGTAAAGATTGATGTCAGTTTGTCACCAAAGAACCACACGCCAATGAATACCACCACGCCGACAGAGAGTCCTATGCCCATACCGGTAAGCATCGCTTTTCTCGCTCTGTCCTCTTTTCCAGCTCCAACATTCTGCGATACAAATGAAGCCATAGACTGCATAAGCGAACTTGGTACCAGCATGGCAAAGCTGACTATCTTGCAGGCAACGCCATATCCGGATGATGCCTCCAGGCCAAGTCTGTTGATAAATGCACACAGCGCTAGAAATGACATCTGCGTGAGAAATTCCTGCATTGCAAGCGGAAGTCCAACCGAGAGCAATCTTCTGCACTGTCTGTTTAATCTGAAATCTTTTCTTGCTATCTTAAATGGAAGCTTTTTCTTCTTCAGCAGCACAAGCGCAAGGACAACACTAACCGCCTGGGCAACCACTGTTGCTATGGCTGCACCCGCAGCGTCAAGATGACATCCCGCAACCAGAATAAGGTCACCGATAACATTTACTATACATGCCACAAACACAAATATAAGAGGTGATTTGCTGTCTCCAAAACCTCTGAATATCGCGGTGAGCACATTGTAAGCCATAATGAAAAATATTCCGCCTCCGCATATCCTCACGTACGATGATGTAAGAGTGACCGCCTCTGCCGGTGCCTGCATCAACACGGACAAAGGTCTTGCAAACGTCACCATGACAACCGCCAGCACCACCGCAAGTATTGCAAATATAGTCGTGGCGCCTCCAAGAAGCTCTCCAATCTGATCCGTGTTCTTTTCGCCTATATATCTGGCAATAAGCACTGTGACACCCATAGCAAGTGCTGTTATCACAAATGTAACCAGATTGAGCACCTGGCTGCCCGTAGATACGGCTGAAAGTCCCGCCGTCGAACCGAATCTTCCAACCACCAGCAGATCAACCGCACCGTATGCAGCCTGAAGTATCAGTGCTCCAAGAATCGGTCCCATGAATGGGAGCATTTTTCTAATTATACTTCCCTGTGTAAAATCTGTTTTATCCTGTACACTCATCTTATGTCTTGACTCCTTTTGCTCATAACATCATAAATTTTTTCAATGGTCGCTATCATAATATCTGCATCTTCATCTGTGATATCGGTAAGAGACTCCCCCAGTCGTGTAAAATACTCGTCAACATATTTGCAAACCAGATCTCTGCCAGCCTGAGTGGTCCTTATATACACAATACGTCCATCCGCCTCTGAAGCCTTCTTTTCCACAAATCCGAGGCGTTCCATATCCTTTATCGTCTTTGTCACTCCCGGTCTTGGGAGTCCCAGTTCATCACTTATATCACTGACCTTTACCTCAGTCTCAGGCCTCTCAAGTCTCGTTATCACATCAAGATAATGTATATGAGTCGGTGTGACTCCATTTGGCAGCTTTGGCATCATATCTCTGACTCTCTTAGCTTGATAGCAGGCATCCATCACCTGTTTTATCTTTTCCTTTGTCATAGCATTCCTTCCTGTAAATTTATCAAATATTGTTTTATTATTATTTTGTGTAATTACTTAATGTAATTATCATTGGTAAGTATATTCATATTTTTCTTTTTGTCAAGGGGTATACAAACTCTTCATATGCCCGGTTAATACATTAGCCACAATGCATAAAAAATGCTCCACCTGATTCTCTCACAGATGAAGCATTTCATTATAAAACTTATTACTTGCGCCGTGCAACTTTACCAAAGCTCTCGTCAAGCCCTTTTTCTAACTACCTTTACTATCCCCACAACCGACTCGATCAGAACCACCGCCACAAATGGTATTCCTGCAAGTGTTATGGCGAACATCATGTATTCGATCCCATTCAGCAGATGCTCCCATCCTCCTGTAGCCTGCGGCACTATCCACATTTCATTCATAACCAGAGCACCAATCAGAAATCCCAGTATCAATCCACAGATCATCCACGCCGCACAGATTATGGCGACATCTTTCAGCCGCACAATCTGATTATCGTATATCCATTTTCTGAATATAATATACAGAATTACGCATATCAGGGGTACAGCAAATACAACGACCAGATTATAACTATCATTATATGTTTCTTCTATGTAATCAGACAGCGTCATAATGCTCCAGCATATGAGCTGTGCTATCAGACACAGTAATATTTTCTTCTTCATCTAGACCTCCTTTGGGGACGTTTTTCATGACAAAAGAAACGTCCCCACTTCACACAGCACCTGCATCGCACCGGAAAGCAGCATCACCCACACCGGATTTAGTTTGAATTTCCTGAGCAGAACAACACTCACTGCAAATATCACCACAAGATTCCACTTAGTTCCTGCGAGACTTATCATGTCGATACCAGTCCAGACCGCCGTCACGAATATCGAAACTCCCGCTGACGCGATCATAGCCACAACAGCCGGTCTTATGCCGCCGAGAATCTCCTGAAGAACATCCTGCTTGCGATATTTCAGATACAGCCTGACTATGACCGTTACAATGATACATGAAGGGAGTATACATCCGAACGTGGCAACCGCCGCACCGGCATATCCGGCCACCCGCAGCCCCACAAATGTCGCCGAATTGACAGCTATAGGTCCCGGAGTCATCTGGGATATAGTGATCAGGTCCGTGAACTCTGACATGGTCATCCACCCATGTATCTTCACTATCTGTCCCTGTATAAGCGGCATGGCAGCATAACCTCCGCCGAAACTGAAGAGTCCTATCTGGAAGAAACTTAGGAACAACTGCAAATAGATCATTATTCCATCCCCCCTTTGTCGGGATGTTTTTCAGGATTTCCGTCAGAAGTATCCTCTGTCTTTTTATGCCCACGCCCTCTTCTTTTCTCAAGCTGTCCTCTACAAACGCCGACAAGTCCACAGACAATTACTATGAACACAACATTTATCTCCAATATGTAGGATGCAACAAATGCAGCTATCATAATCAATATCCCCAGATCATCCTTCTGCTTTACTATGTCTGCTCCCATATCATATGTAACCGATGCTATGACCGCAGCAACTCCGGCCTGCATTCCCTCCAGCATCTCACTGATCACCCAGTTGCTCCTGAATGCGCTGTAACAGTAAGATATGATGGATATGATAATAAATGGCGGAATGATCGTTCCGACTATAGCCACCAGCGCCCCTGCTATGCCGCACAATTTATATCCCACCGCTATCGATCCATTTACTGCGATAGGTCCCGGCGACGACTGCGCTATTGCTACAAGATCAAGCATCTCATCCTGTTCTATCCAATGTTTTTCATCAACAAACTTTTTCTTCATAAGAGACACGATGACGTATCCACCCCCGAAGGTAAAGGTGCTCAGATATAATGTTGTTATTAATATCTTTAAAAGGGTCCTGCCCTTTCTTTTTTCTTTTTCCATAATAATCCCTAGGGGACGTTCCTTCTGTAACGAGGAGCGTCCCTCTGTCCCACATTAGATATATATTCCTAATCAAGTCTAAATAATTTTCGTCTAAATATTTTTGCAACTGACATCTGCCATCTTCTGCATCATACTTTTTTATCATCTTCTGTCGCAGACATTGCACGTATGGTTCTCTCAAACAATTATGTCAACTTTACTCCTTTTATTGCCCCATATCGAGTTTTCACCTTTCGCATGACAGGGGACACTCTCCGATACAAAAGGAACGTCCCTGATACATTCTATCATATGCTTCTACAAAGCGCTTTACTTCTTTTCAAAATATAGTATAATATTATATGTTTTGATTTTCTTAAACGATCGTTAAGCTATCGTATCTAATCAAATCCATTTTCATATGAATGATATTATATGAATCATGTTATACGAAACCCATAGTCATTTCAATTTTTCAACAATTACCTCTTTATAACTGTTTTTTGTCTTATCGTGGTTGGTTTTTGATGGCTATATTTTTGATGACCGTGTTTTCATGAATCACATTTTAACATTTATTTTTTCCACACTGTACACATCACATTTTATCACTTTGGAGGAGGTCCTTTTATGCCAAGAAAACCAAGAGCTATATCTGAATCAAACATTTACCACGTTGTAATTCGCGGAGCAGACCGGCAGCAAATGTTTGAAGAAAAGAATGATTATGACAAATACCTGGATATCCTGAGCTATTACAAAAAAGAATGCCAATTTGAAATCTATGCATATTGTCTGATGTCTAATCACGTTCATCTTCTCATACATACCTCTAACACCCCACTGGCGACTGTATTTCGCCGCATTAACACGCGTTATGCGGTTTGGTTTAATATGAAATATGATAGAACCGGTTTCCTACAGCAAGGCAGATATTACAGTGAACCTGTTAACGATGAACGATACCTTCTCACTGTAGTCCGCTACATACACCAAAATCCGTACAAAGCTGGCATAGAAGCTTTTCCCGGCGAGTCTTACCCCTGGAGCAGTATCTACAGTTACCTGTCAGGGAATTCGGCATTGGTAGATATCGGACTGATAAACAATCTAATTGGTGGTTCGAAGGCATTTACAACATTTCATCGAGAAACTGAAGAAGCCGATTGCCTAGACATTCATAAACTTACCAAAAGGCTCCCAGATGATGTTGCAAAAGAGCTAATTATCAAAGAAACCGGATGCCATACTATTACCGATTTTCAATCACTGCCCCTTTTAGAAAAGAAAAAACACCTTGCTCTTTTGCACGAACAAGGTATTTCTATCAGACAGCTGAACCGTCTCACGGGCACGTCTAAAGGAATCATCCAGCGAACCTTAACAGAGGGCATGCCTCACAACAGCAAACCTCAGCCTTGACAGGAGGACACTCATCGGTACAAGGGACACCCGTCAGTACAAGGGGACACTCGTCGGTACAAAGGAACACTCGTCGGTACAAGGGGACACTCGTCGGTACA
>UMJM01005620.1_pt1 | contig 19438 bp, 9 predicted proteins | sample 1966031 | NCBI WGS metagenome assembly UMJM01 (sample SAMEA4836150, study PRJEB28245) | human gut metagenome | biome: gut microbiome; material: fecal sample | place: Denmark | collected 2008
CATTCTTCATGTAATGCCGTACAGCAACATCGGCAGTGATGTCCGGGAAATATTTCGTAGCAAGGGCGGCATTCACTGTAGTGCTCCACTTCGGTGAGAAATGATGTGTCCATTCGCCTTGTACTTGGATACCAACCCCTCCCGGTGTCTGTTCTTCAGCTTCCATGCTGTCACTTGCCGAACCGCTTCGTCCGGCATAGTTGAAGCGTCCGGTATAGGTATTCTTTTGCGTCTTGCGGGTATATTCGGCTGTGGCGACGGATGTGATGATATCTTCTTCCCCGTAACGGGCACGCAGATAAGTCAGGGCTATCTCATTCTTGAGCATCATGCTTCTAAGGCCCGATAAGTGCCGTTGAAAAGAGCGATATTCCATGATTGAAGGTTCATAGAACTTCTGATAATAATAGGCTGAGTCAGCTTGTCTGTTCGCTTCGTATACTACTCCTTTGGTGTATTTTAAAGATTTGTTCTGGCTGTCATAAAGCAGGGCCGTATCGAGCACAGCAAGGGCTTGTTTCGGATCTTTCGCTTTCGTCAATTGCAAGGCGCGGTATTCGCTGCTTTGTGAGAATGCGCCGATAATCTCTTTGTTGCTCGGATACTTGTTGAGTATCGGTTTCAGGAATTCGAGTGAGGCTTCATATCTCTTGCCGCGTTCCAGCACGGTAGCCCTCTTGGCCTGATAGAACGGTTCTTCCGGATAAAAATTGATTCCTTGCTCCGTATATTTCTCGAATTCATCGAACCTTCCAAGTAAACCGGATGAATTGATGGCATACCGTAATCCGAGGTCACTTGAAGGATTCAGGTTCACTAATTTGACCGCTTCTTCGTAAGCCTTCCGTGTGGCTCCCGCTTCCATGCACTTCTTGATATAAGGCACTGCCAGTTCCTCGTAACCGATGACATAGAAGATACGCATATCCTCATCACTCTGCTCGATAGCAGACTGGTATAGTTGCAGTGCTTCTTCGGTTTTGTCCATTTTATCGAGAATAAACGCTCTTTTCAGTGTTCCGTTCTCATAGTCCGGGAAGTGGAGTGTGATCGTATCCAGTGTAGCGAGTGCCTCGTTGTAACGCTTCATGTTGATGTAACAACTCAATGTCTTTTCCCATGCGGCACCGTTCACTTCATTGTCGATATGCTTTTGGGAAACGAACAGTACGTGAGGCAATGCTTCCGAATATAACCCCAGTTCCATTAACTTCTCGGCTTTCTTCATGTGCTGTGCACTCATGGCCAGCGTGATATCGTAATCGTCGGGATACATCTCATACATCTTCTTCAAAGTAGAATAGGCGAGATCATCCTCGTTCATTTGCCGGTAAAGCATATACTCCTTGTACATGATTCCCTTGTCCGTGTTGCCATATTGCTTCTTGGCTTCCCTGATATAGAAAAGCGCATCATCGGTATATCCTCTGGTGACGGAAGTATTGAGCAGATAGTCTAATGCTTCTTTGTTCTTGTTGCCGCCTTCGTAGGCCATGCCATATAGTACATAAGGGTCGCGTTGCTTTTCTGCCCGCGCCGCTTCCATTAGCAAGTCGTTGTACATACGCCGTATAGCCGGACTGCCGTATTTCCTCATTTGCTCGCGTATAAAGACTAGTGTTTCCGGATAACGCGCTAATTCAGCGAGGATACTGGCCCTTTTGGTAATCAGAGCGGGACTTCCGGGGATTGCCGCCAACCCATTGGAAGACCAGCCTAAAGCGGCTTCCCGGTTACCTTCCTGCAGGTGCAGATTAATAATGTCCAGGTAATATTCTTCATTTTGCGGAGATACTTTAATCAGTTCGGTCAGCTTTTCGATCGCTTCCTTTCGGTTGCCGTCTTTTTTCATTTGTTGGTAACCTACTTCCATACTGTAAATATAATCCTTTCGCAGAATGGTGTCATTCGGATAAATCTGGTTGATACGTTTCAGCAGGCGGTCGGCTTCGACGTTATTGTTTTGTTTACGGTACAGTTCGATCTTCCTGCGCCACAGGCCTCTCCAATATGGGTTTACTTCCAGAAGTTCGTTAACGTAACAGATAGCGCTGGAATAGTTCTCAGTAATATCTTCTACATCCACCAGCAGATGCTTGGCATTGACATTGTTGTAATTATCCTCAATTGCCTTGACAAGATGATAGCGTGACTCGTCATAGTTCTTTTCGTGAAACCAGTATTTACCCATGAGCCATTCCAGATCGGAGACACCGGGATATTTCTGAAGTCCTTCGTCCAGCAATGCTTTCCCCGCATCCCATTCTTCATTCGCAAAATGCTCTTGTACAATCTGGGCATATTGCTCCGGCGTCTGGAATCCTTTGTCGCTACCTACTGATGAGGTAATCAGCAAAAGCAGACAGCCTAATAGGGTGATTTTATGGAGAAACTCTCTGTTCATTATATTTTGCTTTAATAATATATCTTGTCTTTATTATTCTTTCTAAATTAAACAGTTGCCGGTTCGGGCGTAACGGGGCTGTTAGTATCATCCGCCTTTTCTCTTTTCTTATTGAATCCTGTCCGTTCCATTTTCTTCCATTTGAAGTCTCTGTTGGTCAGATAACTTAGATATCCTCTCAATGAGCAGAAAGTGATGATCGGATGATAGAAAATAGGTTCCAATATGGAGGCGATGATAATCCATAGATACTCATATCCTCTTTTATAAAGCATTCCGACGTAATAGTCGTAAGTGATAACGACAATGGACAAGAACTGGCAGAACGTGTAGATTGTCAGATAGATCATCCAGGCCGTGTTCCAGTTGACGGCTCCCGTGAAGGCCAGGTAGAGGAATACGATAAAACCTGTAAGCTCGATGATGGGGGCCAGAAACTCGAAGATGAACATATAAGGCAATGTCAACATACCCATTTGTTTATATGTCTTTTTAAAGATCATCTTGTGGTGGATACTGAGCGTTTGGAACAGTCCGCGTGCCCAGCGGGTACGTTGGCGATAGAGCATAGCCAGGTTAGAAGGTCCTTCCGTCCAGCAGCAAGTGTCGGGAATTTGTACAATCTTGTAAGGGCGGGAGAAGTCACACATATATCCTACCATACGTGTAATCAAATCCATGTCTTCTGCAAAAGAAGTACTGTCATATCCTCCGGCGGCAATGGCCACGTCACGGTCAAAAAGTCCGAATCCACCGGAAACATTCGGCATTCCGTTGATAGCCGACCAGCCCATTTTTCCAATCAGGTAAGAACGCATATATTCCAGATTCTGGAGAAGCGGGATCGGGGTATGGGGAGTTCTGACCACAACGATCTGGCCGTCTTTTACCTCACATCCATTGGCCATGAGCATTGTACCGCTGACGGCGATAACCTGTTTATCGGAGGAAATAATGGGAGAGATACAACGGTAAAGAGCATACTTTTCCAATATACAGTCCACATCCGTACAGATAAAGTAAGGATAGGAAGAGGCATTGATACCTGCATTAGAAGCATCCGCTTTGGTTCCTCCATTTTCTTTGTCAACAACGATAAGGCGGCTATATTGAGAATTGGTTGATTTTAAAAGTCTTTTGAAAGGCTTGGTTTTGATTCGTTCGATATAAGCATAGGGTACTTCCACCAATTCATAGTACTCTATCATTTTCTGCAACGTACTGTCCGTACTTCCGTCATTCACGATAATTACTTCAAATAGCGGATACTCCAGTGCAAGCATGGAACTTACATTGTCGATAATGGTTTTCTCCTCGTTGAAGGCGGGAGCAATTACCGAGATTCCGGGTGTATAAGGAGATTCTTTGATGGTCTTCCGGACATAGCTTTCTACGTAATAATCCTTTCTCCGTTTCAGTGAAATAAAGGAGAGGAAGGCAAACATCACAAAGAATATTGCCAGCATACTCGTATAAAAGAATACGAAATAATTGAAGAATGTAAATAATATATCTCTCATATTCTTTAGCTTAACTGATTGATTAATGGATGCTTGGTATGAGCGAATAGTATCGCTGTATGCGAATCTGCTTTTCTCTCCAATTGATCGAATGTTTTCCGTCCCATGGCGCTATATGCATAGAGGGCTTTGAGGATAGCTCGTTTCGTTCCCCAGTTATCAGCTTCATCGTATGCATTGTAAAGAAATCCCAAGGCTTTGTCGGTCTTTAGGTCTGAGATAGCTTCGATTATATTTCGTTTGACCTCTTCCGGTTGTACATGATACATTTCTATCAGTTTAGGTTCAATTTCCTTGTATTTTAATTTGCCCAGTGTTTTAATGGCTTCTCCACGGATATCTGTGGAACGTGCATTAATCTGTTTGGCTAAGATAGGGGCGCTTTCGGTTTCATTATATAGCCTGATTTCATTAATAAAGAATATCTTAACATTCTCCTCAGCTGACGTGTTCACCCATTTGATGAAACTTGGGGTATTATATCCCACTTTCTTACGGTGCTCCAGAATAGCGTGCAACTCCATCATGTCCCATTGTCTCAACTTCATGGCAATATCTTCGTCGAAGAAACGGAACGGGTTTCCCTGGCTTAACCACATATAAGTATATCGTGCAGAGTTCCTCAACTCTAATTCGCGGTGATAGAGGAAACGTACCAATACAGCCTCGGAAGCGTATCCGTTGATAGACTGAATCAGTTTCAATGCTTGAATCTTTGATCTTTTGGAACCGAATTGAAGTTCACGTTCCAGGAAGCGGGTTATCTGGAATACGGTTTGTATGGTTTGGTAATTGAGTTCATTAATTTCATCTTCATGGACACTCTTGATTTCTGTCAGCAGTTGGGTGATGATACGCAGTTCGTTGGGTCTGGGCCGTTTTCTCGTATCATATTTCAATCTGTCGGCTATTTCTTCTTCCGGCAGTGCATTCGGGTCTAGCGAGATGGCTTTCATTTCTTCATAGTACTTATCGAAAGCCTTATTATATTTCTTCTTTTCTTTCCTTCTCTTGAATATGCCGTATGTGATATGAAATAACAAGAAGAGGTACATAATGATACAGAACATTACAGCGATTGAGCATATTCTTATAATTAAAGGATAGCCAATAAACTTATAATATATCCAATAGAAATAATATTCTATATAATCTATACCGTACAATACTTGATCCATTTCCCCTCAAGATATTTAGTTGAAAACTTGTATATTTCAAACAAATACGTTATATTTGTTGTATTGAATGTTCTGTTACTCGCAAAGATAACAAATAAGTTGTATATATTATCCATTGCCCGTGAACAGGCACTAAGGAGTATATTTCGAGACTTCCGGATAATCTTCGGTGAAAAGGCAAGAAAAAGTTAGTGAGATGAGCAAAAAGACTATAAAGCGTTAAATATATTTTTGATAAGTTAACTAATGGGGCCTTATTTACGCTTGCGAAAGCTATGGTTTCGTGGGAAACAAAAACAAACAATAATTTAAAAACTGGAATAATGATGAAGATTAAAAAGTTAATTTATGTCCTTGTGGGGACATTAGTCGTGGCTTCTTCTTGCTCCGACACAGAGTTTGGGAATGGAAAAGAAGGGACGGGGACAGAACCGGCAGCAAGTTCTCCTTTGGTTAAAGTGTATGCTGATGAAAAGGGAGAGCACCTGCTCGCAGGCAATATACTTGTAAAAGAGGGGGCTCCGCGTACAATTACCTTGAATGTCCCTATTCATACTGAAAAGGTATATATGGAGTACAACACAGTATCGGGCGCAGTGAAAAAGACTGCTTTTACTTTATCTCCTGCCACTCGTAGTGAAACTTATCCGACCGGTGATTTTGCTTATGAGACTAGCCGTATAGCAGCGGTTAAGCTTTCGCTTCCAGAAGATGCGGTGAAACCGACAGACGAGACGGATGCAGGCTATCTTTTCTATCACAGTACGGGTGTCGCTATGTTTGAAGACGGCTGGCCTAAACAATCGACCTGGTATGACAAGGATTTCAACGATGTTGTTTTTGAATATGACATGAAGGTAACTGAATGTCAGGACGAAGAACAAATGGCAAAGCAAGGTAGTAAAGAAGAGTTGCTGCTTACTTTGGATGTCCGCGCCGTAGGAGGAACATACCCGACCAGATTGGGCGTTATATTAGAAAACTTGGATAACAAGTATATTGACCGGATTACTGCAAAACTGGTGTTGAAAGGTGGTCAGGGAACAATGAGAGACTTGGGGAACGGCGTAGAACTTTCTGCACAACCTAGTGTGTCAGTTAGTGCTTCAGGTTGGAGATGGGACAGTGATGTAGCAACTGTAAGCCGATTTGCTAAATTGGATGTAGATACAAAACCGACTGAAGGAACGGTTATCACATTGGACGGCCTGAGTAGTTTAAAAGATAACAATGACGATTTGTTCCAGACAACGCCGGGAAAAGTACGTGAAGGATTGCCTATGTTGCGTGCAGAGGTTCGATTGATCGGTAAGGATAATTTGGAAGGAGCGGATAGGACTGCTCAGCTTAAAGTGTTCAGAGATCTTATCCTGGATACTCAGAGACAGAACTTCTTCATTTATACTCATGAGGGAAAAGAAATACACATGAGAGGATGTCAGCCGACTTCTGCTTATAAAGAAAGTTATGCAAAAGATGCAGCGCTTGTAAGTGGCGATGAGGCTATCAATGAAAATATCCCCTATTGCAATAAGAACGGTTTTGTCTGGGGTATCAAAGTTCCTGCCGGCACAAGACATGCTGTTGAGCATAAAGCTTTCGAAGAAGCATACCCGAAGTTTAGCGAATGGGCAAAGAATAATGGTACACTCAACAAAGGCTGGTATTTGGAACCCGATGCTGAAAAAACGATAAGATACTGGTAATACAAATTCTCTGTCAATACATTATTTGAGATATTTTGTACAATTTGAACCCCTCTTTTTGAAAAAAGAGGGGTTTCTTTGTATCCGAAAAGAATGTCTTTAAACTAATGCCATTGATGATGAAACGATTCTCTACAAGCTGCTGTCTGATTACTTTTTTTCTTTTGAATAGTGTCATGCTGTATGCACAACATGAAAACACCTCTGTGCAACAGTGGAAGATTGAAGATGAATCCCGTGCCTTGCAGATGATAGAGCGTGCGGATACAGTAGAACTAATCGTGCCCGGTGGGCTAACGATGTGGTATCAGCAACGCCTGACGGGTGATTATGAGATAAACTATCGCATTTGTATGGTGATGAAAGGCGGGAAATATGACCGCCTGAGTGATTTAAACTGCTTTTGGGCTGCCAATGATCCTAAAAACCCTGATAATCTTTTTGCCCGTAGCGAGTGGCGTAATGGTGTCTTTAAAAACTATAATACATTAGATCTTTTTTACGTTGGATACGGGGGAAATGATAATTCCACCACCCGTTTCCGCCGGTATAACGGCAAGTACTACGGAGTAGCGGATGATAAAGTGAAACCATTACTTCGAGAATATACGGATACCCCGCATTTACTTGTTCCGAATCAATGGTATCAGATTAGTATTCGTGTACAAAAGGGAGTGACCACTTATTCCGTTAACGGTGAAGAACTGTTCCGTTATTCTATTACCGGCAGTGAGGGAGACGGGCATTTTGGTTTGCGCCTTTTACAGAATCATGTGCTGTTTACAGATTTCAAGGTGACGATATTTTAAAACCGAATTAATAGAAATAAATCTAACTAAGACCATAAATCCATGATGAAACAAGCTTTTACGAAATTAGGAGTATTCACTCTGCTATCTCTCTTATGTCCGGCATTTCTTTATGCGCAAGTCGTGACGGACGAGCGGATGTTCTCTTTTGAAGATCCGCAAGTACCGGAATGTATTTCCGCCACCCGGTCTCAATTATCTATCTCCGATACACATTATAAAGACGGAAAACATTCGATGGAATGGGCGTTTAATCCCGGTGCCGTATTGGAACTCAAGAAAGATCTGAAGTTTGAAAAGAAAGACCCTACGGGCAAGGACTTGTATCTTTCGGCATTTATAGTGTGGATATACAATGAAGAACCGCAGAAAGCAACCATTGAATTTGAATTTTTGAAAGACGGAAAGAAATGCACCTCCTTCCCTTTCGGAATCAACTTTAAAGGTTGGCGTGCCGCATGGGTTTGTTATGAGCGTGATATGCAAGGCACACCGGAAGAAGGTATGAATGAACTCCGTATTGTCGCCCCAAATGCAAAAGGACGCCTTTTCATCGATCATTTGATTACTGCAACGAAGGTTGATGCACGTCAGCAGACAGCCGATTTGCAAGTACCTTTTGTTAATCCCGAAACAAAAAATCACTGGCTGGTTATTTATAAGCACTCTCTTCTGAAGCCGGATATCGAATTGACTCCTGTCAGCGACAAGCAAAAAGAAGAAATGCAACTGTTGGAGAAACGTTTCCGCGACATGAATTATACAAAAGGCAAGCTCTCGGACAAGGAAGTGGAGACTATCCGCAAGAAATATGATTTCTACCAGATTACTTACAAGAACGGGCAGGTATCGGGCGTACCTATTTATATGGTACGTGCTGCCGAGGCCTATGAACGGATTATTCCAGATTGGAATAAAGATATGCTGACTAAACTCGGCATAGAAATGCGTGCTTACTTTGATTTGATGCGGCGGATTGCCGTAGCCTATAATAATAGTGCTGCAAAGTCGGAAATCCGGGAAGAAATGAAGCAGAAGTTTCTGGCGATGTATGACCATATAACCGACCAGGGAGTGGCTTATGGTAGCTGTTGGGGGAATATTCACCATTACGGATATAGTGTTCGCGGGTTATACCTGGCTTATTTCCTGATGAAAGACGTACTTCGGGAAGCCGGAAAGTTGCCGGAAGCCGAACAGACATTGCGTTGGTATGCGATAACCAACGAGGTGTATCCCAAACCTGAGGGCAACGGAATTGATATGGATTCCTTTAACACGCAAACTACCGGTCGCATTGCAAGTATCCTGATGATGGAAGATACCCCGGAGAAGCTGCAATATCTGAAATCCTTCTCCCGTTGGATTGATTACGGTTGCCGTCCGGCTCCCGGATTGTTTGGGTCGTTCAAGAGCGATGGCGGTGTTTTTCATCACCGCAATCACTACCCGGCTTATGCTGTCGGCGGTTTGGACGGAGCAACAAATATGATCTACCTCTTTAATCATACAGAGTTTGCCGTATCCGAGTTGGCGCACGAAACAGTGAAAAATGCATTACTTGCCATGCGTTTCTATTGTAATAAGTTGAACTTCCCGTTGTCGATGTCCGGCCGTCATCCCGATGGAAAGGGGAAATTAGTCCCGATGCATTATGCAGTGATGGCTATGGCGGGAACTCCGGACGGAAAATCGGAGTTTGACAAGGAAATGGCGTCCGCTTACCTGCGTCTTGTTTCAGACACTTCCGCTGATGGGCAGGAACCGGAATATATGCCGAAAGTATCGAATGCACAGGAGCGGAAGATGGCAAAACGGCTTGTGGAGAAAGGATTCCGTGCCGAACCTGACCCACAGGGAAATCTGTCATTGGGCTATGGCTGTGCATCCGTTCAGCGTCGTGGCAACTGGTCGGCGGTGGCCCGCGGTCACTCCCGCTATCTTTGGGCGGCGGAACATTATTTGGGACATAACCTTTATGGCCGTTATCTGGCGCATGGCAGTTTACAGATTCTGACGGCTGCTCCGGGGCAAATGGTGACTCCCGCAACAAGCGGCTGGCAACAGGAAGGCTTCGATTGGAACCGTATCCCGGGTGTAACTTCCATACATCTTCCGTTGGAACAGTTGAAAGCTAAAGTCATGAATGTAGATACATTCTCCGGCATGGAAGAAATGCTTTACTCCGATGAAGCATTTGCCGGCGGATTGTCACAAAAGAGAGAAAACGGCAATTTTGGAATGAAACTGCATGAGCATGATAAATATAACGGTTCTCACCGGGCGCGAAAATCCTTCCATTTCATCGATGGAATGATTGTTTGCCTGGGCTCCGATATTGAAAATACCAATACCGCTTACCCGACGGAAACAACGATTTTCCAGTTGGCAGTAACGGATAAGGCGGGACATGATTATTGGAACGACTACCGTGGCGAAGGTAAGATATGGATCGATCATTTGAATACCGGTTATTATGTACCCGTTTCCGCCAGATTTGAGAAGAACTTCCCGCAGTATTCCCGTTTGCAGGATACGGGCAAAGAAACGAAAGGGGACTGGGTCTCATTGGTAGTCGATCATGGCAAAGCCCCCAAGAACGGCAGCTATGAATACGCTGTGTTGCCGCAGACAACTGAATCTGCCATGAAGGCCTTTGCCAAGAAACCGGGATATAAGGTTTTGAAGCAGGACCGTAATGCTCATATTGTGCAGTCGTTAACTGACAACTTATATTCTTATGTACTTTTTGAAACCCCACAAACGTTACTTCCCGGTGATTTGTTGCAGCGTGCGGATACTTCCTGTCTGGTGATGATTCGTAAAGAATCGTCCGACAAGTTGTTGCTTACCGTAGCTCAACCGGACTTGGCACTATATCGCGGACCGAGTGACGAAGCCTTTGATGAAGACGGAAAACGAGTGGAACGCAGCATTTATTCCCGTCCGTGGATTAATGACGAAAGTAAAGAGATTCCGGTGACGGTAACTGTGAAAGGATATTGGAAGATTAAGGAGACTCCTTTCTGTAAAGTGGTTTCAGCAGATAAAAAGCAGACTGTACTTTGCTTTACTTGTAAGGACGGAGCTAGTTTTGAAGTGGAGTTAAGGAGGTAAGAAGCGAATAAGCCGCTGCATATTTTATTCTTGTATTGACGGTTTTAGATGGTTCCACCTGCTTGAAACTACAGTTTCCCCATAGAGAAACTTTGGTTTCATCGGTAAGAAACCAATGGTTCCAAGCCTTTGAAACTTTAGTTTCAAGCTGATGAAACTATAGTTTCGCATGGGTAAACCAAAAGTTTCAAGGCGCGAAACTTTTAATCTTATTACTTCTGTTGTCTTTTAGCTCCGGTGACAGCAAAATTGCCTTCACAATGCTGTCACCTGTTGCCGTCACAGCCTTATCCGTTTATAACCAAAACGTTAAACTGCAATCGGTGACAGGTGGCAGCTATATGATTAAAATAAATTAGTGGGAGAGATTAGAACATAAACATGGCAACTGCAACAATGCGGTTGTTGCATACGGCATGAGTATCTTTGATTTTACCGCTGGATGTATTAAGAGAACCATACCATGCAGAGCTTAGCGTATATTCTAAACCGAATTTCCAATGAGGGACATTATAAGTAAGTTCTGCTCCGGCAGTGACAAGTTGGTCGAGATTTGTACCTGTACCATATAATTGTGCTTTTCCATCAGGGGCATATAATTCGTCACTTGTCCCCAAGTTTTTAGCATAACCGACAAAAACGCCCGGTTTCCATTTCTGTCCATAAACAAGTTCAGCCAAGAACTGGAAAAGCGTATCGGGGTGTACTTTTGTTCTCCGGTACGTTCGTTGACAGACTTCACTCCGAATCCGCCCAGACCGGAAGCCTGTGTGAGATTGGAACCCAGAACACTTTTTGCTCCGACAAACCAGTCTTTATTGGTATATTTAACGTGAGCTTCATAGGAAAGAGTGGTGATACGCTCGTCTACTTGAAATTTCTTATTGTTTTCTCCGGTAGCTTCTGTCCGTGGCTTCAATGATAACATTTCGATTCCTACACCAGCCAATAAACCTCCGTTCTTATAATCGGCACCGATGTAGATTTCGGGAATACAGCTTTTCTTTATGTATTCTTGGCTCTTTCCGGCAGGACCTTGTGACAGATATTGCGACTGCCATACGGCAGCTCCCGTAAGTTGGAAGTTCTTTTCAGTGTAGCGATAGCGGATTTGCGGCGCACGGCTGAACGGTTGGAAAGGCGCTCCCACGGAAAGATTCAGAATCTGAGGGGAGACATTTCCGAACAGCGGATGCCATGTCTGTCCCAGCAATAAGGCGGACTTGCCCCAATCCAGATTCAAATAAGCATGGCGGAGGCGGATTACCGAGTATGAGGTACCTGTACCGCGAAAATCAATTTCTACTTTGGCGGAAGTTTTGGCGGTTCCCAGTTTCGGACCGGCCACATCTACGCCCAAGCGTGAATACAAGGTATAAAAGTTGCTGTTCGGTGTTGAGTTCAAGTCGTTTCCGTCCTCATCGCGTACCTTATCTTTGGGGTACATATAAAATAATCCGTCTACGGTTTCTTCGTTAGCACGACTATTATAATAGAAGTCGGTACGGATCTGCCCATAGAATTTAAACTTGAAATCCTTGTTCTGTGCGAAGCTGCCTGCGGCCGTTAGCAGGCAAAGCGAGATTAAAATGTATTTTTTCATAATGTGCTTGTTTATAAACGGGCGCAAAATTACACAAAATAACTGGTAATCAGTTTATCGTTGACTAAAAAAGGCTTGGATAGCCTGATTATATTTGCTGAGGCTTGTGCTTTTATGGATTGCTTTCATTAGTTTTCTGTCCGCATTCGGTGCGAGATATTCCCAAAACGTTTTCATCTTGTTCAGAAGCTGCCCGTCGCCTCCTTCCAGTTGTGCGGTGTACTGATTGTAGACGGAAGTATGCATGATATGCAGTTTCTCTTTCATCTCGTCGGGTGTCAGCGTACGGTTTTCCTTATACTCCAAAGCTAATGCCGGGTTTGCGAGCAGTCCGCGTCCGATCATCACTCCTGCCAATGCGGGGAATTGTTGCCGGATGCGGTGAACGTCATCCGGGCAATTAATGTCGCCATTATATATGAGCGGATGTTGGCAGACATTCAGGAAAGCGTCGAACCCATTGAGGTCTACACTCCCTTTATATTGCTGTTTTCCCAGACGGGGATGCATCGTGATGTGGCGTAGCGGCAGGTCATTTAATATAGGAGCGAGTTGCAGGCATTCGTCGGGATTATCCCAGCCCAGTCTCATCTTTACGGAAAAACTGATTTGCGGATATTTCAGAGTCAGTCCCAATAATGTTTTCACTTCGTCCGGATAAGGCAGAATGCCGGAACCGTTGTGCCGTTTAGCCAGAAGCGGAAACGGGCAGCCCAGATTAATATCCGCCTCCTTATATCCTTTTTCTATAAAAAGGGATAAGATTGTCTCCGCCTTTTCTATGGACGGAGCTATGAGTTGAGGAACTAAATGAGGCACCTGATTACTTTCCGGAGCGATCTCACGGACATCTTTATTCCGGAAACCGTCTTTTTCCAGTCGTACGAACGGAGTATAATAACTGTCTATACCACCGAAACAGGCAGCGTGTGCATTACGGTAAAAAGCCTCCGTATAGCCTTGCAATGGAGCGAAGTGAATGGGTAGAATGTCTTGCATTACGTTATTTTTGTGCAAAGATACATCGAATATACTTTGGTATATGTATGTTTTTGTATCATAATTGAATAATTTTGGCCTGTAAATTAGGGTATCAGTACTTAATTTTGCGCATTGACAAATCTAATTAAAAATGTAAAACTAATAGTATGCAAACCGGATTCCGAACAAATTTTTCATGGAAGAGAGGCTTCAGTATGATGCTGTTAACCTTATTTTCTTTCTCTGTGGCAGTAGCCCAAGTACTTGTACGGGGTACAGTCGTTGATCAAACCGGGGAGTCGGTCCCAGGTGCCAGTATTCAGATCAAGGGCGGTACTCAGGGTACGATAACAGATCTTGATGGTAAGTTCTCGTTGAATGCTCCTAATAAGAAATCTATTCTTATAGTCTCTTTTATCGGTTATGTAACCCAGGAATTACCGGTCGAGACGGCCAAGCCCATGTCTATCATCTTGAAGGAAGATACGAAGACGTTGGACGAAGTCGTTATCGTAGGCTATCAGGAGGTGAAGAAGAAAGACCTGACCGGTGCAGTGGCGAAAGTAAATATGGAAGATTTGCTGAAAACGCCTGCTTCTTCATTCGACCAGACTTTGGGTGGACGTATTGCCGGAGTAAACGTAAGTTCGGGCGAGGGTATGCCGGGCGGAACGATGAATATCGTTATCCGTGGTAACAACTCTCTGACCCAGGATAATTCACCTTTATATGTTATTGACGGGTTTCCGGTAGAAGATCCTGCTATTGCGGCTACCATTAACCCTTCCGACGCTGAATCCGTTGAAGTGTTGAAAGATGCTTCGGCCACTGCCATTTATGGTGCCCGTGGTGCTAATGGTGTCGTTATTATCACGACCAAGAAAGGAAAGGTTGGAAAACCTCAACTCAAGTATGACGGAAGTTTCGGATTTCAGCAGGTCACCAATACAATTTCAATGCTGGATGCGTATGAGTTTGTGAAGTTGCAGAATGAACTGTTTCCGGCAGATACCCAAAAGAACTACCTGATTGAGCATGAAGGCAAGCAGTGGACGGTGGAAGATTACCGGGGTGTTCCGCAGTATGACTGGCAGGACGAGATTTTCCGCACAGCTTGGCAGCAAAGCCATAACGTCAGCCTGATGGGCGGAACGGAAGGGGTGCGTTACAATGCGTCGGCTTCTTATTTCGATCAGGACGGTATCGTGCTCAACTCCAACTACAAACGTTTCCAGACTCGTATGAATACTGTTGTCCGCCGTGGCAAACTGAATATGAGTGTTACTGCCAACTATGCACGTGCCATTCAGACCGGTAGCTCTACCTCTTTATATTCATCCAGCGGTATGAATAACTTATTTTATAGTGTATGGGGTTACCGCCCTGTTACCGAACCGGATGTTCCGTTGAGCACCTTAATGGACAATGCGCTGGATTCATCAGTAGAACCGACTAATGACTATCGTTTCAACCCGATTATGTCATTGAAGAACGAATATCGTAAGAACTATACGAATAACCTTCAGTTGAACGGTTTTGTAGAATATGAATTTATCAAGGGATTGAAGCTGAAGGTATCCGGCGGTTACACGTACGATGCCCGTAGCAATGATACGTTTAATAACTCAAAGACCCGTTATGGTAGCCCGATCTCAACGGATAAGGTGAATGCACAGGTAGTCCGCCAGCAACGTCTGACCTGGTTGAACGAAAATGTATTGACCTATCAGGTTAACATTAACAAGAAGCATTTCTTTAATTCGTTGCTTGGTATTACTTTGCAGAATTCCGACTATGAATACTATTCTTTCAAGACCACCAATATCCCCAATGAATCTTTGGGCATGGCCGGCATGAGCGAAGGTATCCCAAGTACGACAAGCTCTGAAAAGTCCTCATGGTCTATGATGTCTTATCTCGGACGTGTGAACTATAATTATATGTCAAAGTACTATGCAACGGCTTCTTTCCGTGTCGACGGTTCTTCCAAGTTTGCCAAAAAGAATCGGTATGGGTTATTCCCTTCGGCTTCTCTGGCGTGGAACTTCAGCGAAGAAGACTTCATGAAGGAATATAAGTCCATTCTTTCCAATGGTAAGTTGCGTGCCAGTTGGGGGTTGACTGGTAACAACCGTGTAGGTGAATATGAAGCCTATGCTTTGTTGAAAATGGCGAAAGCGGCATCGAACAATCTTCCTTCGGGAGTTTATCCGTTCGAGAACAATCAGAACAGCATCGGTATGGTACCTATCTCGCTAGCGAATAAAGATTTGAAGTGGGAAACGACGGAACAGTGGAACGTCGGTCTTGACCTGGGCTTCTTTGACGAACGAATTGGCATTAATGTAGACTGGTACATGAAAACGACCCGCGATCTGCTTCTTGATGCAAGCTTGCCTTATTCTACCGGTTATTATAGCGCAATGAAGAATGTAGGTAAAGTGCGTAACTCCGGTTTGGAATTTACCCTGAATACAATAAATATAAATAGAAACGGTTTCCGTTGGAGCACAAATTTCAATATTGCCTTTAATAAGAATAAGGTATTGGAGTTGGCGGAGAATCAGACTTCCTTGTTGACCTCCGCTTATTTCGACCAGACGTACAATTCACAGCCTACTTACATTGCGAAGAAAGGCTATTCAATGGGTATGATGTACGGCTATATGTATGAAGGTACTTACAAATACGAAGATTTTTATAAGTCCGGTGATACGTATGTGTTGCGTCCGGGAGTTCCTTACTTCTCCAGCGAGAACAACACTCAGCCGGGTATGCCTAAATATAAAGACCTGAATGGCGACGGTATAATCGACACGAACGACCGCACGATGATCGGACGTGGCTTGCCTATCCATACAGGTGGTTTCACGAATGATTTTGAATATAAAGGATTTGATTTGAGTATCTTCTTCCAATGGTCTTACGGAAATGATGTGTTGAATGCGAACCGCTTGTTCTTTGAAAACGTCAACAATTCACGTAACCTGAACCAGTATGCGACTTATGCCGACCGTTGGACACCGGAAAACCCGACAAGCAATATACCGGTAGCCAAGAACTCAAGTTCCAACAAGGTTGTATCTTCACGTGTGATCGAAGATGGTTCTTTCCTGCGTCTGAAGACATTGACGCTGGGTTATACTTTGCCGAAGAAAGCGCTTAGGAAATGGGGAATCTCTACTGCCCGTGTTTACGTAGCAGGACAGAATCTCTGGACAATATCCGGCTATTCCGGCTATGATCCTGAAGTGTCTATCCGTAACAGTGCCCTGACACCGGGACTTGACTATTCCGCTTATCCGAGGGCTTATGCTGTCAACTTCGGAATTAATCTTGGGTTTTAGTATTTAGTTGAAATCATATAAAAATAGAGAAGATATGAAAAAGATAAAAATAGCATTCCTTTCTTTGTTGGCTACATGTACGATAGCGTCATGTGACTTTTTGGAGAAGGAACCATATAAAATAGTACCGGAAAACTATTTCCAGAATGAGGCGGAAGCACAATCATTCCTGACCGGTATCTATTCGAACTTAGGACAGTCAACTTTCTACGGAGGTGATTACATGGTTCTTGCAGGCGGTGACGACCTGGAGTTTTATGGAGGGTCTACCGGACGTATTTCCAATACAGGATTGATTTGTAATAACACTACCACCAGTGATGCGGCGGTTACCAACCTCTGGCTCAATTTGTATAACGGCATCGAGCGTGCCAATATGTTTCTGGAACAGATAGACAATGTCCCCGGAATGAGTGATAAGAGCCGTTTGCAATACAAATCGGAAGCTCGTTTCTTACGTGCGTTTTATTACTTTACGTTGGTGCAGTGCTGGGGAGATGTGCCGTTCAAGACGGAGTCTACCTATTCGTCCGGGACGGTGACTAATAAGGATATAGCACGTACGGATAAGAACGTGATTTATAAGTTTATCGTGAAAGAAATGGAAGAGGCTGCCGATGAAAAAAACGGAGGGCTGCTCTCTGCCAGAGAGTTAAGCTATAAGCCGGGACGTATCTCCAAGTCGACGGCATGGGGTATGTTGGCACGTGTCTATTTATTCTGGGCCGGTGAACATAAGCGCGACGGTAAACCGGCCGATGCGGAAAACAAGTCGTATTTCGAGCGTGCCAGCTATTTCGGCCAGAAAGTGCGGACACAGGGGCATACGCTTGCCGCTAATTACTGGGACCCGTTTATTGATATGTGTTCCGACAAATACAATACGACTGCCAATGAAAGTATCTGGGAAGTTGAGTTTGCCGGAGACGGAACGGGAGACGTGCGTTCGGAAGGCCGTATCGGAAACACGATCGGGCTTCAGTGTTCGGACTTTTCTTCTTTATCTAATGTTGTAGGCAAGGCTGACCCGGGATATTCTTATGGTTTTATTTGGGCAACTCCGAAACTTTATGATTTGTATGTGGCGAATGGTGATAATGAACGTTTCACCTGGAACATTGCCCCTTTTACATATCGTAGAATTGCGGACCGTACTGACTTGGGAATTGTAGGAAGAACTTTTGAAAACAAGGCGTTGTATGATCTGGTGAAAGGTGCCGGTTGGTACGGAGACAGATCGTATAATTATGAGGGAGCCAATGAGGGTGAAGAATATAACAGTAAGGTGGAGCAGATTGGAGATGTTTACAAAAAAGCGGTTGCTGCCGGTAAGGAAAGGAAAGATTTGTGTTGTGCCAAGTTCCGCCGGGAATATGAGCCTGCTGCAAAGAAGGACAAGAACCGTACTTCTATCAATTTCCCTATACTTCGTTACTCGGATGTGTTGCTGATGATTGCGGAAGCGGAGAATGAATATAACGGTGCCCCGACGCCCTTGGCCGAAGAATGCCTGAAAGAGGTACGTGACCGTGCCGGAATCTCAGATCTTACAGGTCAGATTACTTCAGGTGAGGACTTTCTTACTATTATAAAGGATGAGCGTGCAATGGAGCTTTGTTTTGAATATCTCCGTCGTTTCGACCTGATTCGTTGGGGAGACTTTGTAGATAAGATGAACGAGCAGGCAGTGCTGGCACAGAGTGGAAACAACTGGACTCAGGGAGGGCAGGCTGCACCTTTCTTCCGGGTATCTTCCGCTTATCAGTACTTCCCGATTCCGGATGCCGAGAAAGCTGTCAACAAACTGATTACGGGCAATAACCCCGGTTGGTAATCCGCTTTAATCCAATTAATAATTTTTGAAGAGAATACAACGATGAAAACATATAAATTCTTAATACTAACTCTGGGAACTCTCTTGTTTGCTTCATGCGAAAAAGAGTTGGACCGGGATCTGACTGATGTCAGTGTAACTGTGGCTACCAATGAGAATGTACGGTACGAAGGCAACATCCTGACTGTAAAGAAGGGGACTCCTGTCGAGTTTCTCTTTCACGGTGATCCTGATTACATTTCTTTCTTCAGTGGCGAAATCGGTCATCAGTATATTTATCGTGACCGGAAGGAGATTTCGGTAGAAGATATTGTGTCATGCGACTTTAAGTTTTCGATTTGGGCTCAATACGGGGTAGCCAATTCATGCAAAGACCAGTTTGATGTGTTGTATCTGGCGGAAGAAGAAGATCCTGATAATCCGGGAAATACGATCTTTTTCCCGGGAATGAGCAAGAATAATTTCGAGGCTGATTCTGTACTTGTGGAGAAGAATACTCCCTGGAAGGAACTTATCACACGTGCGCAACTGCCGCAAGCACCTGTGACCAGTGCAGCCGGAGCTTTGAGTTTCAGTAAATCGGTCAAAGAATATATTGGCAAGAAACTGACGCTGGCTTTAGTGCTGAACAGAGATCAGAAAGAAGCAATAAGTGCCAATAATCCGGAAGATCCGGAGGCTACTATTGTTCAGTCTACATTCAATATTCTGAATATGTGTGTGGAAACCAAATGGAAGAACGGACGTGTCACTACTGCTTATGCAAGTTCTTTCGGCTTTACTCCATTGAACATGAAGAATAAGACGAAGTATGAAGAACAGGCTCCGGAAAATATGCCTAAAGATCTTGAATATGGTTCTGTTTCAACGGGAGTGACTGGCATGTGGAACTTGAGCAGTATAAAAAGCGGCGGATTTACTATTAACGGTACGGCTGCC